>Ga0233420_10000396_pt1 | contig 19059 bp, 16 predicted proteins | sample Watercolumn_Mata_4_FD_183009 | JGI IMG/M metagenome (GOLD analysis project Ga0233420, IMG submission 183009) | Freshwater microbial communities from Lake Matano, South Sulawesi, Indonesia - Watercolumn_Matano_2014_102_MG | ecosystem: Environmental > Aquatic > Freshwater > Lake | place...
CTTGAGACAAACAACGCAAGGTGTTGATTGCCTACGGCGGTGATAATCCCGTAGGTTGGTTTTACGAAGCCGCAGATTTTTTTTATCTCCCCGACGCGGTACGCTCCCATCTCCGCGATAAAGTACTGTGTGTCCGGCCTCAGGTTTTTTAAAAGGGAGATGGCGACACCCACGTCCGAGTTCATATTTTCATCGGTTTTGGCGACCTTGAATTTCGTCCCCAAAATAGTATACAGGTATTCCTTCGCTGTCGTTTTCCCATAAGAGCCGGTGATGCCGATTACGGTAGTCTTCGACTCTGATAAAAGACGGGAGGCCTTTTTTATTATTGCCTCACGTTTGACGTAAGCAAGTAACGAAGTAGCAACAACTCCCAAAAGTACGAAAAGAAAACCCAGCAATGGGGACAACAGGAGGGAAACAAATGCACCAATAATACTGTCCCTAACAAGCCAACAGTAAAGTCCAAGAAGGGTGAAGGAAAAGCTGACAATGAGGATATTTCTCACCGACTTCGCGGGAAACTTCCTAGGTGTTAAGAAAATATGAACAATACCTTCATCGTGAACAGCCGCGACGAAGCGATCCATACGGTACTCCTTGATCTGAAAAACATAGATGAGGTCAATAATCTTCCAGGAACCGGCAAGGAAAAAAAGTATGGTAAACAGGTTTGCAATCATAGGAATTTTATCATTTCCCGATATACAAGTTTCGGATAGGCAAGCGGCAACCCGTGAGACACTCCTTCAAATATTTTTAAAACCGACCCCGCTATTTTTTCATTGAGTTCATAGGCCATCGGCGCCGGCGTATCGCGGTCCGCGCTCCCCCAGAGGATAAGGGTAGGAATTTTTATCTCAGGCAAAAGACCGGAGAGATCCTGAGTTATGATTTTTCTGAAATTGCTTTCAAGATGCGGATACTTCATACTGTCGGAGTTCGGAAATAAGACGCGGTAAAGAAATCTTTTTATTTGGGGCGGTATCCGTTTGAAAAGGGGAAACAAAGATCTTCTCGAAGGAGACCTTCTGAATGCGCTATTGCATAGAATAAGTTTCTTGATAAGTTCAGGTTTAGTCGCGGCAAGATAAATACCTAGACTTCCTCCGAATGAGTGGCCGAAATACGTAGCATTTTTTAAGCCTAGCTGGCGGCAGAATTGGTAGACTAGGTTGGCATATTCCTCTACTCCCCAGGATGGGTCTGGAGAGTTGCTCCTTCCAAAACCCGGGAGATCCAATATGATCGTTTCACAACCGGAGACCAGTCTTGCTAGGGGCAAAAGGCTCGCAGATGAGCCGCCCCAGCCGTGTACGAACAACAGGGGGGGACCGGCACCCACTCTCTCAAAATAGATTTTCTTCCCCGACACGTCTTGATACATACCCCTATTATACCGCACGGATTCATCAGAGGACTCGTAATCTATTGAATATTTTGCAAAATCTTCACAAATTCTTGCGGAGACTTAAACTCAAGCTTCTGGCCATCAAGAAAAAAAGTAGGTGTGCCGTTTATTCCCGCGCGCTCCCCGCCTGAAAGGTCTGAAGTAATCTTATCCTTCACGTATTGCGAATCCATATCCTTTTTGAACTGCTCAATATTCAGCCCCGCGGCTTTTGCCTTGTCGACAAGATACGTCTTGGGATCCTTGGTCTTGGAAAGATTGTCCTGGTCAGCAAACAAGGCAGTTACAAATTCAAAAAATTTACCTTGTTTGGAGCTCCCTTCAGCCCCATATGCCATTTGTAGAGCATTTTCATGAATCTGGTAAAGGGGGAAATGCCGATATACCAAGGTAACCTTCTTAGGTATTGCCGCCTGGGGACTGCCGGATGCTTCAAACGAAGAGAGCATCTCGTGATACAGTTTACACGCCGGGCACTGCAGGTCGCTGTACTCGATTAATACATGTTTTCTTTCGGAGGACCATTTGACATGATCGTCAGAAGTTATAGTCATTATCTCTTTATAATTCGGCGCGGTATTGGTCAACAAATACACCCCATAGAGGAACACAAATAATAACGTGAGCAACCCTGCAGCGATCAAGTATGTTTTGTACTTCATAGTGATGTCATTCTAGTGGGTGGTTTCAAAAAATGCAATCGGATTGAAAAGAACGAATTCTAATAATACTTTAGATTGTCAGGACAGTCTAAAGACTAATAATGCCTTAATTGGCAGAATACAGCAACCTCTGCTAACATTTTGCTGGGGCTTTATACATATCAGATATGGTGAGGGAATTCTTGATTAGGTTGTTATGACAGCATATATTATTATTTCTCCAACAGCAATAGCGGCAGCATGATCAGGATTCCGGCAATGAAGCTCACGATCTGAATAAGATCTTTTTTCCTATCTGAATCTTTGTGGAGCTCCGGAATGAGATTACTTCCCGCAACATATATCAGGTTTGCGGAGGCAAAGCAGAGAAAGAAAAGATGCACCCCCTTTGCATATTGACTCAACAGGAGAGATACCAGCGTGCCCGCAACCGCGGTGAGTCCGGAGAGAAAATTATAAAGAAGGGCCTTCTTTCGGCTCAATCCACCATGAATTAACACGCCGAAATCTCCAATTTCATGGGGTATTTCATGTAAGACAACGGCGAAGGTTATCCCGATTCCGATCGGGATGCTTGAAAGAAATCCCGCTCCGATGATCAGGCCGTCTATGAAGTTGTGTACCCCGTCTCCAAACAGCACCATATAAGTAAAACGAGGCACGTGATGTCCGGTTCTGCAGTTATCGTTATGGCCGGTATGCTGCCAGCAGATAGCCTTTTCGATTAAAAAGGAAACCACGATTCCGATGAGAAAGTAAAAAGACGCCTGAAGGGTAAATCCATAAGATTCGGATATCTCTGGAATAAGATGGATAAAGACATCACCAAGTATAGCCCCTGCTGAAAAGCCAACAAAGTATATGAGTATCTTTTTCAGAAGTGTATCTTTAATTGTCAAAGTGAATGCCCCCAATAATGAAAGGAGACTTACAAACACGACACCGATGAGGGCATAGATCCATACGACGGCCATAGGAGATTATACCAAAAATTATTCCTTCACCTCGACGGAGTTGACGAGAAAGGACCCCTGAGAGAATATCCCCACATATCCCCTTGAAAATGACGAATCCTCAATGGTCTTGAAGGGAATGTATCGTTGATTGTTTATCGAATATGCGGGAGTCAAGCTATTTCCCTTTTTTTCAACGCGCAGCCACAGATATGCCTCCTTCTCAAATATACTGCTTGTGAGACTGCCGTGGGAAATAGCAACCTCGTTGCCCCCCTCTTTTTTATACAGCCGCCATGCATTCATCTGCGCACCTTCAATAACAAAAAAATATCCTTCATCACTTTTCTCATTTGTTTGAAATGAAAGACCAAACGAGCCGAATTTTTTTGGCGCAAATGAGACGGTATAGGAGAAATCACGGTTATTTACGGACTTATTGAAAATAGTCTGCGTTAGGAAAGGCGACCCCAAGTGGAGAAATGTCTTTTTTCCGACCGTCTTGAGATTAAGGAACTCATGGGAATAGGAGAGAAAATCCGTCCTGTCCCTGATGGGTTGCTGTGTCCATATACGGTCAAGAGTAATCTGTGCCGTCTCTCCCTTCTTTGGGGTCAACGCAACCGACGTCTCGACAATCCGCGCCCAGTCGAATTTATTCTGTCTGAAGTTATTCTTGGGTAAGGGAAGGAGGTTCCATCCCCGCTTGAGGGGTGAAGCGGTAGACTCGGCGCGGTTTCCGTCATCTGTCTTAAATCCAACTGCCAGCGAGTCAATTTTGCGAAGCATCTCTTCCGAGTCGATGTTGATGTAGACGAAGACGGTACCAAAGGCCGTGAGGTTGAGGGATTTTTGCAAAGTGATGATGTTCGGTTTTCCCTGGGTGAAGATGTTCATCCCCGTCTCCCCGTCAAAGCTCCTTCCCGAATCGCGGGTGAAGTTACCTTTCCAGTTTTCTCCCTCGTCGAATCCGGCAATCTCGAGGGTCGGGGCGTCCTTGTACCGCTCGAGAAAATTTACCGAGAAAGTCGCTTTGAGCTCTTTTTTCTGTAGATTTTTTAGCGTAAAAACCAAGAGAAGGAGGAACAGTGTCGATATGAGATACGAAGCATATTTCTTGAAGAAGATCCGCATGATCTATTATATACTAAAAAAATTCGGACTTATAACTTGTTTTTTTCAGTATCCACCCATCTAATCTGCTTTATCAACCCTTCGGGTTGTAAACCAAAGTAAGATGGGTGTATACTATTTTAATCATGAAAAAGGAAAGGGGTTCGGCAGTAGTCGTCGTCTTGGCATCGGTCATCGTCATACTCTTTGGAGTCTCCGGTGTATTTTTTTTGAAAAGTTTGCCACGGAGTCCGTCAACACAAAAACAAGGAGGACCATCGGAAACAAAATTTAAGGGAGACATCAATCGGGATGGGAAAATTGATGCGGGAGACGCAGATTTGGTTCGCAAAGCCTCACCCTGCAATCACGCGTTTGCCTGCTGGAATAAGGTGGTGGGAAAAACAAAAGACGGCGACAATCCCATTTACGCATCGGATCTTGACCTCAATCATGACGATAACGTGAATGAGCTTGACATCAGCGCCATGAGCTCCGAGTAATAGTTAAACAAACGTCAAAGCAGTTCCCGACTTGTTCGCTCTTCCCGTCCTTCCGATCCTGTGGATATAGTCTTCGTATGTTGCCGGAGGGTCAAAGTTAATGACGTGAGTCACATCGCGGATATCAAGCCCGCGAGCCGCGACGTCTGTTGCGATCATGATATTCACGACATCATCCCTGAACATGCGGATTGCCTGCTGGCGTTTGACCTGCGGTTTGTCTCCGTGGATGGAGGTGACTCTGAATCCTTTCCGGAAAAGCTCCTGGCCCAGGCGCTCGACGCCGAATTTTGTCCGGCCGAACACAAGTACTTTTTTGAACTCCTCTTTTTTGAGAAGATCATCCAAGACCTGCACCTTTGTTTTTCCCACCTCGACTTTGACCACGTCCTGTTTGATATGGGAAACCGTTTCCTGCGTCTTGACCGAAACGGTTACCGGATTGATGACGAAGGTTTGGATTATTCTGTTTATCTCAGGGGAGACCGTCGCCGAGAAAAAAAGAGATTGGCGCCTAGCGGGGAGGAACGAGATGATGTGCTTTACATCCCGCACAAAACCCATGTCAAGCATCTGGTCAACCTCGTCCAACACAATCATCGAAAATAAGGAAAGATTGAGAATTCTTCGTTCAATCAGGTCTTTTAATCTTCCCGGGGTTCCGATGACCACATGAGGGTTCCGCCTCAAATCATAGATCTGATTTCTCATCGAAGACTGGCCGATGCAAAATGTACTGTTCAGCCTGATTCCTTGAGTGAATCTGCGAAGCTCTTCCTGTATCTGTAACGCTAATTCGCGCGTCGGGGTGATGATAAGAGCCTTGAAGCCAGGGTTGGTTATCACGCGCTGGATTATGGGGATAAGGAATGTCGCAGTTTTTCCCGTTCCGGTATTTGCTATTCCGATGATATCTTTTCCTTCCAATATATGCGGGATTGCCTTTGCCTGGATAGGCATGAGTAATCTGTATCCGCGGGCTAAGATGTTATTTTTGAGTTTCTGATCAATGAGAAGAGTATCGACGTTGACTGTAGGTACCACTGCGGGATTGGCTTGCACCTGAACCGAGGCTTTTCTGATGAAAGAATGGATGGAAGCCGCAGGTACTCCGCGTCCGCGAAATCCACCTCTGAATCGGCCAAAACGGCCTCTGTTGATATAACGAGCACTTCTCACTGAGCGATGACTATACATACGAAAAAAATAAATGACAAAAAGAAATAAGAGCCTGTAGAGGCTCTCAAATAAAAAATTAGGTAGAGCCTAGATATACCCTCCGTCATATGAATTGCAACACATGACTACGAGTATACCCGTTCGTACGCCCCGACTTAGTCGGGACTACGACCGGTATATCTTACTTTATTCAAGAAGATATGTATAAATACGATACAGAATCCTACAATCTGAGTATATTATATCACATTTTTGTCCATTCCTAACCGAAACGGTTAGAATTCTTCAAAAATAAAAATGTATGAGCACAACTCTGCTTATTTTCTTTTTGTTGATTACTCCAATCACCCTTATACGGATTGACCGGGCTTTCCTGAGAGGTAAGGACCCGAAACATACATTGTTCATAATCCCCTCTTTTTCAAGAAATCTAACGTGAGAGAAAAAGTGTGTGAAGACTTTTTTTCTGAAGCGTCAAATAAGCAGGTTTGTGCCCATGCGTGTAAGCGCATTATATCACACATTTCCCTGTTTTACCACAATATATGAAGCTCCGTCGGGGTGTATGCAATCGGGTATTCTCCAGAGGATGCTCGATGATGCTTGGCGATTGCATCCTTCATCTCATCTACTCCTTTCCTCATCGTTGCAACGGTGGCAATTACCGGAACATAACTGTCAGTCAGACTATTGAAAAGGGCGCTCTTGCCAACATTCGGAGAGCCAACAAGAACAACTCGCTTTACCCTTACTCGTCGGGCAACTACTCGCGTGGTGACAACAACTGTCCAAGACGCGGATACTCCTCATTTTTTTCCGCGCATTGAGTTCCAAAGGTTTTGCCATTTTGTTTTAACCGACTGTCTGAAAGTGGATAGCTGTTCGAAATTACTTTTCCGTAAAGTCTGCCGTTCCGCTTTATTCGTCTCAAACAGCGCCTTTCGATCAGCTTTTATGGTAGGAATGAGTGAAAGCCGTTCCTCCGGTGTTTTTCCTTTTAACAATTCTTTAGTGTCATCGCGGAACTTTTCCCTCTCCAATTCATTTTCCCTGCGAAGAGATTCGCGTTCTTCCTTATTCTCCTTCCTGATACTCTCCCGCTCGGTCTTAATTTCCTTTCGCAGTTCACGCACTTCTTTTCTCCTCTGTACTCCGGGAGGACCTTCAGCTATGCTGTCTTCCTCTGCATAAACAGACAGACTAACTGCCAACAGGACTACGGTCAAGGCCGCGATCAAATATGTTTTCTTCATACTCGTAGGGTAATATTTATAATTATTTATAATAATGTCATTATATACCCTTCGTCATTTATATTGCAACACATGACTACGATCGGTATATACGAAAAATGAGAAAAAAGTTTCAAAAGATAAAAAAACATTCTTGTATTGACACAATTATTATTGTATAGTTATTTGTGATGCTGTTATATAAATTTCGCGGACATCTATGAAACAGAACAGAATCTGCATTAAAAAAACCCATATTCTCATATCCATACTTGCCCTGAGTGTCTTTGCAATTGTTGTAGCGCTGAGAAATGTCTCCAATAGTCCGACAATCTATAAATCCAGAGCTTCTGAATCTGAATCGGCATTATTATTGCCGTGTGGTGGGCGTGTGGGGGATGCATGTTGTACAAAAAGGTCGCAAGAAAATTCATTGCAGTCATATTGCGATACGGGTCTCGCCTGTTATAAAAAGAATAAACAAACAAAAGCTTATTGTATAGCTGAAAATTTGGTGCTAGAGGATAACAATTCATATCTTACCAATAAAATAGCAGGTTTCCATCCGGGTACAGACGGATTTCCGTGTCTAATGAGGAAGACCTTCGGAGCCAGTTCTGACGCAATGGACTATAAGGGAGCATGTATAGAAATGAATACAAAGTGCTATAAACTTGCCGAATTAAGCTATAAACAAAAGGATAAACTGAACTTACAGCCCTGGTACGGCAACCTCCCTGACGCAAAAGAGTTGGCCAGTCCCTTTGATGATTCATTCTTTGATAAACCGGCTATGGGCGGGGTTTGTGTTAAAAAGAAATGTGGAAGTGAGAGGGAGGAAGTGTGTTATGATGACAATAAACCATACTGTCATGATGGCTGGCGTTTGAATGTTCGATATATAGAGCCGGCAAACAATATATCTAACGAAAGTTATTTGGGGTGCGTTGATACAGATAAAGATAGACCAATTAAGACAAACTTCTCTCAAAACGGTATCCTTGTGCAGCCGGTTAGTGTCAATAATGCTTATCCCGATACCGCGGATACGAGATTCGACTTAATAAGTAATAAAAAATATGATCTTGAACTGTCGACAAGTGTTTATTCGAAAACATATTCATGGAGTATAAGTTGTAATATCGCCCTAAACTCAACGAACACCACGAATCTGTCATATTCATCATCTGAGAGAAGATATATCGTCAAAGACATAATTTCAGAGTGTGGACTAACTGATGGACACGCGAGGATGAAGATTTCTCTTAGTTCCGATGAATCACCATACCCCATGAACAGAGAGATACTTATTAATTAGTTACAGCTCTAGACTTTCCTAATTTGAGGGCGTATGTATAAAGAGTCGGATCCTTTGTTTTGAAATATTGTAATGCTTTTTTCATAACTTGTGTCACTTAAATACCTCCGCCATCATGCACCGTACTCCTCCCCCCCCGACCCGCTCAATGGTAGGAATATCAGCAACGACCAATTCTCCAAATTGAGAAAGCCGTTTAAGATTTATTGAGGTGAAGGCGCCATAAGCCGTTTTTGACATGACAATCATCGGCTCCCCCTTTTTTGATATGAGCTGCAGAATATTCCCACAAAACTGATGGATTTGGGCAACCGATATGTTCACTATTTCTTTCCCCAAAAGTCTGATTTGTTGCTCAACATCCGCGCGTTCTCTCTCATCAGGAATCGACTCTAAGCAAACCACTGCAAACTCCTTTCCCATACTCATGGCGACATTCGTGTGATACACAGGAAACTTGCTTGAATCTATCGCGTGGAAGAAAACTCCCTCGAAGCCCATCATGGTGCACCACTCATCAAATTCACGTTTATTGGTGCGAGGCGACGCCATGGCAAACGCCACTTTATGTTCCCGGTCCAGTACCATGCTCCCCGTCCCCTCAAGTACGCCTCCCCCTTCTTCATGGGAGGTGATGTCAAATACTTTTGAAACGGGAATGTTATTATCGGTGAGCAATTTTTTCAGTTCCTGCGCCTGCCTTTCTAGTCTCCTGTTTGGGGCGAGCATCGGATATACGATCAGAATCCCCCCCGCATGGTGTGAAAACCAGTTGTTCGGGTATACGGCATCCGGCGTAACTTCGTCTTTGCGGCCGGGAAGGATCAGCTCACTCACTCCTTTTGATCTGAGCAGGGCAATCATTTTCTCAAATTCACCCATCGCCCTTTCTCTCACGTCATGCGCGGAAAGATCCGGTTTGTGCTGAAAATTATTCGATGATGCGGTCTGAGGATTGAATCCGAATTGATCGGGTGGGGTCATAACCACGGTGTCGGTGAGCTGGGGCGGGGACATAAGGACTCATTATATCAATTTTTTTCAGTATCCACCCATCTAATCTGTTTTATCAATCCTTCGGGTTGTAAACCAGAATAAGATGGGTGTATACTACTTATACAACTATTGTATAAGTTAATTATGTTACCCGCTTTTCTAATAACATTCCGTGAAGTGATAGAAGCGTCGTTGATCGTTGCGATGATTTTGGGAATTTTAGTGAAGTTGAGGCAGAATAAAGGAATAAGAACGACGTGGCTTGCGGTGGGAACCGCGATGATGGCAAGCGTTGTTCTTCTTGGCATGGGGAGCATCTTGGGCCTTCGGGTCCAGGAAATTTACGAAAAAAATGAGCCTTATATTGAGGGAGTTCTCATGTATGTCTCTGCCCTGTTCATCACCTGGGCGGTATTTTTCCTTCATACATATTTCTCCAATTATAAGCAAAGACTGATTGTCAAAATAAAAAAATCAATTGCAGATCGGGAGCAAAAAGGGTTGTTTTTTCTTGTCTTCACTGCGGTATTCCGTGAAGGATTTGAAATCGTACTTTTTCTTTCAACCATATATTTTTCAGCCAATCCTCAGCAGATTTTTTTAGGTTTTGCAGGAGGACTTTTGGTTGGGTTGCTTGTTTCACTTGCGCTGTTTGTGATGACCAAGCTGGTATCGGTTTATCATGCGTATAGGATAAGTAGCGCCTTGTTGATATTGTTCGCGGCAGGTCTTCTCGCAAGAGGTACGCACGAATTTGCCGAAGCTGGTCTCCTGCCGGAAATAGGAAAAATGACGCTTACCTTTATTCCCCAAAAAGGGACATATGTTGCCGATATGTTAAAGTCTGTATTTGGAATCACGCAAAAAATGGATTTGGTTCAAATGTTTCTCTACGGGTTATATATGACAGTCATGGGCTGGTATGTTTTTTTCAGGAAGACATCTTGGTCCGAACTGGCATTAAAATAACTACCGCCACGGACACCAAGACGGCTAAAATCCCGATCGCATACAAATAATTATTACTACCGGCGTCCGCTGTCAAGCCATCCCACACTGCGTTTTCCGCACTCACATCAAACGTGGTTTTTGCTCTAAGATCATTATTATCGGCAGTTATCATATTTTCGTGTTCAAAATATCTGCAAAAATATCTGGTGGAGAGCGTGGGACGATATGGAAACTTTTAACTCCTTAACTTATAAGTGATTTATCACGATCTCTTTTTAGATTATTTAGCAAGAAAAGCGGACCGTGTCCGCCGTAATCCCCATAGTTACAGAATGCCATTAAGCACAAGTTGACTGTATAGAATCCGCCTTCGCATAAAACTTCGGCGGACGAAGGCGGTCTCTTTACGAAAAAATTCGAACTACTTTTCAAAGGTAGCGCGGCAAGCGCCCCCCACCCGTTTGCCGCGCCATCTTTAACGATCGCCTGCCCGCCCCTGGCGAGGCCTTCGGCCTCGTAAAAAGCCGGTTCGAACAGACGAAAAATCAGTAAAGATCTTTCCTCTAAAGAAAAGGCAAAAAATTTAAAAGAACACTATTTCAATCTCCTTGGTTCAATTATGTAATAAGCCTCTTTATTATTTGGGAGATAGATGGTTTTCTTTATAACGAAATTATCGTCTTTCAGATTATTTATTTCTTCTGTACGTATGGCAAACAATTGTTTTTTATAATTATCTAATCTTTCAAGCCCTCCCACAAAACAATTATTGCATCTTTTGTCATAATTATAAAAATTCAATAAAGATAAAGGTTCGTTAAAGTAGCCAGTCATATATAATTCATCATAGTTATTTTTTTCCGCCACTAAATATTTTATTATCTCTTTTGGACCATGTTGCCAACCCCAATAATCAGAAGAATATAAAGGATATTTGTAATAGTTTCTTAAAAATGAAAATATTTCAATAACTAAAATAAAAACAATAACGGCGTTTATTAAAATAAAAACTTTTTTCGACAGTAATTTTTCTGGGAGATAGTCAAATATTTTCAGAGCATAGGCAGTTATAAAAGGAATAATTATCAAAGCATAAAACATTGAAAAAGAGTATGGTGGCAGACCATCTCTCGTAGTTAATAAATCAGACAAAGGCGACAGGAGAAAAAAAATAAAAAAAGGTGTAAAGTATTTTTTTTGTTTATCTCTAATAAAAAATAAATTGAAAATACCAATAATTAATATCACTGAGTATATTTTCAAATATATCCCATTACCTTTTATCGAATGTCTCGTAATAAATGAACCTGATAATTTTATTTCTCCTTTCGTAAATAAATAATCATAGGAATAATATTTTGGGTAGTTTTTTATCAAACTAGGAATTTTTTGGACTAAATCTATTTTCTCCCCTTCATTTTTATCTCTTACTCTTTGTGAGAAATCGGGATTATATTTTAGTTGATACAAAATTGGTAAATAGGTCACTATAAAGACTAATCCTAAAATTATAATTCCTTTATATTTATGAATATTAAATCTATTATGTAATATTTCTCCGATTAGCAAGCTTAATATTAAAACAGGAGTCCCAATCATATAACCTCCATAGCCGTAGCTACTGACACCCAAACTTATTCCACCTGTTATCAAATAAATCAGGTTTTTTGTCTTTTTATATTTGACTAGAAAAAATAAGCCCAAAGTCATAAATAGAAATGAGGGTGTGTGACCAAAGTTTATTCTCGAGATATGGAAAAAAAGCGGAGTAAATGCAAGTAATAATACGGGATATATTTTTTTGACGCCCAGTTCTTTTAAAGTCTGGTAAACTAAAAATAATCCCAATAAGGCATAGAAAACAGACGACAAGCGAACAGCAAACTCACTAAGCTTAAAAATAAAAACAAACGGGGCAGCGGAAATAACAGGCAAGTAGCCAAAAACATAGTTGAAATGTTTATAAAAGAATGGTGGCACAAAATACGACGATATATTTCCTTTTGATAATTGATACGTAACGTTCCCTATTTCAGCTTCGTCACAAAACAGTCCTGTAGGAATCACTCCTACCCTATAAACAAAGAAAAAAGAAATAAGTACAAATAAGATCAAAATGGTTATTTTATGTATATTTAATTTCATTTTTGTAACTCTTTCCATTATAATACTTTTTGCTCGGCGGAGCCGAGCAAAAAATCGCGCGCGCAAAAAATAAGCGAGGCCGAAGGCCGAGCGGTAAAGATGGCGCGGCAAGCGGGTGGGGGCGCTTGCCGCGCTACCTTTGAAATATAGTTCGAATTTTTTCGTAAAGAGACCGCAAAGAAGATCGCGAAGGTGAAGCGGGATCAGAGCCTCGAGGTTGATTCAATAATTGCTGACTGGATTATGAGGTTTCGTGGTACTATGGGCGTGTGAAGTTTACCGCAAAAACAACAGTATTGCTTCTCGTAATTGTAGGATGTCTTGTATATGTAAACAGTATCTTCAATAATTTTATTGGGGATGACCTGTCTCAAATAGTTGAGAATTCCACGATCCGGTCGCTTAAAAATATTCCTTCTTTTTTTACTTCCAGCAGTTTTTCTAATGGGAATAGCGAGTTAACCGGAATTTACTATAAACCTCTCCAAACGCTAAGTTTTTCGATTCTCTACCAGTTATTTGGTATCAATCCTATCGGGTACCATATATATCAGGTGCTTCTTCATATCGCGAACGCGGTTATTGTATTGCTTTTTGCTTCACGGTTGTTCAAAAAACATATCGCATTTCTTCTGTCAATTATTTTCTTAATTCATCCCATCAACAGCCAGACAGTTATGTATATCTCCTCGACACAAGACGTACTGTTTTTCTTTTTCGGAATGCTTGCGCTATTGTGGTTGATGACATTTTCTTCAACAAGGGCAATAGTCGTTTCCTCGATACTTCTGTTTCTCTCCCTTCTTTCAAAGGAAAGCGGCGTCCTATTTCTCGGTATATGTACTCTTTATGTGTTTATGTTTCAAAAAAAGCGACGACTGTGGTTTGTCATATGCAACGCAGGAATTTTTTTAAGTTATCTCTTTATGCGATTTCATTCTGTTGGGTTGTTAACAAGGAGTTTATCGTCTCCCATTGATGTAGCCAGCTTCTCTGAACGCTTACTAACAATGCCCAAAATATTTTTCACGTATCTCAAAATTTTTGTTTTTCCGTTTCATCTCTCTTCTTCATATCAGTGGGTGGTGCGACAAATCACTCTCAGTGATTTTTTCCTACCGATTGCGGTAGATCTTTTGTTTATTGGTATGATCGGGAGTCTCGCCATCCAGCTATACAGAACAAACCGAACGAGCAACGGTTTTAAAATTTTTATGTTTTTTGTCGCGTGGTTTTTTACCGGTTTACTCATTCACCTTCAAATTATTCCGTTGGATTATACGCTAACCGAAAGCTGGTTCTATTTTCCTATCATTGGATTATTAGGAATGATTGGAGTCGTTTTAGAACGTTTGAATGTATTTATTGTTAATAAGCGGGTGATTACCGTAATTGCTATCGTGTTACTGCTGTTGGCCGCAAGGACTGTAGTACGAAGTTTTGACTGGAGAGACGATCTGCGGCTTGCATCCGTTGATATCAGGGTGTCTCCTGAATCGTACGATTTGGAAAACCTTATCGGTCTTGGTCTGTTGCGAAACGGGCAAATCTATGATGCCAAAAGACACATTGAGCGATCCATACAGCTGTACCCATACATAACAAATTACATAAATCTTGGCTTGGTGTATATTTATCTTCAGGATTACGTCAACGCCAAAGAGGCGTATATGAAGTCGCTGCAATTTGGTGATTATGCCCCGTCATACGAAGCGCTGGGGAGTTTGACTATTGTAACAGGAGGTCCGAGACAAAACATCGAATTTCTTACTATGGCGCTCGCCAAGTTTCCGCAAAACCCCAAATTATGGCAGTATTTGGCAATCATTAACTATCAGCAGGGAAATAAGGAGGAGGCAAAAGGAAATATTACCAAAGCTTATTCCTATGATCCATCTCAAAATACAGGCGCAATCTACAATATGATTATGCTTGATCAACCACTTAAATTAAATATACAGCCATCCAAATAATTAGACGGCGTAATTTGCCCAATTTTGTTGACATGGACCAAAGAATCTTCCATTTCATTTTTGGGCTGTTTCTTCTCATATACCTTTTCGTTGGATTTCGGATCTATCCTGATTATGGTGTCCCTGTCGATGAATACTCACAGACAGACTTAGGGAGAGTGAACTATGAGCGGATTATCAAGGGAAGCCTGGAAATCCAGACGCATTTCGACCGGTACTACGGTCCGGCATTTGAGGTACCGCTCTATATCTTCAGTGGTCTTGTAAATAAACAGTTTGGTATTGAGGAGGTGAGCGCTCGGCATCTTGGGAACTTTTTGTTTTTTGCTTCGTCGCTTATTTTTTTCTATCTTTTCCTCACCAACACCTTGAGTCATCCGGGATACGGGTTGCTGGGAACGGCACTTCTTGCTCTCTCTCCGAGATTTTTTGCAGAAAGTTTTTACAACACCAAAGACATCGCATTCATGTCGGCAACAATCCTCGTGTTGTACGCCGCAAGCAGATTCCGTAAAACCACATGGCTATCTCTCTTGTTTCTCGCAGCAACCACTGGTTTTGCCATAGGTATTCGGGCGCAAGGGTTGCTGCTGCTTGCCGTTAACGCAGTTGTGTTGCTACGCGATGGTCAGAGCAAAGCATTTTGGTACGTAATACTTACTCTTCTAGTTACTTTTGGACTGTATCCTCTGTTTTGGAACGATACCCTCAAGAACATCGTTGGATTTTGGAAAACGGCCGTCCACCCTCTTGGGGTACCAACCCTCTATTTGGGAAATATCTACATAAGCCCCAACATTCCCTGGTCGTACCATTTCGTTTGGGTAGCGATAACGAGCTTACTATCTGTCCTTGTAGCAGCGATCACAGGAATGATCCAGTTTGTTGCTCGTGGAAAAAAAGATCGCTTGCAGTTAGTGATGTTTCTTATTGTTACTGGCACGTTTGCAACGTCTGTATTTTTTCATCCTCGCTCGTATGATGGGTGGCGGCATATCTACTACATCTATCCTCCGATGATTGGATTTGCCATGTACGCGCTCAAAGTGGCGCGGCGACGGGTACGTGTTGCACTTTTGGTATTTTTCTTTATCGACATGATATGTGCTAGCTGGTTTATGCTGAAAAACCACCCAAATCAATATGTCTATTTCAACATACTCGCTGGAGGATATAGGAATGCGAAAGCCAATTTTGATTTCGATTACTGGGGGATGTCACAAAAACAGATTCTTGAGTATTTGGTACAAATGCGCGTTCCGATTGGTACTCACGTCTTTATTGATTATGAAAAACCCTCGCCATATACAGAACGAGTATTGATCACAGCACTTCGTACCAAAGGCATGACGCTTGTGGACTCGGTTGACGATGCGGATGTGTATGTTGCCATCAATCGCGATTACTATAAAGCACCATCACCGGAGTTTGATAAAATCTATGCAGTAAGTGTTGGGGGCGCGGATCTTTCGGCTGTCTATTCCAAATTATGATTACCTGTACGTTGGAAAATGGGAAACAGACGAGTTTTCGCCATGTCGTGGTGCATGCAATTGTGGAACAAGACGGAAAACTGTTGTTGGTTAAGCGTGCGCCTACATTGTCGCTCGAAGCTGGCAAGTGGTCGTTGCCGTCCGGATTTCTGGATCGGGATGAAACTGCAGCGCAAGGGGTGCTTCGGGAACTTCGGGAAGAAACCGGTTGGGAGGGAGAAGTTACTGCCTTGTTGTTAGTTAAGACCGATCCCAATCGGCCGCACGAGGATCGACAAAATGTAGCATTACATTTTCTCGTAAAGCCCCTGCATCAGGGGAGCGACAAAGATCAGGAGTCAAGCGAGGTTTCTTGGGTGCCGGTCAATGAACTTCCAGCTCTTGATACGTTCGCGTTTGACCACGGAGAAGCGATTGGATTCTTTTTGAAATACCGCACGCAGCCGTTCTCCTTGCCAATTCTTCTCTAACGGTGCTATCCTTGCCCTCGCCATGAGCGACATAGACGAAATCAAGACGAGACTCAATATCGTTGATATCGTAAGCGAGCGGTTGACGCTTAAGAAAACGGGAAGAAACTTCAAGGCGCTGTGTCCCTTCCATGCGGAGAAAACGCCATCATTTATCGTCAGCCCCGATCGGCAGACGTTTCACTGTTTCGGCTGCGGCAAGGGCGGGGATATCCTCACCTTTGTCATGGAGTTTGATCACGTGGATTTCACCGAAGCGCTGGAAACACTGGCTGAGCGAGCAGGAGTCAAGCTTGAACGTCGCCCCGCAGATACTCCTGAGGCCAAGCTGAAACAGAAATTGTTGGAAATAAATCATTTGGCAAGTGAGTATTACCACTATCTGTTGGTAAAACACGCCGTGGGTGAAAAAGCTCGAGATTATTTGAAGCACCGCGGGGTAACGGACAAATCTATCAAGACATTTTCTCTAGGGTACAGTCCCAATGATTGGGATGGACTCCTCACCTACCTTAGGAAAAAGGGGTATGAGGAGAAGCTTATAGAAACCGGTGGATTGGTGATCCGGGGTAACCGCGGCTACTATGATCGTTTCCGCGGCAGAGTGATGTTTGCGCTCAAAGACCATCGCGGCAATGTGGTGGGATTTTCTGGCCGGGTACTGGATCCGGAAGCCCAAGAGGCTAAATACATTAATACCTCGGAAACGCCCGTGTATACCAAGGGCAAAGTGCTCTATGCGCTGGATGTGACCCGTGAGGCGATCCAAAAAGCCAACGAAGCAGTGCTCATGGAGGGAGAGCTCGACGTCATTTCCTCATTTCAGTCGGGGATAGGAAACGTTGTAGCCATCAAGGGATCAGCGGTGACTGAGGATCATGCACGGCTCCTTCGCCGATTTTGTGAGCGGCTTATTTTCGCGCTCGATAGCGATATCGCCGGTGATGCGGCTGCTCGTCGAGGCATCGAGATAGCCGAAAAAGTTGGATTCGATATGCGAGTGGCGACCATGCCCGCTGGTAAAGATCCAGACGAGGCAGCGCGTGAGAATCCGGGGCTTCTGAAAAAGGCGCTTACCGTTGCTTCTCCCATCTATGACTATTTCCTCTCATCTTCGCTCTCACGTTTTGATGTCGGGAGTGCATTTGGGAAACGGAAAATATCCGACGAGTTTATTCCGGTGTTAGCCAAAATTGACAATCCGATCGTGCAGGGACACTACATCCGTAAACTAGCGGATGTCTTGGGGGTGAGTGATGAAGTGATTGAAGGAGGACTTACGAAATACCAAGCGGTTGGTGACACTATGGTTCGGCCCAAAGAAGCAAACGGAGAAGAAAAACCGGTGAAATCCCGTTTGGAAAAAGCTGAAACGTACGCCCTGGCCCTGCTCCTGCAAGGCAAAACCAGCGAATTATTCGAAGAATGTATAGGCGTTCTTCCTGTGAGCAGCTTCGGCTACCTTCCGGTGCGGCGCATTTTGGAAAAACTGGCACCATTCCTTGAAGGTCATCGGGTATTTTTGGCCAAAGATTTTGCGGACAGCTTGCCGCACGAGCTGCTGCTGACCTTTGACGAAGCATTTCTTTGGGATATCGCGCCGTTACTGGATGATGAAGAGCGGTTTCGTCGTGAGTGGGATAAAGCGTTGAGAGAAGTCAAGAAGGTACACCTGAAGCGTCAGATGGAGGAAACAAGCCGCAGCTTGCGTGATACCAAGACGTCCTCCGACCAATATGAGGGACTCCAACGCAAGTTGAAAAGCTTGACCGATGAGTTAGCGCTGCTAGAAAAGGGAGCGTAAATACGGTATAATAGCATATAAGCGAAGCTAGAAGCCGATCTTATCGGCTTTGGCTCTCGGAGGTATTCCATGCGTAAAGCGAAAGTTGCGGATACAGCCACCAATCTCATCAAACAAGGCAAGGCCAACGGATTTGTCACCCAGGATGATATCCTGACGATTTTCCCCAAACCAGAAGACAAAATTCCAGAACTGGACCATCTCTATGATCAGCTGATTCGCGCAGGCATTGATGTCTTTGAGACGACGAGCGCAGATATCGAGCAGGAAGCGAGAAAAAGTATTGCCGATTTGGAAAAAGAGATCGAGGCGCTGGTGCGGGCAAGTGACGAGGGGATCTCCGATCCAGTCAGGATGTATCTTAAGGAAATTGGAAGAATTCCGCTTCTTACGTTTGCCGACGAAATGAGCCTTGCCAAGCGCTACGAGAAGGGTGATCGGCGAGCCAAAAAGAAACTCATCGAATCGAATCTTCGTCTGGTCGTTTCCATCGCAAAAAAATATATCGGCCGCGGCATGAGTTTACTCGATCTTATTCAAGAGGGGAATCAGGGCTTAATCCGCGCGGTCGAAAAATACGACTGGCGTAAGGGTTTCAAGTTTAGTACCTACGCGACGTGGTGGATCAGACAAGCGATTACTCGGGCAATCGCCGATCAGGCGCGCACGATCCGGATCCCTGTGCACATGGTGGAAACGATCAATCGTTTTGCCAGGATTAGTAGGAGATTGATGCAGGATCTGGGTAGAGAGCCCATGCCCGAGGAAATCGCCAAGGCAATGGAAGTGGATGTCATCAAAGTCAGGGAGATCATGAAGGTGTCTCAGGAACCAACGAGTTTGATGAAATCCACTT
>Ga0233420_10000399_pt1 | contig 18940 bp, 15 predicted proteins | sample Watercolumn_Mata_4_FD_183009 | JGI IMG/M metagenome (GOLD analysis project Ga0233420, IMG submission 183009) | Freshwater microbial communities from Lake Matano, South Sulawesi, Indonesia - Watercolumn_Matano_2014_102_MG | ecosystem: Environmental > Aquatic > Freshwater > Lake | place...
GGTGACATCGGTGCCGATCGGCTGCCCGGCGAACTGATCGAACGGACTTTCTTCTGCGACTGCGGGTTCGGCCGCCTGCGCCGGCTCTTCAGTTGTCTCCCCGAATCCGAAATCGGTCGACGGTTGAGATTCCTCCTCGGTTTGAGGCGCGACTTCGGGCACTGCCCCGAACGGCTCTTCAGCTACAGGTGCCTCGGCTGGAGCGCCAAACGCGTCTTCGGTCGCAACAGGTACTTCCTGTGCCTCGACCGTCATCGGTTCTTCTGCTACAGGCTCAGGAGGAAGTGGCTCCTCGGCGATTGATGGGACCTGATCTTCCGTGACCGGAGCAGCCTCCTGCTGTTCTTCCACAACCGTGACAACAGGCGCAGGCGGAGGAGGCTCCTCGTGTGCCGGCTCGGCGATGATCTCGGGAACAGGTTCCGGTTCCGCAACAGCGACTTCTTCAGCTTCTCTTGCCACTGGTGTCGGGGCTGGAGTTCCGAGATCGATACTCGACCAGAATTTGGCTGCGGTCTCGCTCTTCGGCATGAGTTCACAGACCACCTCGTACTCATGCTTGGCTTCGGCCTTCATGCCGAGCTTCACGAGGACGTGACCTTTGACAAGGTGTGCTGTGGAGTAGAATGGGAAATGAGCGAGGCCGTTGTCGCAGAGACGGAGGGCATCCTTTTCTCTGCCAAAGGTCAGGTAATACGATGCCAGACGAGCGAACAGTGGAGATTGCGGTTCACGCGCAAGGCGCTCTTCAAGCGACTTGATCTGTTCCTGCGTTGGTTCGGTCATCGAACGGACGGTTGTTGTTGTCGTAGTTTTCTTGCGTCAATCGCGTGCTTGATGGAGAGCGCCGAGACAAACGAGAATCCAAGGAAATACAGCAACTGGAATGGAACCGCAGCGATTTCCAGGAAGTAAAATGAAGAAATTAGGCCGAAGAAGCAATAGAGGGCAAGGGCAAGCTCAATAAACACGACCCAGCTCAGCTTGAGCGGCACGTACTTCTTTTCAAGCCAGGAATCCTTCTTCCCTTCGATACGGTACTTTGGCGTCCGGACAAACTCGCTTCGTTTCTTCATGAGGCCCTCAAAAACGGCCCGGGAGTTGTTGACAGCGAATCCCATGCTTCCCGCCATAAAGAGCGGGAAAAGAAGGAGTCGGCGACGCCAATCCGGATACACAGCTTTCTGCGAGAACATGTAGAACAGGAACGATCCGATGAAAGCGAGCACGAAGACCGACATCATGGCAAAGTAGAGGTCGTGGCCCCCTTGCTGCTTGATGAAAATGAGTGGAACGTTCAGAATTCCGGCAAGCAAAATAAACGGAAACGCCAGGTTGTTCGTCAGGTGAAACGTGGAGTGAATCTTGATGCGCAGCGGAATGTCCGATCGCCACACCTCGGGGAGCATCTTACGCGCCGTTTCGATGGCGCCTTTCGTCCATCGGAACTGCTGTGTTTTGAGAGCGTTGACTTCGGCAGGAAGCTCTGCCGGCGATGTCACGTCGTTAAGGTACTTGAACTTCCATCCGCGCAGCTGTGCCCGGTAACTGAGGTCAAGATCTTCTGTCAGCGTATCGGAGTGCCAGTTGCCCGCATCGAAGATCGCGCTCTTTCTCCAGATTCCGCCTGTTCCGTTGAAGTTGATGAAGAATCCTACCTTGTTCCTCACGCCCTGCTCCATGACGAAGTGAGCGTCAAGCGCCATCGCCTGTGTTCTGGTAAGCAGAGAATAGTCGCTGTTCAGATGTTCCCAGCGTGTTTGGACAAGTGCCAGGCGTTCGTTGTGGAAAAAGTACGGAATGGTTTTGCGGAGGAAATCCGAATTGGGGACAAAGTCTGCGTCGAAAATCGCCACGAATTCGCCCCGCGCAGTTTCAAGACCATGCTTCAGGGCTCCGGCTTTGAATCCCGATCTGTCTTTCCGGTGTATGTGTTTGATGTCGTATCCCAGTTCCTGATACTGCTTCACGATGGAAGCGACAACGTCGACCGTCTCATCGGTGGAGTCATCGAGGACCTGGATTTCCAGTTTCTCCTTTGGATATTCGATGCTGCACACTGCTTCGATGATTCGCTCAACGACATAGTACTCGTTGTACATCGGCAGCTGAATGGTCACCTCCGGTTCTCGCTCGAGCGGAGGGAGTTCTGTTTCTTTCCCCCTGTGCTTCAGGTAGTGGTACACCATCACAAATCCGTGCGCCCCGAAGGTGAACAGGATCAGGAGAGAGAAGAAATAGAGGTAGAGAACCAAATCCGTCAGGAACGGATTCTGGAGAATCTCTTGTCTGAAGAACAACGTAGCTGTGATCATAGCACTCTCACCATCCTGCCACTGTTTCGTTGAGTATGTCTTCCGTTATTTTTCGTATCGCTTCTGCGACTCCTTCATTCCGTTGCGTCAGGCCGCCTCCGGACGGGTAGTCGCCCCATTGTGAAAAATCCTTTTCCCACACCTTTTTCCGCAACTTGAGGTCGCGAAAAACCACATGTGCGGTCACTGTAATTCGCCGCTTCGCAACCTGATCGCCTCCTTCAACAACGGCTGGAGCGTCCTTGACGGAGGTAATCACACCTTCCAGAATCGAATCTGCTGTCGATCGGTCGGAAGGCTGGAGCGTGTTGTCATTGACAAATCGCTGTAGCAACTGCTGTGAAAACTGATCCCGAAGCGTCGGATCGCCATAGCCGCTCTGGTCTTCCACGATCGGAATAGCGATCGTTTTCAGATGCGGTGGCACCGATGCGCCCGTGAACGAATAGGGACATCCTGCGCACCCTGAAAGCCCCGCGAGAGAGAGCAGAGGGATGAACAGAAGCCGCCGAAGGCTTCTGAAAAAGGCGGCCGGGGATATCGGACTGCTATTCCTGGAGTCCAAACTCTTTGATCTTTCGATACAACGTGCGTTCGCTGATGTTGAGCTCACTCGCCGCCAGGCGCCGGTTTCCTTTGTGCCGCTCCAGCGCATCGATGATCATCCGTCGCTCCATCTCGTCCAGCGTCAGCAACCCGTTGCCGTTGGTCCCGTTCGCTGTGCCTTCTCCATGTTCCTGATGTGCGGGCAGACCCTGAAGAACAACATCGCGAAGTTCCAGAATGGTGCCTTTGAGATCGACGAGGGCGCGGTAGATCAGCTCACGCTCGGCCTGCTCCACTGTTTTGTTTGCCACGACGGGCAGATTTCGTTCCGCCACCGGGCCTTGATATTCTTTCAGATGCTTTCTCACGTCGTCACCGCGTAATCTTCTTCCATTCTCAAGCACCAGCATGCTCTCAATGACATTCTTCAGTTCACGGACATTCCCCGGCCAGCGGTAGTTCATGATGATTTCCGTGGCATCGTCCGTAAATCCTTCAAATTGGATGCCGTTCCGGGAAGAAAAATCCTTCACGAAATGCTCCACGAGCAGCGGAATATCCTCTCGCCGGCTCCGGAGCGGAGGCACGACGATGTTGACGGACCGGAGTCGGAAATAGAGATCAGGCCGGAATCTCTTCTGTTGCACTTCGTACTGCAAGTCTTTGTTCGTCGCTGCGATGACGCGCACGTTCGATCGCCGCGACGTTGACGATCCCACTCGCATATACTCGCCGCTCTCAAGCACTCGCAGCAGTTTCACCTGCGTTGCCAGTGGCGTCTCTCCGATTTCGTCGAGGAAGATGGTTCCGTCATCGGCAATTTCGAAGTACCCTTTTCTGCTGTCTACTGCGCTCGTGAAGGAGCCTTTCTCGTGACCGAACAGCTCACTCTCGATGAGCCCCTCCGGAATCGCTCCGCAATTGACCGTCACAAGTTGCTTCGCGGACCGACGGCTCGCCATGTGAAGGGCCCGGGCAAAGACCTCCTTGCCGACGCCACTCTCACCGGTAATGAGAACCGTGATGTCCGTAGGAGCGACCTGTTGGATGACATCGACGATCTCCTGAATCTCGAGAGATCGACCGATGATGCAATGTTCCCGCTGGAATTGTTCTCGATCCATGAAGCTACCTCACCATCCAACCCGCCATGGTGACGACCTTCTCACCTTGGTACGACAATCGTGCTCAACTGATACTTCTTGCTAATCTGTGTGCTGAAGCGCCGCGCTTCATCTTCCTTGCTGAATTCACCGACCCAGACCTTGTGGAACTTCTTCCCGCTGTTCACGATGGTGAAGATGTGAGAGGCATATCCGTCTTTCTCGAAACGAGCTCTCAACTCTTCGGCGTTTTGAAGCACGGAAAATGTCCCGGCCTGTACTGTGTAGATGACCGTTGGCTTCGTCCCCTTTGCGGGGCGGGTCACCGGTGTCGGGGTTTCGGCCGGCGCCTGCGGGGGCGTAGCTTTTGGCTCTTCTGATACACGCTGATCAGTGGCGTATGTCGAGTAGGGATAGTCCCGCTTCAGCTGTTCCATTTTCTGATCGGCAGTTTTGTACAGGCCGATCGAATAGTAGTACTGGTAGAGCTTGAACAACGCATCATCCGCCCATTCACTTCGTGGGAAGTTGTCGAGGATGCTCTGGAAGATCTTTGATGCCTCGTTTCCATCAGTCGTCAGGACGCCCTGAAGATACAGGACTCCGGGATGTGTCTGGAAGTTCGTCATGAGGGTTGGCAGCTCAGCCCGCACGACATCTGCCTGACCTTTTTCAATGAGCTCGAGCCGCTTGAAAATGTCCGGCTCGCCGGCTTGCTGGGTCTGGCAGAATACGGTCACGCTGAACAGAACAGAGAACACCAAAGTAAGAGGAACGCCAAATCTGTTCATGATCATCTCCAGTTTCTTCCTATGCGCTCGCCGCCAGGGTGGCCCCGCTATCAGTTGCTGCGGAAGTGCTTACCGCCGTCCCAAACAGCGTTGCAGAATTCATCCGGTCAATGTGCACTCGGACGGTGCGGCCGATCTGCGTTGTACCCTTTGGGAAGACAACCATCCTGTTCGTGTCGGTCCGGCCACAGTGATCGTTCGGGGATTTCGTACTCTCACCCTCTACAAGAACTTCGACAGTCTGCCCGACAAGCTCCTGATTTTTCCGGAGTGAAATGCTGCGCTGGAGGTCGATGATCTGGTTGAGGCGCTCGATCTTGAGGTCCTCCGGCACGTCATCTCCCATGTGCCAGGCCTTCGTATTCTCCCGCGGGGAATACTTGAACGTAAACGCTCCGTCGAACTCAATCTCGCGCAGTACATCCAGCGTGCGACGATGGTCTTCATCCGTCTCGGTAGGGAAGCCGGCAATGATATCGGTAGAGAGGCTGACACCGGGAATGTTCTCCCGAATCGTCCGCACAAGCGACAGATAGTGGTCGCGGGTGTATGCACGGTTCATGAGCTCAAGAATGCGGTCTGAGCCGGATTGCACGGGCAGATGAATGTAGTTGCAGATGTTCTCATGCTCCGCAATCGTCAGAACGAGCTTCATCGACATGTCCTGCGGATGCGACGTCGTGAATCGAATGCGGATGCTTGAATCGATCGAAGCGACAGAAGCCATCAGGTCTGCAAAGTCATTGGTGCCATCGAGGTAAGAGTTTACGTTTTGCCCCAACAACGTAATCTCTCTGAATCCCTGAGCTGCGAGATGCTCCACCTCACGTTGGATGCTCTCAAGCGTTCGGCTCCGTTCGCGTCCTCGTGTAAACGGAACGACGCAAAAGGTGCAGAACTTGTCGCAACCGCGCATGACGGAAATCCAGGCGCTGATGCCGTCAGTTCTGAGGGGAAGGATGTCGTCGTAGTTCTCGGCACGGGAAAGCCGGACTGCAATTCCCCGCTCGCCGCGCATGGCCCCTTCAACAAGTTCGGGGATCCGGCGATACTCATCGGGGCCGATCACGAGATCGACATGGCTCTCGGATTCCATAAGATCCTTCCGGAGTCTCTCCGCCATGCATCCGAGAACGCCAATGACCATCCCTGGATTCGCCTTCTTGTATCTCTTGAAGTCCCCCAGACGACCGAACACACGCTGCTCGGCATTCTCTCTGACAGCGCAGGTGTTGACGAAAACAACATCCGCAGTACGGAGGTTGCCCGTCTGCTCATAGCCTGCCGAAGTCAGGATGCTCAGAACGACCTCCGTGTCAGCCAGGTTCATCTGGCAGCCATATGTCTCAATATAGACCTGTCGCTGATTGGCCATAGTTTAGTCTAGTGCGGCACAAAATTTAGTGAAAGAATGACAGATAGTCAATCCTGGCAATTTCCATTAATTTGTTTTAATCCTAAGAAATTTGGCGCTTTTCGCTCATGTGCCACTGGTGGAGTTGACAAATCGTCAGTCCAACGGAGGCAGGAATCGGTTGCTTGACCAAGGAAGGTGTGCTATATTCTACGGCCTGAGCGGCCCGATCTATGGCGGGTCTTGCAGACTTCCGGGGTCTCTCAGGGCAGATACTGGACCCGCTGACACCCCTCACCGTGAAGTGTACCTGCAAAGGACTGACCAGGATGATACTCGATCAAATCAAACAGAAGGCGAAAGCCTTGAAACGGCATGTTGTGTTGCCTGATGCAACAGATGAGCGTGCGATCAAAGCAGCGCGAATCTGCGTCGATGAAGGCCTTGCGACAATTTCTCTTATCGGCCAGGAACAGGAAATCCGAACGAAGGCTTCTCAACTCGGCGTGAAACTCGATGGTGTGAATGTTGTCGATCCGGAGAAATCTCCCTCCCTCAAGGAGTATTCGGATATCTACTACGAGCTCCGGAAGGCGAAAGGAATGACCCCCGATCAAGCACTTGCGACGATGAAGAAACCTCTCTTCTACGGCGCGATGATGGTGCGGCAGGATGTCGCGAATGGAAGCGTGGCAGGCTCCCTCTCCACAACGGGCGATGTGTTGCGCGCCGGAATTCAGGTCATCGGTGTCGCCGAAGGCATCAGCATCGTCTCCAGTTTCTTTTTGATGGTGTTCCCGCAGAAGGTCTATACGTTTGCAGACTCCGCAGTTGTTCCCGACCCGACGGTGGACCAGCTGGCGGACATTGCGATCGCTTCCGCTGAGAACCACAAGAAACTCACTGGCGAAGAGCCGAAAGTCGCAATGCTGTCATTTTCCACGAAGGGGAGTGCTTCGCACCCCTTTGTCGAGAAAGTCCAGCAGGCGACTGAGATCGTAAGAAAAAAGAAGCCTCAGCTTCAGGTCGACGGCGAGCTTCAGGTGGATGCTGCGATCATTCCATCGGTGGGAGAACGCAAAGCTCCCGGAAGCACGGTCGCTGGAAAAGCCAATGTGCTGATCTTCCCGAACCTGGATGCAGGGAACATCGCATACAAGATCGCGCAACGGATCCGTGGAGCTGAAGCGATAGGACCTGTTGTTCAGGGTTTGAAGAAGCCTGCATTCGATCTTTCGCGCGGCTGCAGCGTGGATGATATCGTTAGCGTGGTTGCGATTAACGCGGTTGTTGGCGCCGTGTAGGACGTAGATAACGTCGGTGTGTGCTTTTGAAGAACGGTGCTGGCATCTGGCTTGTGGGATGCCGGCCCGTTCAGATTTCGAACTCCCGCCACAGGCGCGGCCTTCGCTGCGTCGTTGACTGGTGATCTACTTCTTTCTATCATTGGTCAGGAGTCCCAAGGATTTCCTGATCTGCTACCGAGACAGACGAGCGTTCTCATGAAGAAGAATCCAAAAGCTCCGATCTCCCTGAAACCTGCTCCCGCCCATCGGTCGCTTCCTGTTGAGAAACTTCGCTGGCGCTGCGATCCTGAATCTCTGAAAGTAAAAACAAGCACCGAAATCAAGCCGAGCCGCGACATCATTGGCCAGGAACGCGCACTCCGGGCGCTTCGCGTAGGCCTCTCGATGAGCCATTTTGGCTACAATATTTTTGTCACGGGCCTCTCGGGTACGGGTCGGACGACAACCATCAAGCGCCTTCTCAGAGAATTTGAAAGCCAGCACGGAGAGTTGCGCGACCACTGCTATGTTTACAATTTCAAGCATCCGGACCTGCCATTGGCGATCACGCTCCCGGCTGGTCAGGCTCGCGGTCTCAAGGAAGACATGGCAAACCTGGTGCGCGACCTCACCCGGGACATTCCGGCCGTGTACGAGAGCCAGCGTTTCCAACAGGCGCGGAAGGAAGTGATCTCACACTTTCAGGAACGGCAGCGTAGTATTCTGCTGGACTTCGAAAAAAGGGTCAAAGAGAAGGGATTTGAGCTTGTGCAGGTTCAGGTCGGCAATGTGATGCGGCCTGATATTGTGCCGGTCGTTGGCGAGAAAGCGACAAACCTCGAAGATGTCGAGTCCATGGTTCAGAAGGGCGAATTCCCGAAGGAGCAGTTCCAAGCCCTGAAAGAAGTGCAAGCATCGCTCGAAAAACAGATGGCGAGTGTCTTCCGCGAGCTCCGCAATATTGAAAAAAGGGTTCAGCAATCGCTCGAGGAAGTTGAAGAACGGCTCGTGATGCCCGTGGTGGATGAGGACATTGAGATCCTCAAGACGACGTACGACAACAACAAAGTGCATCAGTATCTCGAAGAGGTTCGGCAGTATACGAAGACGAACCTCGGCCGCTTTCAGCGCCCTGCACAACAATCCTCCGCTCAACAGACGAATGAACAGGAGGGGGAGCAGGAACCGGACGATTTTCTCGAGTACCAGGTCAATCTGCTCGTCGACAACTCCGACACTGAGCACATTCCCATCATCATTGAGACCAATCCAAAGTACAAGAACATCTTTGGTACCGTTGAGCGTGTGATGGAGAGGGGCGGAGTCTGGACGACCGACTTCACGCAGATCAAGGCTGGAGCACTTCTGCAGGCTGATGGAGGCTACCTCGTCCTGAATGCCCTTGATACGCTGCTGGAGCCGGGAGTCTGGCAGGATCTCAAGCGAACGCTGAGGACCGGGAAGATCGAGATTCACCCGAATGAACCTATCTATGGATTTGCCCCGACAGGAATGAAGCCGGAGGCGATCGGTCTCAAGGTCAAAGTGATCATGATCGGTGATCCGGAGATTTATCAGTTACTGTATCTGCGCGACGATGATTTCAAGAAGATCTTCAAAATCAGAGCAGACTTTGACTACGAGATGCGCCGTGAACCGGGGGCGGTGACGCAGTATCTCCGATTCGTGAAAATGGTGTGCGATGACGAGAAGCTCCGTCCGTTCGATCGAGAAGCTCTCGCAGCGCTCGTGGAGTTTGGTGTGAGACTCTCCGGAAGTCAGCGCAAGCTCTCGACGCGCTTCAACATTCTCGCCGACGTGGTCCGCGAGGCAAACTACTGGGCTGATCAGGATGCTGCGATGGTCGTTGGTGTCAGCCACGTCCGGAAGACCATCGAAGAACGTATCTACCGTGTCAAGCTGGTTGAAGACAAGATTCAGGAAATGATTACCGAAGGCGTCATCATGATCGACACGGAGGGATTAGTCGTCGGTCAGGTGAATGGATTGTCTGTCTACGATACAGGGGAGCATGCCTTCGGGAAGCCGGCGCGGATCACCGCAAAGACATCGCTTGGGAGGGCGGGAGTCATCAATATTGAGCGCGAATCTGAGATGAGCGGCCCGACTCACAACAAAGGAGTGGCCATCCTCAGCGGCTACCTCCGGAGCGCGTTTGCCCAGAACAAGCCTCTCATCGTCAGCGCAAGTATCACATTCGAGCAATCCTATAGCGGCGTAGATGGCGACAGCGCTTCGTCGACTGAGATCTACGCGATTCTCTCCAGTCTGGCTGAGGTTCCGTTGCGGCAGGATATTGCCGTGACGGGCTCGGTAAATCAGCGGGGTGAAATCCAGGCGATTGGCGGGGTCAATCTGAAGATCGAGGGATTCTTTGACGTGTGCAGAGACCGTGGCCTGAGCGGCAATCAAGGTGTCATGATCCCCAAGGCGAATGTTCCCGACCTCATGCTTCGCGAAGATGTGCAGGAAGCGGTGCGGAAAAAGCAGTTCCAGATTTTTGCGATCTCCTCAATTGACGAAGGGATTGAGATTCTGACGAATCACAAAGCGGGAACACGCCGACGCGATGGATCATTTGAACCCGGCACTGTCTATGCGTGTGTGGATGAGAAATTGACATATTTTGCGGAGCAATGGAGGAAATTCGAGGCAGGGAGTTAGTGAGTCGGCAACGATGAGAAGGAGAAGAAGCATGAATTCAGGAAGAATCTTGAGACTCTTTACCATAGCAGCGATGGTTCTGTACCTCCCGGCGATCGCACAGACACAGGGTGCCCATCGTTCTGGAAGCAGGTTCAGTTCTATGATCGCACTTGGGAGCTTCCAGCTTGGCGATGACGACCGGTTTGGACCCATGATGATTCTTCAATACAGCCCTTCCGTTCGTCTGCAGCCGGCCGTCGATTTCTTTGCAGGTGTGCTCGTGCAGACCGGATCGTCCGGAGTGATAAACGAGGAGGAGTACATCCCCGTTGCATCGATGTTTGCACCGGCCTATTCTCCGTACTCGAACTATCGGAACGACAATCTGTACCGTATCCCGAACTACAATATCGGTCTCGGCTTTGTCGGCGCCGACGTCACATTCTACCTTGCAGACGGTGATGTGCGACCGTACGTTGGCGTTGGGGGAACACTCGCGTTCTGGACCTATTCCCGGAGCTTGAGCGGCACACTTGCCCCCGATGCGAAAGCCGGCATCAGCGTGCAATTCTCCAGCGGATTCTCCGGATTTACAGAGGTGAGGAGGATGTTCGATGTGCCAAACCTCGCCGGGTTGGATGTGCCGAGGTTTGGCGGTGTGACGTCTGCTGCAATCGGGGTTTCGTTTGCTCCGCGGCTGCGCTAACAATTTCCTGCTTCATTCAAGACACATGCCGGCATCCTCAGCCAATAGCTTTCAGCGGAAGGCAGATCGCTGACCGCTCTCAGGATTTCATTCTCTTATATCGTTTGTAGAGGGGAAGTGTCTTTTTCCAGAATCCCGCCGTCCCAGTCCAGGGAAAAACCTGCGTCCGCCGGATTTCCAGAAAATCCTCATGGAACATCAGGGGACCGCTATCAGCCGCAACGGCAAATTTGTATCCCGCCTCAGCAACCATCTTTTTGACCGAAGAATTCAGCGCTCCGTAAGGATACGCAAATGAGAGCACCTCGGACCCGAGCATCTCTTCGATGTGCTGTTTCGAGGTGACGAGTTCCCTGCGGACACTCTCCTGATCGATGTCTGGTAACCGTGGATGGGTGACAGTGTGAGAGCCGAATTCGATCCCCGCGTGGTGCAATTCCTTCATCTGCGCCACCGTCATGAGGGGAGCCGTGATGTCGTCGGTATCCCAGAAGTTCATTCGTCGTTCGATGTCGGTGACGGTGTAGATCACAGCCCGGAAACCGACCTTCTGGAGAAGGGGAAACGCACATGCGTAATTATCCACGTACCCGTCATCAAACGTCAGGATGACCGGTCGGCGAGGGAGTGGCTTCTTGCCATCGAGGAACTCGCTGTAGTCACGAAACGTGATCGTCTCGAATCCACGACGTTGAAGAGAATCGAGTTGGTGTGCAAACGTGCTCTCTCTGATCCAGATGCCATGTGCAGGGGCGTTCGCAGAATCGGGGAGTACTCGATGATACATAAGGACGGGTATGGAACGGGGCGATCGGGCATGAGCAAGTGCCTGCCCGTAGACCCCGAGGATAGCATTGCAGACCGTCCGGGATTCGAATCGGGCACGCGCGAGACGGGCCAGCTCTTTTTGTTGCTCTGCAGAGGGAGGTTGCTCGACAAGGGCGAGAAGCTCTCTGGCGATTTTGTTCACGTCGATTGGCCGGTGCTCCCCTGTATCTCCGAAATTCGTTGTGGCTGCCTCATCAAACGTATCCAGCGTGACCGGTCCGACATAGTCCGTCTCACCAAATGCCAGGGCCGGCTTTCCCACATAAAGTGCTTCGGGCACAACTCTCCCGGAACCGATGACGACCCTCGCTTGCAGCATCTCTGCGGCCGGATTACTTTGAAACCCGCGGAGCTCTGCGATCTGCCTGCCGAATGCAAAGTTGAGATCCTCGACGAGCGGAGGTATCTCCTTCGGGGTGATCATTCCGCCGACGGTGCGAAACCGGACAGATCGCTGCTGCAGAATGATCGGCAGAACGGCGCGCAGCATTGTTCTTACGATATCTCCTTTCGGGCCTGTCAGGCGACCAACGAACAGGATGACGTCATTCTTCCGGTCCTGATCAGAAATCTTCTGCTGCGCCGAAGCAACTTGACTATCCCACCACTCCCACAGGATGCAGTTCGGGATGACGTGAATCGAGCGGGCAGGAAGATGGAGGTCATGTACGAGGTGATCTTTGAGTGAGGAAGAGATGACGACGATGCTCTTTCCATACACGTTGAACGTCGTGCTTGATGCATGGATATGCTGTCGTCCGTGGATCGTAGAGACGAAACCCGTGCGCGTGATTCGCGTGGCAAACCAAGACACCCAACTTGCTGCCCGCGAATGAGCGTGAACGATATCGATGGATCGTTTTCGTATGAGGCGAACGAGCGCCAGGATATTCCTGATCCTCTGCGGGTAGGATCGCTGCCCGATCGGCATTTGAACATATGCCGCCCTGGTCGTGAGCGTGAGTGTGTCGGACACAACCGTCGGGATGTGGCCAGACCTGAGTTGCTCCTCAATGAGGGTCACCGCATATGCCTCAGCGCCGGTGACCTCAAACTGGGAGAGGACGTGAAGGATATTCATAGACGGGGGGTTCGGGAACGCAAGTTAGGAACAAACCGTGCGAATATCAACACGGACCGGGTCAGTCAGAGGTTACGGAAAAAAAGAGGCGAGGGGAAATCCTCGCCTCTGACGTTTGGTCTTGAGCAGTGATAACTTTTTGAGTTAGTGATTGGACCTTGATGAACTAAAGCTATCCGCGATGAATGAGAGAAAGAACGGCCCGACGATTCATTGTCACTAAGTGAACCGTTGTTAAGCGGCCGGGGACGGCTACATTCCGAGCCCGCCGAGCAGAAAGACTGAAATGAGTACCCATAGGATCCACAGGCCCATGGCTACGCCGATGCCAGCCCCGGAGGGCTTTGCGGAAAACTTCGCCAGGCCGATTCCGACGACGACCATTTGCCATATGGTGAAAAGATTCAGGGACGCGAGCAGTCTGTGGACAACGTCCTGACGGTTGAAATTCTGGAGCACAGCGAGTGCGCCACTCGGAGCCGCATAAAGAGTATTCATCGCGATGATCATGAGGAGAGTGACAATTCCTCCGAGAATGCCGATCCACTGTGATGCCCCCCAGAGTTCTAGGTATTTTCCATAGCCTGCCTCAGCTTTGAGGGCAAGTTTTCCCACGAGCCAGAAGATGAGCGTTGTGACAAAGAACACGACGCTGACAGTAATAACAGCACCAACGATTCCGAATGCTGCGATCATACCGCCTCCTCGTTCCATTCCCTCGAGCGCCTGATCAGCCTGTTCCTGCGTAATCTGACCACTGCGGGCCTGCTCTTCGATTCTCTCTTTCTGGGCTGCCAGTGCCTGCTCTCTCAGTGTCTCGTTTGAGAACATGATCCAGACGGACACGGATGACAAAAGGAGGACGAAAACCAGTGGGATAATCCATACGCTTCCCCGCGACGGAGAGGTGCGGATCCCTTCAAATGCCTCCCCCGGAGAAGCAAAGACGTTTATGATGATGTCAGTGAAAGAAATTGTGGGTGTGGACGGTGCTTGTTCTTCCATAGGGGCCTCCGATGTGGTGGGATGTGAGCCAGTGCACGACAAGGTAAAAACGAAAGTGGTATTTTCCAACAGTCTTGCGGGGAAGGGTGCCCGTTGACAATCCTTCGGGAAAGCGATATATTGCCCCGCACCGTGTTTTCAGGGGGTATTGGCTTCCCCCGCCTCGAAAGAGCGTATTTAATTGATTCATATCGTCGAGAACCGCCCGCATGACTGATATTGATGAGCAACGAAAAAAGGTCGAGGAGCTGAAGCGCAAGATTCTTGAGCAAAAGCGAGGCACAGAGGCAAAGAAATCTGATGCCGATCGGGCTCGGCTCGACGCGGAGGTGGAATCCAAGAGGAAGGCTGAAGAAGAGGCGAAGCGCGCTGAAGAAGAAGCCAAGCGCAAGGCGGAAGAGGAGGCGAAGAAGCAGGAGGAGGAGGCCCGTCGTCGTGCCGCCGAAGAGGCCAAGCGCAAAGCCGAAGAAGAGACCCGTCGGAAGGCGGAAGAGGAAGCTCTTCGCAAAGCAGAGGAGGAAGCGAAGAAAAAAGCGGAAGAAGCTGCTCGTGTCCGTGAAGAGAATGAGAGGAAGAAGGCGTTGGAGGAGGCGCAGCGTCAGGCCGAACTCATCGCGAAGAAGAAGGCTGAAGAGGAAGCCCGGCGTCAGGCGGAGGAAAAACAGCGGCGTGAGAGGGAGGCCGAGGAGGAACGGAAGGTGTTGGAAGCCCGGCGGCGGGCGGAAGAACTCCGTCATAAAGCGGAGCTCGAACGCAAGCGTGCTGAGGAGGAGCGGAAGAAGGCTGAAGAAGAGCAGAAGCGGCTGGCTGCAGAAGCACAACGTGTCGCAGAAGCCAAACAGGCAGCTCCAAAAGAATCAGCCAACGTCTACACCGAGGTCTTGAAGCTTGCGTGGCGCGATGCTGCGATCGGAGAAGAAGAAGCAAAGATACTTGAGCTTCTTCGGAACCTTCTGGGGATCACTGCCGAGGAACACGAGTCGATTCAACAGGAAGTGCAGATAGAGATTTACCTTCAGTGCATTGCCGATGTATGGAAAGATGGTGTTATCACACCGCAGGACTCCGACCGGCTCGACAATCTGCGCGAACAGTTCAGCATCTCGGCCGAAGAACATATGAAGCTAGAGAAGCAGGTACGAAAGGAAATCCTCAAGCAGAAGTCGTAGCACCCTTGTACTGGTACGCCATCGCGTTGAGAGCGAGGATGCGCTTCTCTGTCGGTGGATGAGTGCCAAACAGCTCCGCAGCAAATCCCTCCTTCGAGTTGATATTCCTTGCCAGTGGATCCACAATACAGAGGTGAGCCGAGCCGCGCTTGATCGATGCGGTTGGTGCAGAGGCACTTTCAAGTTTGCGAAGCGCGCTCGCGAGTCCAAGCGGATTCCGGGTGAGCTCAGCACCTGATGCATCGGCGAGGTACTCGCGCCTCCGCGACACAAGCATGGCCATCATCTGAGCAATGAAGGGTGCAAGGATGATGCCGATGAGCCAGAGGATGAGCAGGATCCCGCCGGCGCTTCCTTTCGATCTGCTGCCACGTCCTGAGCCGCCAAACCGCACGCTTCGTCTGCCGAGGTCTGACAATAGGACAATGGAGCCGACGAATGCCGCGACGACAGTCATGAGGCGAATGTCGAAATTCCTGACATGACTCATCTCGTGAGCGATGACGCCCTGCAGTTCGTCCCGGTTCAGGGTGTCGAGGAGGCCCTGGGTGACGACGATGTAACTGTGTTCCGGGTCGCGTCCTGTCGCGAACGCATTCGGATCCTCGTCGTTGATGATGTACACCTGCGGCTTCGGCAGTCCAGATGCAATGGTCATCTCGTCAACAACGTTGAGGAGTACTCTGTCGGACGGATTACCCGGATCAGCAGGGACTGCGCCTGTCGAGGAGAGGACTGACTTTGCTCCGTTGAAATAGCTGTTGACGGCCATGCCGCTTCCGAAGATGATTGCGACGATCGTGCCAAGGGGGAAGTACAGCCCGTCTTCGAAAAGGCCAAGATAGAAGTAGTCGAAGCCGAATCCCAAAAGTCCCAGAAACAGGACAAATCCAAGCATGACGACCGCTGTGAGTCGCTTGTTGTGAGCTTGTTGTTCGTAGATGTTTCGTTGTGTGAGCACAGGAACCGGTCAGGTGTGAGCGGGTTGAGGTGGAGGCTGAGGGCTTCGGCTGGCGCTGTATGCCATCGCTTCCAGCCTCTTGATTCGTTTCAAAATAGGTGGATGCGTGCCGAATAGCTCGGCCAAAAAACCTCCCATGTCGTTGAAGCCGTTGCCTGAAGGATCGACGATGCAGAGATGCGCGGCCGCACGAGTCATGGAGAACGTGGGGATCCTGTCGGTTCCGACCTTCTTCAATACCTGGGCAAGTGCAGCAGGATTCCTCGTGAGCTCGGCTGCGGCTGCATCGGCAAGGTATTCACGGTTACGCGAAACAGCCATCGCCATGATCTTGAGAGGCAACGGGGCGACTATAGTAGTGAAGAACCAGATGAGAACGTATAGGGGACCATAGACCACCCAGCTTATGATCTGAGCTTGCGCGCTTGTGGTTGTGCTCGAACCATCCGATGTTGCGGACTCTATTGAGGTTTTCAAGGATTTGGTGATTGAATCTCCCATGAGGACAATCGCTCCGACGAGGGATGCAATAATCGTCATCAACCTGATATCGTAGTTCTTGATATGGCTCATTTCATGAGCGACGACACCTTGAAGTTCATCCCTGTCAGCCCCTTCGAGCAGGGAATCGGTGACGGCAACCGCGCAATGGCGCGGATCGTTTCCCGTCGCGAGCGCATTGAAATCACAGTCGTGAATAACATAGACTCGAGGCATCGGGAGCCCGGCCGCGATCTTCACTTCTTCCACTATGTTCAGTAGCTTCTTGTGAAGGGGATCTCTCGGGTTCGCAGGTACCGCGCCCGTGGCCTTCAACACTGCAATCCACCCCGAAGAGAGACTCCATATGGTCGTTCCACACGCCAGCATGAGCGTGGCGAGAGAGAGGATTGGCAGGGGGTTCGAGGCGGGGAATCCGAGCACCAGGACGTCGACCGTGTATCCAACCAGGACCGCCACCGCGATGTAGAGAATGACGAGGACGGTGGTCATCCGTTTGTTGTATGCCTGCTGCTCGTAGATATTTCGAACAGCTGCCATGAACCATCCTACTTCTTGAGAGAGAGGTCGACCTTTGGCACTTCCCGTTCTGCAGCGACCGTGATCTCGAACAACTCAGATGGCTTGAAATTGAACATTGAAGCGATGATGTTCGCCGGGAACACCTGTTGTGCGATGTTGAATTTCGTCGCGATGTCGTTGTAGAACTGCCGGGCAAAGGTGATCTTGTTCTCTGTGCTTGTGAGTTCTTCCTGAAGCTGAAGCACGTTTTCGTTGGACTTGAGGGTTGGATAGTTCTCAACGAGTGCGAACAGCTTGGAGAGTGCGCTCGTGAGCATATCTTCCTTTGACGCGGCGTCTGCAATTCCTTTTGCCGATGCAGCTGCGTTGCGCGCCTGGATAACTTTCTCCAAAGTTTCCTGTTCGAACTGCATTTGGCCGCGCACAGTGTTGACGAGATTCGGGATGAGGTCGTGACGGCGTTTGAGCTGGACGTCGATTTGTTTCCATCCATTTGTCACCTGGTTTCGCAGTGTCACCAGGGCATTGTACTTGGCGATGACCCAGAAGATGAGAATCAATACGGCGGCGAGGAAGATATAGAATATGATCATAGGCGTCTCCTTTTCACGCTGATTGGCAGGAAGATAGACCAATTCGTGTTGAATATCAAACGGAAGGGGGGCGGAGGATGTTGCAGAAACGCCAGAGCCACCGATTTCCGTTCAATTTGAAGGATTTAGGGATAGATCTCGAGTATCAGCTTTTAGCCTCATCTGGAACTGAGGTCATGAAAAAAAGTTGAAAGAAAATGAAAAAAGGTATTGACTTTCGAGAGGGGGGTTGGTATATTGTATGCCCGTCGAATGATGGGAAGGCGTCAAAAACGCCTGAATTCTTTGATTGTGAAGTCCTCAAATGCCCATAATACATGGGCATTTTTATCGTCAGACCACAAAGTGGTCGGCGGAGGCAGAGTGTTCTTTGAAAAGTGTGTACAGCCTCGAGTCAATTGAACAGGGTTTTGAACCTGGCAATTGCATCGAAACAAGTAATGCAAGATGCCAAGATTCAAACTTGAAGTTGTAAAAAACTACAACGGAGAGTTTGATCCTGGCTCAGGACGAACGCTGGCGGCGTGCCTAACACATGCAAGTCTTGGGAGAAAGGGGTAGCAATATCCCTAGTAAACCGGCGCAAGGGTGAGTAACACGTAGGCAACCTGCCTTCAGGACGAGGATAACTCCGAGAAATCGGGGCTAATACTCGATAATGCAGCGGCACCGCATGGTGACAGTTGTTAAAAGCCCCAAAAGGGTGCCTGAAGATGGGCCTGCGTCCCATTAGGTAGTTGGTGAGGTAACGGCCCACCAAGCCGACGATGGGTAGCTGGTCTGAGAGGATGATCAGCCACACTGGAACTGAGACACGGTCCAGACTCCTACGGGAGGCAGCAGTGAGGAATATTGCGCAATGTCCGAAAGGGTGACGCAGCGACGCCGCGTGGAGGATGAAGGCCCTATGGGTCGTAAACTCCTTTTGAGGGGGAAGAATAGTTCGCTACAGGCGGATTTGACGGTACCCCTAGAAAAAGCACCGGCCAACTACGTGCCAGCAGCCGCGGTAATACGTAGGGTGCAAGCGTTGTCCGGAATCACTGGGTGTAAAGGGAGCGCAGGCTGGTCGGAAAGTCGTTGGTGAAATCCTGAGGCTCAACCTCAGGACTGCCAATGATACTGCCGATCTTGAGTACAGAAGAGGAAGACGGAATTCCTGGTGTAGCGGTGAAATGCGTAGATATCAGGAAGAACACCGGTGGCGAAGGCGGTCTTCTGGTCTGTAACTGACGCTCATGCTCGAAAGCGTGGGGAGCAAACAGGATTAGATACCCTGGTAGTCCACGCCCTAAACGATGGATACTCGATGTCGGGTCGCAAGGCCCGGTGTCCAAGCTAACGCGTTAAGTATCCCACCTGGGGAGTACGATCGCAAGGTTGAAACTCAAAGGAATTGACGGGGGCCCGCACAAGCAGTGGAGCATGTGGTTCAATTCGATGCAACGCGAAGAACCTTACCTGGGTTTGAAAGGCAAGTGACAACCGGTAAAAGTCGGTCTCCCCGCAAGG
>Ga0233420_10000400_pt1 | contig 18886 bp, 12 predicted proteins | sample Watercolumn_Mata_4_FD_183009 | JGI IMG/M metagenome (GOLD analysis project Ga0233420, IMG submission 183009) | Freshwater microbial communities from Lake Matano, South Sulawesi, Indonesia - Watercolumn_Matano_2014_102_MG | ecosystem: Environmental > Aquatic > Freshwater > Lake | place...
AGAATTCGTCTTTCAATGCATTGAGGCCGTAATTACCTCCTTCAATATCCTTCTTCAAATCCTCGCGAAATTCGGATCCTTTTTTCGGTGCGAACAGTAAGCCGAGGAGTCCTCCCAAAGCTACGCCCGCAATAAGACTTTTAAGTTTTTTCATAAGAATGATGGTTTAAAAATTCTTTGAGCCTATTATAGGTTAAGCCGTAGAGTAATGCCAGTTTTTGTGTGAGTTATGAATAATTTAAAAGTTGCCTAGTTAGGAAAGTGGATCTAGAACTCATACAAAAATCAGTTTAAAAAAGAATCAGGAACATGCTTCAGAAAAAGGCTCTCCACCTTTTCAGATTTCAAGCCTTTTTCTTCCCTCCAATATTCTTTCGAATACCTATTCGTATGCTAGTTTAATGCTCCCGATTTGTAAAAGTTGTATAACAACTCCGCCATTTCACCTCTTGTAAGTAATTTTGATGGGTAAAAATAAGAATCATCTTCTGTTAACTCATAATATTTTGCGTAACAAACCGAGTCTGTATACCAAGCATTTGATGCGACATCAGGATATGGTTTGTAAGTGCATGCCGGAACAACCAATGAATATCTGACTTTCGCCGCGTTCAACATCATTACCAATGCTTCCGCTTTCGTTACTTGTTTTTCAGGTTTAAATGAACCGTCTCCATAACCGTGGACAATCCCATATAATTTACCTGTTCTGATATATTTTACGTACCATGCCCCCGGAGTTACGTCATTGAATCCAAGATTTGAGCCGTTATCGTCTGAGATGCTGAATCCAAGCATTAAAAGAACTGCTTTAAGAGTTTCAACACGATTTATGGTTTGGTAAGGTCTGAATGTTCCGTCGTCGTATCCTTCAAGTACATCATTTTCTTGTGCCCATTTAACCGAATCACAGTATGAACTGTCTTCAGTTACGTCTCTAAATCCACCGCATATCTTTTTGAAATCTTGTTTGTAACTGTCTGAAATCATGAATTTGCCCCATTCTTTTGATTCGCCACTGTAGTTCTCAGCTATGATCTTGTAATCGTAAACTCCGTCTTTTAAGAGGTTGCCTTCATCGTCTTCTCCATTCCATTTAATTGAATTTGTTCCTTGATCCAAGCTGCTATCGAATACATGAGCGACATCGTTACCATTGTCATAGACAATGATTGAAACGTCCGCATCTTGCTGCATCTTGAATTTGAATGTCATTTTGCTGTCATCATATTCTGGCTTGAAAACAACCGGAGAGGTTTTGTCGTTATATACGTTAGGTAATTTTGACCATTCTTCGTCGTCTTCAACTTTTACCGTTTCTTCCGAACTGTCTTCGCTTTTGTTATTTTCAGTTGTAACCTTCAAAGTGTAATTTTTGTTCGCTTTTACGGTATCGCCAGTTCTGTCAGTACCATCCCAAGCGATCGCGAAAGTACCGGCTTCAACGTCATTTTTATCGTATAGAACAGTTATTTCGTCGTTGCCTTCGTAAACGGAGACTTTTACGTCGGACTGTGAGGTTGTTGTGAATACCAGGAAGGTTGTTTCCTCGCGTGCAGGGTCAAATGATGCCTTGCTGACAAATACGTCTCGTAAACGTGTTTCTGTCGTATCGCTGCCGCTTCCCTCTTTTACTTTAATATCTTCTTTATCGATATCTTTTTGCCCAGAATCAGTTTCGGCTTTGACTTTTACATAGTATTTGCCATCAGCAACTATGTCGCTTTCGTCATCCTCGCCGTCCCAATTATATTCATAAGTATCTCTATCCAAATCTTCCTTTTCCTCCAATGTTGTAACCAGTTTGTCGTTTTCGCTATCATAAATTTTTACGCTAACTTCAGCGTCTTTTGTTAATTTAAATGTAATTTCGACATCCTCATTGTCATAAGGGTCGAATTTGACCGGCTTTACTTTAAGATCTTTGATTAAATCCTCTTCGTCATCTTCATTTGAAGTGGAAGAAGTCGATGTTTGGCCTTTGTAAGTGATCCAGTCGGTTTTTAAGACTGTGTCATTCGCGTTGTATTTATTTTGGCCTTCAATCCAGTAGTAGTATTTGCCATCTCCTTTGGCATTTTCACCGTTTGAATATTTACCGTCCCAATAAACGGTCTTACATGTTGTGCTAACCAATGCATTATCGAGCAAGTTTTTTACCGTCAGATTACCAGTGGATAACGATTCCGCTATCCCAACACTAAAATAAGCATCTGTATTTGAACAGAATTGAATTGATTGGGAATAAGAAGGAGTGGTGACAGGCTCGCTAACAATAACGTTTGTGATCGCGAGTTTTGTAGACTGCGGTTGTCCCGTAATTGTTTTTATAACTTCAATGTTTTTTGGGAGTGTGACTTTTATGTCGGTCACTGTGAAAGCAAAAGTTTGCGAGATTGTAGACAGGAACAGTGTTCCAGCTACAAGCATTGTTGTGGCTGTTTTAAGCCATTTATTTGACTTATTCAGTGCAAATTTTTCCATAGTAAATTTGGTTAATATTGGAAAGGAGTGCACTGTACATTATTCTTGATTTTTTGTCAATAGTATTTTGCGGTAGTATTTAATTGGCAAGTTTTAAGATAAGATTTCTAATGAAATGTATTCATTTTTATTATACTATTCGTTCGTTAGCAGTGAGATTTTGAAGTTTTTTAAAAGTTTTTTTAGTGTGTAAATCGGCAAGCCAACCACGTTAAAATAGTCACCTTCAATCTTTTTAATAAAGAGTGAGCCTTTGCCCTGAATCGCATACGAAGCCGCTTTGTCATCCCCTTCTCCGGAGGCTACATAAGTTTCTATGTCTTTCTCGTCCATTTTTTCCATTGTCACCTTTGTTTCCGAAACGGAGGTTAGCGTTCTTCCCGATTTTGTATTTATTACACAAACGCCTGATATAACTTTATGAGTTGTTCCTGAAATCAGTCTTATCAATCGTTTGGCGTCTTCTTTTGATTTTGGCTTTCCCAAGATGTGCCCGTGAGATTCGCCGATCGTGTCAACTCCTATTATTATCGAATCTTTGAAGTGTTTTGAGGCCTCCTGGGCTTTTCCAATGGCGTTGTGGAGAACAAGGTCGCGTGGGGTTCTTGATTGATAATTTTCTAAGTCTTCTAGCTCTCCTTTTTCCTTAAAATCAGGGCTGTATGTGACGAATTTCAGTCCAATTTCTTCGAGAAGCTTCTTTCTACGCGGACTTTTTGATGCGAGGACGATTTGCTGCATGGTGCAGTGGTTTTAAACTTTTGTTAGTTCGTGTAGTTAGTTCGCGTTTCTAGCTAGTTTTCACTTTTTACTTGTGGCTGATTTACGACGGAAGGCTAAACATGGCTATAGTATCAAATAAAGTTTGACAGTAAAGATCTATTCTAATAAACTCATCTGGCAAATGTGGAAATACTATTAAATTTATAATTAACCTAAAAATAAATGCCAGTAATTAAATCTTCAAAAAAGAGTATGCGTCAGACCGCTAAGCGCAAGGCGAGAAATTACCCTGTAAGAAACCAACTAAAAACCGTATATAAAAAAGCTTTGCAGTTGGTGAAGGATGGGAAACTCGAGGAAGCCAAAAAGTTTTTGCCTTTTGCTTATAAAGTGATTGATATGGCTACGAAAAAGAACCTTATCCACGAGAATAATGCTTCTCATAAGAAATCCCGAATCGCTTTGGCTTTGAATGAACTCGAGAAAAGAGGGGGAAAAGTTGCTGCTGTGACTACTAAAGAGGATGTTAAAGAGGCTGCTTAGGGGGAATTGAGTTTAATAAGTCGGCTAAGATTTTAGAATTTTGTGCACGAATCGTTCTTTAAAAATTCGGGCCTGTAGCTCAGGGGTTAGAGCAGTCGGCTTAAGGATACGGATCCTAAATTATTTTAATAAGGATTCAGATCAATGGGCCATTTAAGGAGCAATCTTTAAGTTGTATCCTGTCAAATTCGGGGAAACCTAAACTCGTCGGTGACGAGCATGGTAATCCCGAGCCAAGCATCCCCGGTATTTAAGCCGGTAATGAAGGTGTAGAGACTAGACGGCAGGCCCCCGCCATGGTGGGGGAAGGGATAGTCCAAATTATAAACCCGAAAGGGATCATGAAAGTGATAATAATACGCATAACCGATTGGTCGTTGGTTCAACTCCAACCAGGCCCACCAAATTAAAGAGTTATTCTACTTCTTTCTTCTCTGTATCTTTCTAAATTAGTTCGAAGTTCTCGACTATCCCCTTTGTATGGCAGAGGGTATTTTTGATTGAGAGGATCTTCTGCAAAGATTAGCATTGTGGTGCCTAGAGCGTTTTCTACGAAAAAGGTATTTGATTCCACATACCAATTTTGCGTTGCTACGGAATCCATTGTTGTCGGCCTTTTTTTTAAAATTTGGGAAAGCAGTTCTGTAAAAATTCTTCCCGCTTCCCTAATAAGTTTATTTTCCCCAAAATATCCTCTTAGTAGTGCTTCAAACGGGTTCATTCTTAAAAAAACTTCTGGGGTCGTCATTGTGTGGATCATGGAAAACATCGTAGCTTGGACAATTCCCCAAAGAGCGCTAACGACGTCGCGCACGATGTTTAGACCTCTGGCTTTTTCCGGCAAAGAATCTATTTCCAAACTTGTATCAAAATCATGCAAAATCGCCTCTCTTATCCCGAAGTCGTATGTATAATTCGCTGGATGGCCCGAGTACCTGCCAAGACCAGCCTCGGAATATTTTCTGAGACTTCCTCCAAATACTCCATTCATTTCTTGCATAAATTTCATTATGGTAACTCCTCTCATTCCTTCTGTTGATTGACCAAATCTTCCTTCCAAAGCAGCCAATAAAACTTCTCTATTTGCGCAAATTTCGCTTCCAAGCCAAACTGCCTCTCCAAAATATTCCGCTGCACGAAAAAACACGTTAGTGTCTGGAACTGCTGTTATTACAAAACCCATGTCTTTGCCACACCAAGATAATCCCGGATATCTCCCATAGGCTATCGGCAGTATCGCCGGGACTGGTTTTCTTGATAAGGCCATTGCATTGTCGTATTCCGCTTTTGCTTTTTCGAGAGTAACACCACCTTTCGGTGGAGCTTCTGCAACTTCTGATTTGATTGCCCCATCTTCCCCAAAAACCATGTACGCAAGTACCGCTCTTGGATTTTTTCTTGCAGTTTCGGGGGTATCGCGGTTCCCGGCAAATCTTGGCTCATATTCTTGTTCGGCTTGTGGAGGGCGAATGATCCCGTGGTCTATGTACCCAGGACCTTTAATCTTGTATGATCCGATTCTTCTACTTCCCATCCTTCTGTCTCTGACCGTTTCGACACTTATAAATGGTATTTCTGCTGTTCTTCCAGGTTTATAAAATGGTGGTGAAATTTCCCACCTTGCACAGTCTATAAGCATATTAAAATCCGCAGGCGAAATTTCAAGATCTTGATTTTGCGCAAGTATTTCTACATTTAGTGGAGATTCTAAATGTTGATGCGGATATTGATCAAAAAAGAAAAAACGACCACAGTACTCCGTCCAACTCAGATCGGGTGATTGCCTTTCTGTATCGCTGTCGTCGTCAGTTGCTAGCGTATTCGGATCTGTTTCTGTAGGGATTTCGTCCATATTTAAGCGTAAGAAGTAAAATGATATGTAACTATAGTCAAAAGCGGCCTTGAAGGCAGTTATTTTAAACCTTTTTCTCTACATGTCAATAGTTGACTGTGTCGTATATTTATAGTATAATAATAGTGCAGTAAAACAAAAATTTAACTAAAACAAAAATGAAAGTTCGAATGGTTTCTTTCCCACCTTTTATTCTGTTCTGGATTGGAGTTTTGACTGGAGCTGTACTCATCGGATTATTGTTCTTATACAAACTCTATTCTCCAGAGTTAGGTGGGACTAATGTTTTTAGGACGTTAACCACACCAGTACAGCAAAGTACGCAGTTAAACACAACTAATCTGGGAAATACGTCGAAAACTTTGATTACAAATCCAATTGGGGCTCAAGATCCAGATCCGTGGTGAAATTTTGTAAAAAATAAAGTCCTGTAAGCTAATACAACTTAACTAAAATAAAATGTCACCAAAAAAATTGCAAAACTGGCCTTTTACTTTGTTTTTGGTTGGAGTATTAACTGGAGTACTAATCGTTGGGCTTTTATTCCTGTATAAACTCTATATTTCTGAATTAGGAAGTGTTAGTCTATTTAAGAACTTCAAATACTACTCTCCTATACACCAGGACGTTGTACCAAAAGAGGCTGTTAAGCCATCTCAATCTTCGAAGAAATCCACTACTACAAATCCGATTTCTACGCAAGATCCCGACCCATGGTGATTAAGGAGTATCTATAGTGTTGTTTTATGGCATCTTATCACGTCGGTCTTCTCCTACAATTTTTTTTCTGAGAAATTCTATACCACTCAATCTCAGTTCAACTAATCCTCTTTCCGCGAGACCGTATGCACGTTCTGTATTAGTTCCTTCTAGTTTTTTTTGTTGATCAAATAAGAATGATCTTTCGGACATTATATCACTAATTTCAATTCCACTTTCACCTTGAGGTATCTGTATATCTACCCCTAAATTGTTGGCTGCTTCCAGCAATAGTCCCGCTGTTGCTAATTCAACAAGATAGCCTTGTCTTCCTTCTACTGGTTTGTTACGTGTAGATAATTTACTGGCTTTTAGAGCAACCATTAATTCTTCCCATTCTTGTGGTATTAATTCTTGGTACTCCTCCCTATCTTCCAATAGAGATTCTAAACTGACATTATTTTCTGAGCTTCCAAATGCTCTATTTATGTATAGTGCTCTCGCTAAAGCCCTTGTAAAGGTATTCAGTCTTTCATATTGGTGTAGAGGTACTGCTACGGTTCCTGTATTGGCTCTAGCTTCAGATTCTTGTTTCTTCCTGATTTTCATTGCCTCTCCAATCCCTTTACCATAACTGTCAATAGCTTCCATTAAAATACGTTGATCCTCTTGACGTATATCTCCTATAAACATTCTTCTGAGTACTTCATACAATCCAAAATCACCTTCTGTTTTGTATAGCCTAGCCGTTTGCTCTAATAGGTCGCCGTGGATTGCGCGTCGTAACCCGGCTCTCAATATTGCTTTTGGGGAATCAGGTGAGTCCACTTCCCCACAACCTTCATCAAGTAGATATTTTACTCTTGCTAATGTTTCGCATAATGATGCATACGACATTGATTCTCTCACTAAATGTGGATGTCTATCATACGTTCTTTTTAGGTCCAATAAAGTTTCTCCTATTATTCTTAAACTTATACTGAGTTCGGAAAATGGGTCTAGGTTCTGCATAAATTTTGCTTCTGTATCAATTTCCCCTTGAGATATAAGTTTCCCATATGCAAGGATCTGTGTTCCTATTCTATTTACTTCAGTTATTAATAAATCTAATTTACGTGCATATTCTCCCCTATTTGGTTGATCATCCACAGCTCTTCTCGCTGTTTCCAATCTCTCTATCGTTGTTCTGCGAATTCGCATGACACTTTGAGGATTAGGGCGTTCGAGTCTTATGTCTCCTATTGCTAATTCGCCGCTTGCCAATACTACGGCTTCGTGATCTGCTGAATCTATCGAGAATATTTCTATAAAACTTCGTAAAGTCCCTTGCGCTGTTCTTAAAGATGCTTCGTTTCCTGTGGCGTTTTTATCGGCAAAGGCCGCCCTAGTTCGAAGCACATGGAAATCCAGCCCTTCTGGTTTATCTAGTAATCTTGCTTGTGGAGCTAATTCATTTAATTTTTCTACTTTGGTTAAATATCTATTAGCCGATTCTGAGTCTCCTATTCTTATGTACGCTTCAGCTGCAATCATGTACATCGTATACAAATAATTTGCCAAACTTTCAACAGTTGCTTCTGCCTCAAATTCATCGGGGGTTTTTCTGTTTCTTACTTCTGTTCTAGGAAATAAGCGACTAGTTGATTCCGATAAAGCTTCATCGAATTGGGCTGTATCTCGTCTGGCTACCATTTCCATATGAGCAGCTTCTCTTTTCTCTGATTCTCTTTGCCTAATCTCTTTTGCTCTTTTTATACCAAATATTAATCTGTCCTCTAATGTCATCTGTACTTTATTTTTTAGCCCCTCACTCACCCATAATGGTTTACCTAATGCGGTTTCTACAACTGAAATTGCATTTAAATTATCGTTTTTCCCTAAATAAAATGTTGCGGCTATTTCTGCCATTCTTTGAAATTCTTCTTTTAATCCTTCCCTTCTATCCTCTTCACTAATTGCCATCTCATCATGTAAGGCTCTATCCAGAACTCCAAACAATGCCGCTGGAGTAACTGATTCAAGATGACTTGTAGCTGCAAAAAGTAGCGGGTTATACACTTCATTTGCTCTTAGTGAAAGTCTGCCTCCTTCCCTTTCTCTTAAATCTCTTTCTCTTTGTTGTCTTAAAAGATCGTGAGTAAATCCAAATGGTGTAAATCTTATGATGCCTTTTGCTCTTAATGTTTCCATATCTAATAGAGCTTCTGCATATCTCTCCGGCTCATCTGCAAATTTAAATCGAAGTACTACTTCAAATACTTCTTTGCTTACATTCCCCACTGCTATCATGCAATCAACCACTGCTCTTTCTCCCTCCGATAGTCTATTAAATTTTTCTTGGATTACGGACATTATCGTTGCATTCAAGTCTCCTGTTCTTAGTCTTAATACAGCAGTGTCATCTACTACCAGCCATCCTCTCTCACAGCTCATTTCCGTTTGAAGAAGAGACAGTATTTCTGTTATGAGCAATGGCAATCCTTCAGAAACTTCTGCCAGTCTTGTAAGGAAACTGTCTGAAATGTTCCTAACTTTCCATTCTTCTGGGAGAGAATGTAATACATACTCTCTCAACAATCCCAGGTCTGGTTGTCCTGAAGGATCTACTAATTGTAATCTTTCTAATGTCAATGTACCGGCATATATGTTTTCTTTTGCACGAATTAATTCTTTGAGTTCGTCGGACATCTGTTCTTCTTTTCTTCCCATCAAAATCACATTCGTTCCAGAATTTTCATCCATTTCATCGAGCCACTTCTGAATTATTTTTCTTGAAAAATCATCAAGCCAGTGTAAATCATCCAATATTACCTGTAATTTTCTTGATGAAGATGCAGCCGTCATCAATTCCATAAATCTTGGGATTAGAACTGAAGGGTCCGCAAATGCACTAACTTTTCGTTCATACTCATCTTTGTATTCTTCAGGGACAAAATCCTGTGCATAAAATTCAATGTCACGAAAACTTTCTGCAAGTTCTGGAACCTGAGTTAAAATTCCAATAATAAATTTCTTAATATATTTCCCCTGCACATTTCTGTCATCTTCAATGGCTTTGTTATAAAGGGAAACTACTCCTTTGCTTCGTGCCAATCCCATCGCTTCACAAGCTAGTCTTGTTTTACCAATACCTGCTTCACCCTCTACTATCAGTAATCGTGACTGACTTTTTTCCGGGTTCGTTAAAGTCCCCAGCATTTCCTCCACTCTTCTTAATTCTGCTTCTCTGCCAACCATCTTTCTGGGCCCCCCAACTGTTACTTCGTAATCCACGGTGTCAATGCCTTCAATTTTTCTTAAAGCATACTGACCTCTACCAAGCGAAATTTTTCTGCCCAGTTCCATTTTTGCTATAGATGCATTTCTTGGTTTGGTACTTTCTTCTTCAAAGGTACTTGTTACATAAAGTCCTGGGTCAGAAGGGATTGGCACTGTACTCATCAGTCTACTGTGTAATGCAAAGGCATGCTCATCTAAAGCTTCTACTGTTACGTCCCCGAAAGCTACACATGCCCTTACCCCCATTCTTTCAATGGTACTTTTTGCTCTCTTTAGCCTTAGAAGCATATTTCCTGGGGCACTTTCAATTCCCATCACAACATGTAATTGTCTCCCGACCAGAGAAACTTTCACTCCCTTACCTTTTAAAGAATCTAAGACTTTCATTAAGTCCCGCTGTTGTTCTTCTGTCCCAAGGTTTGGGATTTCAGCTTTAATAAGAACACATTTTTTAGTTAGTGCTGGTATCGACTGTTCTAACGTTGATGCATGTCGAATACTTTGGGCAGTCACTTGGTCTGGTATATCTATTATATCTTCATCTGTTATTGGTATTTCATTTCTCATTACTCTCACAGCCATTACGTTGTCATTGTGTTTCATTCTTATGTTTCCTCCCTGTTCTGTCACCAATCCCTGCATTGCAAGAGCGTCATCAAATAATCCACCATGTGAAAGGATGTCTCCTCTATGAGTTGCTAAATATCCTGCTGGGCCAACAACTGCTCCGAACGTCGAGTCTCTGTATTGTCCGTTTAACTGAAATGCTAAATTATGTGCATGCTTTAATGTTCGCAAAATAACATGGCATCTAACTTCTCTTCCACTTGTCCAGGTTGTTTGCAGAATTATACCCCCAAATTCACCAACCTTATCTTTTAAAGCTCTGTAGACTTCCGCTGAACTTCTGGTTCTACCAAGTGGTATTCTTATGTCCAGGATAGCAATTTGTTCCGGCAGTTCTTTAAATTCACCATCTCCTTCTACCCCAACTATTGCGCATGATCTAATTCCAGGCGCTTCGCTCAATCTTTCCCATTGTGTAAATATATCCGGTTCTTCCTGGTTTGTTTGCGGATCTGGATCTCCGGTACCCGGTCCAGCTTGTGGAGAGAGTCCCCCATGTGCCCCCGGGTCTACTGGAGTTTTCTGAGGGCCTGCTTGTTCCTCGCGGTCTTGTCCTTGTTTATCCGGTCCTGCTGCCATATAGAGATTAAATTATTTTTGGTGAGGTGTAAAACTATCACAAAAATCCATATTTTTTCAAGGTGATTTATTTCCTTTTACGCTCTATAATGCTGTGGCTCGTGTTGGTCGTAGTGTTTTAAAGATTTTTTAAATAAAATACAATGATTAAAATCCCTCAAACTTATAAAAACTTTAAAATCGGGAAATGGACGGATGGCATCGATGTCCGTGATTTTATTCAAAAAAATTACAAACCGTACAAGGGCGATAATGGCTTTCTACAAGGCCCAACTCCAAGAACAAAAAAATTACTCAAAAAAGTAGAGACACTGATTAAAAAAGAGATCAAAAAAGGTGGAGTTATTGATATTGATGTCGATACCCCGTCTTCCATTACAAGTCATAAACCAGGGTACATCGATAAAAAACGAGAAATAATTGTCGGGCTACAAACCGATAAACCTTTGAGAAGGGCGATAAAACCTTATGGCGGAATTAAGTTGACTGAAACTTCCTGCGAAGCATACGGATACAAACTCAATCCTGAGGTCAAAAAAATCTTCAGTCAGTACGCTCCCACTCACAATGACAGGGTTTTTAACGTTTATAAAACATGGAAAAATTTTTATACGCCAGAACGTGAAATGCTTCGAAAAAGCGGAGTTATTACGGGGCTTCCGGATAATTATGGCAGAGGAAGGATTATTGGCGACTATAGGCGGGTTCCGCTTTATGGAGTTGATCGACTTATTGAAGCAAAATTGGTTGAACAGGAGAAAATTTGCGGATACATGAATGAAAAAAATATCCGTTTGCGTGAAGAAATAAACGATCAGATACAATCTTTGAAGGATTTGAAAGCAATGGCGCAAAGCTACGGCTGCGATATAAGTCGTCCGGCTGAAAATACGAAAGAGGCCATCCAATGGCTTTATTTCGCTTATTTGGGAGCCGTGAAGGAACAGGATGGAGCCGCGATGAGTATGGGAAGGATCGACGCGTTTCTTGATATTTACGCTGAAAACGATTTAAGAAGTGGTATTTATACGGAGCGGCAAATCCAAGAGATGGTTGATGATTTCGTGATGAAACTTCGGATAGTACGGCACCTGCGTCATCCTGAATATAATGAGCTTTTTGCCGGAGATCCGACTTGGATTACCTGTGTTCTTGGTGGGATTGGGCGCGACAAGAGACCTCTTGTCACAAAGATGGCTTTTAGATTTTTGCACACACTTTCGAATTTGGGACCAGCTCCAGAGCCGAATTTAACTATTCTTTGGTCAAAAAATTTGCCGGAAAATTTCAAACGCTACGCTTCGAAAGTTTCTGTTGAGTCCAGTTCTCTTCAATTTGAAAGCGATGAATTAATGAGACCCATACATGGTGATGACTACGGGATCGCCTGTTGCGTATCAGCAATGACTATCGGCAAGCAGATGCAGTTTTTTGGAGCACGGTGCAATATAGCGAAACTACTACTTCTTGCTATCAATGAGGGACGTGATGAATTTGAAGATAAGAGAGTCGTCGATGGTGTGCCAAAGCTAAAGCACAATAAAGTTTTGGACTACAACGAAGTTAAAAAAGAGTATTTCAAATTGATGAAATGGCTCGCAAATAGGTATGTCGAGTCGATGAATCTTATCCATTACATGCACGACCACTATGATTATGAAAAGATTGAGATGGCTTTACATGATACTTTGGTTCATAGATTTATGGCTTTTGGAGCCGCCGGACTTTCTATCGTGGCTGACAGTTTGTCGGCGATGAAATACGCTAAAGTCACTGCCATCCGCGATAAAAACGGTGTTGCGAAGAGTTTCAAAATCCAGGGAAGTTTTCCATGCTACGGGAATGATGATGACAGAGTGGATAAAATCGCTGTTGAAGTTGTCACTGAATTCGTGAAATGTCTGAAACAAAATCCTGCGTACAGAAACGCCGAGCACACATTATCGATTTTGACCATTACGTCGAATGTCGTTTACGGGAAACATACCGGTGCAACACCCGACGGCCGTAAATCCGGTGAACCTTTCGCGCCAGGAGCAAATCCGATGCATGGCAGAGACAAAAAAGGAGTATTGGCTTCTCTAAATTCAGTTGCAAAACTCCCTTATAAATATTGCCGTGACGGAATTTCCAATACGTTTTCGATAACGCCCGAGACTCTTGGAAAGTCTATAGAAATTCGTGTTGAGAATTTATCAAATATGCTTGATGGATATTTTGAGAAGGGAGGCCATCATATAAATGTGAATGTGATTAACCGCGAAACTTTGGAGGACGCGATGAAAAAGCCCTGGAAATATGCCCATCTTACAATTCGTGTTTCCGGTTACGCGGTGAATTTTATTCGGCTAACTCCAGAGCAGCAGAGAGAAGTTATTTCGAGAACATTCCATAAAAAGTTTTACTAAAACAAATCATGCAGAAAAAAATAGGCATACAAAATGACTCCGTTGGCAGAAAAAGACTGTCTGCTGTGAAAAGTAAGCCTTCCATTGCGATTGATCGTAAATCAAAAGAACTGATAAAAGGGATGGTTCATTCTTTCGAAACTTTTGGGGCGTTGGATGGACCTGGTATCCGATTTGTTGTTTTTTTCGAGGGATGTCCACTGCGATGTCTTTATTGTCATAACCGCGACATGCTTGATTTAAAGGATTATATGTCTATGACGCCACAGGCATTATTGAAAGAAGTTTTAAATTATAAGCCTTACTTTGGAGCTAAAGGTGGGGTCACTGTGAGTGGAGGCGATCCGATTTTTCAGCCAAAATTTTTAAAAGAATTTTTGAAATTATGTAAAAAAGCCGGCATCAACACAACCGTCGACACTTCCCTATTTACAACAAAAGAAGTTATTGATGATATTCTGCCGTATGTCGATTTGTTTATGGTCAGTTTGAAGCATTTTGACAGTAAAACTCACCAACGCCTAACTTCTGTGCCGAATGAGAGGATTTTGGGAAATATTAGGTATTTGAGTACATTGATCGGGAGCACATGTCATCATCTCCCAAAGCTTTGGCTGCGGTATGTAATTCTTCCCGGATACACTGATACGAGGTCGAATTTGAAAGCTTTGGTAAAATTTCTCCATGGAATAAATTTTGAACTTATAGAACTTTTGCCTTATCACACATTTGGCGTATATAAGTGGAAAAAGCTTGGACTCAAGTATTCTTTGCCTGGAGTAAAACCTCCGACTATGAGAAGTGTTTTAAAAATAAAAAAGATGTTAGAAAAAGAAGGTTTTAAGGTTTTGCTAAACGAATAACCAATGAAGAAAATAAGCGTAGTATTGTTGTCGAGTTTTTGGCTTCTTGTCTTACTAAGCCCTGTCTTTAAGAAATATGACTACGGAGCAGAATGGCCGATGGTAATACTTTTAAGTTTCTTTTGTTTGTTCTTTTTCTTGGCTTTCAGAAAGGAGCAAAGTGCCTGGAGCACTTCCGTTAAATTGGAACAGGTTTTTATTTTTGTATTCCTGGTTTTTGTCGGGTTGTCACAGATTTTTTCACAAACAAAGAATGTCGGGTTTAATGAATTAATGGCTTTCTATTCGTGTTTTTCGGTCTATTTAATTTTTGCATATAGAGAAAATAAGTGGCTCGAGAAGTTTCTAAAAATTATCGTTATTGGGGCTGTGTTGGCTTCTATACTTGGATTTTCAATTTATGTATTAAAGGAAGCTCCGCCTCGAATGATCGGGCCTTTTTTCAATATTTTTTACGCTTCGAATCTGTGGCCGAATGCTTTTGCGCTATTTCTTGTCACTGTTTGGCCACTTCCTATTTTGTTTAATTTTGGGAAATCGAGGGTAGGTGTTGGCGTTCCTTGGCTGATAGCACTTTCGCTCGTACTTTCCGCTTTGTTTTTAACATACAGTCGCGGAGCTTTACTCACAGCCATTTTCCAAGCGATTATTTTGCTTATTTATTTTATAAAAAGAATTGATTTTGCGGTTATCAAGAAAGTTTTGTTTGTTGGGTTGTTGTCCTGCTTTTTTGTTGTTTCTTTAAATTCAGCCAGGGACTTAAGATTTAATGACAATGTCATTTCGTTTTCGGATAAACTTACTTTTCAAAATCAGGAAAATTTAACTTCCGTCAAAGAGAGATACGATTTCTGGAAAGGGGCCGTTGATTTATCTTTGAATAGCCCTGTTTTCGGCTATGGGCCGTTTAGTTTCAGATATTTATACGAGGCCAAAGAACAAAAAGATTTGCTAGCGATCGCCGACCATCCCCATAATGTGTTTTTGAAAATTGCGGCGGAGAACGGGCTTGTGGCTTGTGCCGCTTTTATCGGATTGCTGCTGACGATTTTGATTATTTTTGTTAAGAATTTTAAAAAATTCAAGGACCGTTCGAGCAGAGATTTAAGTTATATTTTAGCTGTGAGCATAGTCGGGAATTTTGCTCACAACATGATTGATTATAATTTGAATTTTCTGGCTAATTTATTACTACTTTTCCTCTTGCTCTCCTTCTTGCGGTCAATTCTTGTTCAAAACTTTTATTCAAAAAACTCAAAGACGTTTATTCTAAGCGGGATTTTGCCATTTATTCTTGCTGTTTTTCTTTTTATATTTTCAATCTATGAAGGTGGAATTTTAGTCGTAGCAAAGACATACGATGAGGATTTCCGACGTTTTAGTTTTTATCCGCGAGAATATTTTCTCCAAAAAGCCGATTACTATTTGCAAAATAATGATTTTTCAAATGCTGAAAAATACGCAAAAGAAGAGGTTTCTTTGAATCCATACGACAGTCTTGCATGGGAACGATTGGGACAGATTTATTATAAAAAAGCTGATAATTCCAGCAGTAATGATCCCAACGGTACGAGTTATAAAACAGATTATCTAAAAGAGGCTATCACAAGCTTTAAAGAAGCTATCGACGTTAATCCTTATAATGATTTTAATTATTACCGTGAGTATTTATCGGCGCTTACAACTAGCGGTAATTACGAAGAAGTTTCCGAATTAAAGCACGACATTTTGGAGCTTTTGAAAAAGTATGAACCCATGATTAAAAACAATGTCCACTTCACGACATATACTTCAAATGCCGACGCCGCGATTGATATCTACAAATTTTTCGGGGAGTACGGTAAGGCGAAGGAGCTACAAGACATCACTACCGAAATAAGGGCAAGCAGAAAGCTTTGAAAAATTGGTGGATTTTTTTTAAATTAGGGGACCAGTGAATTAACCAAAAGAGCCTTGATCGTTCCTATTAAACCAAAAGTTGAGCTTTTGGCTTCCACTAAAAATCCTTACGATATCGCTGTCGCAAGCGCCAGAACATGCTACAGTCCGAAATTGATCAAGCCATTTGAAGTTACTCCCGGGCAAAGAGAAAAAATCGGTGGGCTCATCTACGAAGCTGGCCATCACACGCCATTCCAGCATCCGACTTTTGTTTTTGGGATTTCCGGAGTAAGCAGGCATTTTGTTTGGGCGTTTTTGCACAGTCATCCTTTTTTTAACAGTGAACAACAAAGCCAAAGATACGTTTATTTTGAAAACCCTGAAATTTTTATACCGCCATTTGAGGCTGAAGGAAGCGCCGGGAGAGCTTCGGCCGGATTTGGTGCGGCTGGACATCAATCGATAAAGTATGACGGATTCAAGGCGGCGAATTTGTACAAGGAAGCATTTTCTCAAGCTTACGAGGCTTATAAAAGATTGGCAGAAATTTTAATTGAAGATAATTTTAAATTATTAAGTCAGATAGGAAAAATTAAAGGACAAACCGAAAAAGAAATTCGTACAGAATCCGAAAAGAAAGCGATTGAAAACGCGAGGTATGTTTTGCCGATTTGCTCGGCAACCACGCTGTATCACACTGTTTCGGCGATAACTCTGCAGAGATATATCAGGCTTGTGAATGCGTGCGATACGCCATATGAAGCGAAGATTGTTGTTGATGCGATGATGGGGGCAATTAATCAGGAGGATCCGACGCTCCTCAAGATGATTGGAGAAATGCCGGTGATGCAGGAAAAAACTTTGGAGTATGGAGAAGAAGTTTCCGGCTTACCTTCGTATGGGGATAAATTCGCGGAAGAATTTGATAAAGATTTGAATGAGAATACGGATGGTGGCGCAAGCAGAATTTCCAAATTAATTTCATATCAAGGGAATGGGGAACTTTTGCTCGCGAATGCTGTCAGAGGTGTGATTGGAGTTTCCGGTGCGGATCTTAGCGATGATGACGCAATCGATCTAGTTATGAATCCTTCCAAAAATGCGTATCATTTGGATACTTTGAATAGTGCTGTACATTCGCCGTTGATGAGAGCTCTTCAAAATGTTTCGTATACATTTAAGAAAAAAATCAGTCATACCGCGGACAGCCAAGATCAAAGACACAGAATGACGCCGACTTCGAAACCTTTGTTGTCGCGCGTTCATACCGTTAAACCGGATTATTACATCCCTGAAATAATCGCAAAAAATGCTCAGGCTACAGATATATACGTAAAGACAATGGAGATGCTTTGGGAGACAAAAAATTCCTTGATAGATGTGGGGGTTTCGCCGGAATATGCAGTTTATATTTTACCAAATGCTCTGAATGTGCGCTTCATGCAAAGCGGAAATTTGCTTGGGTTTGCGCATAAATGGAGACTTCGAACATGTTTTAACGCTCAAAGTGAAATTTTCAATGCTTCAATGGATGAATTGTCGCAGGTTGCTTTCGTGCATCCGCGGATTACACGGTATTTGGGACCACCGTGTTTTGTGAGATACAAAGGCGGATTATGCGGACATGAGAAGTGTGATGATGGTAATTGTGACAGTGATTGCAATTGTGGCAATGGAAAAACCTGTGTGGATACTAAGCGCGAAGGACCTTGCCCAGAGGGCTCACACTGGTGCGGAATCACTGTGTGGATGAATTTCCCAAAGGTAAAAAGACCGTTTTAATAAGTCTTCACTACCGACTTTTTTTTTGGTAGAGTCGGTTCATGAAAAATTCCGGAAAAATAAGAAAACTCAAGAGGACTCGTCCAGATGTAAGTCTTAAAACGGATTTTTCAAAAATTGATTTTCGTTTCTTTAAAGCGGCAATGTTTGATTATGACGGAACTTTAACTAAAAGTGGCGCTTTCCTCTTGAGTAATAAAATTGCTCAAAGAATCGGAAAATTGGCTAGCCGTGGCTTCCCTGTCGCCGTCTGCACTGGCAGACAATTAACTTCTTTTGTCAAAAGATTTGAAATCACAAAAGAATTTCTCACCAAGAAATTTGGGATTAAAACTCTGGAGAATATTTATCTGCTGGGTGAAAATGGAGCTGTTGGCTACCAATTTGATGCCAAAAAAAATAAATATAAAATGTTTTATAAAGCAAAGTGGCCAAGAGAAATTCCAAAAGAGAAATTTCAGAAGGATTTGGAAAAAGTTTTAAATGGGAAAGCCGAAATTCTCGATCATTCCGTCCCGATTGTTCTTCGACCTGCAAACGGGCTTAATCTGTCTTTTAAATTATTAAATAAGCGTTCGGCTGAGCTTTATAAGATTATTTCAAAGTTTATTAAGGGGTATTGTGTTCGAGAGTACCGTACTACGAAAGAGCATGTTGGCGGGGGGAAAATCTATAAAGCTCTTGATTATTTGCATTATGGGAATTCCGGGCTTGGATGTTTGATTTGTCCCGCTTTGGGGGATAAAGACACTGCTATCAAAGTTTTTTATAAATTTCTGAAGGATAAAAGAGGCATAAAATTTACCGGGGATAGTGAATGTTTGAATGGATGTTCAATCGGTTGCTACAATTATTATTCAAACGGCCAATCTGATTGCCGCAACGATAGCCATTTCAGGGAAATCATGGTTGTTGGCGATAATCCACAGAAGAGCGGGAATGATTATTATTTCTTGAATGGAAGGTATGGGACGCCTTTTACGGTTGGGGAAACTGTTATATCTGGCAAAAATTCACCTAGAGCTTCAGCAAAAAACAGTTTCCCGATAGCAATTTTTGATAGAAGGGGAAAACAGCTTTTGAATGAAGATGGGACGCTGTACCTTTTAGATAGGTTGGTGAGATTGAAAATTTCAAGCTTACGCTAAATGAAAAACCGATGAACG
>Ga0233420_10000401_pt1 | contig 18885 bp, 10 predicted proteins | sample Watercolumn_Mata_4_FD_183009 | JGI IMG/M metagenome (GOLD analysis project Ga0233420, IMG submission 183009) | Freshwater microbial communities from Lake Matano, South Sulawesi, Indonesia - Watercolumn_Matano_2014_102_MG | ecosystem: Environmental > Aquatic > Freshwater > Lake | place...
CACAGTCACGCATTTACTATGCAGATCCATGTGGTGGGTGACATAGACCCCGCGGCGGGATGGGTGATGGATTTTGCCGCTCTTAGCCAAGCTGTCAAGCCAATTATTGATCAACTCGATCATCACTGTTTGAATGAGATATCGGGTCTTGAGAATCCAACGTGTGAGATGCTTACACGTTGGATCTGGACACGACTCCACCCTTTGATACCCGGACTCACGAAGCTCGTGTTGAAAGAGACTCCCGACGCAGGATGTGTTTTTCAGGGAGAGCACTGCTAGTTTTCTCCTCGTGCCCGCTCAGGGGCTATGCACCTGAATATTGCTACCTCGGTCGTAATTCGTCAGTCACCTCTGTGTTGCAGTTAGGATCGTGCCAAAATTCCAAAGATCCTTCGGCGCGAACGGAGGGCCAAGATAGCAGGTACATCACATATCACATTTGTGGAATGGTCAAAGAAAACGGGGATCCATCTCGTGACTTCTTTTATCGACCACGGACCGATGGCAACTATGCTCACACTCTTGAAAGCAAACAACGCTTCAGGAAATCCTGGTGGCAAAGTGTAACCGTTACCCGGCACCAAGTAACCAATTTGTCACCACACTGTATCACACCCTATACCATTCAGAAATCGTGTAACCAAAACGTAACAATTTCGCGCTGAAAACCGACATCTTGTCTCAGAAACGAAAAGGGAAAATGCCCAATTCAAATCGAATCGAGCACTTTTCCTTCAACAACAACGACCGTATGTGATTCAGGAGCTAGTATCGGTGACGATGTGCAGGTTCAAGTCCTGTTCCGGGCACTCGCCTTAGGCGTTCACTGTGTCGAGCACTTCCTTCGGATACTTTGCGGCAACACAGAGCAATACACGCGCCGCTCCCTCCGGTTTCCGCCTCCCCTGTTCCCGGTTACGAAGTGTTGCGGGACTGATCCCCAGAAGCTCTGTGAATTGCTGCTGTGTGAGACCCAGGTGTCGTCGGATCTCTGCGACATTAGGATTTTCAATGCGAAGCGCGTGGCTGGGCGCTTGCTTGCCGCACCCGTTCTGTGAATATGGGAGTCTCGATACGTAATTGTCTCGCTTGACATTCGCTTTTTCCGTTCCTAATTTGCCCTCCGCCCGGAACAGCGTTTTGCATCGGAACACTACTTGGACTGTCCCTGAAAGGAAGCAATCATGGTCGAACGAAAAAGATCCATCCCTTTCTGGCTCTTCCTAATCCCGTCTCTTGTTGCATTGCCCATCTGTGCTCAAACCGCCAATCCACTGCCAAATCCAGCAGCTGTAGTCAGGGACGGCAACGCCCGGTTCATTGTTCTCACGCCTCAACTCATCCGGCTGGAGTGGTCGGCTGACGGGACGTTCGAAGACAAAGCTTCTCTCGTCTTCATCAACAGGAATCTTCCAGGTCCGTCCTTCACAACCCGGGAAGATGGCGGTTGGCTTGACCTTCGCACGGGCAAGCTTACTCTCCGCTACAAAAAGGGAGGCGGCAAGTTTGAGGCGGACAATCTGGAAGTGGCGTTTCAACTCGACGGGAAAACTGTAACGTGGCGGCCGGGAATGGAAGACAAAGGAAATCTCAAGGGGACGATACGAACACTTGACGGAGTGAAGGGCTCCGCCGCTCTTGAACCAGGACTTGTCTCCCGCGACGGATGGGTGCTCGTGGATGATTCCGAGCGTCCGCTCTTGGACCGTAGCGACTGGCCATGGGTAGTGACGCGGCCAAGAGCTGATCGGCAGGACTATTACCTGTTCGCCTATGGACACGACTATAAAATGGCACTGCACGACTACACAGTCGTCGCAGGTAGGATTCCGATGCCTCCGCGCTTCGCGTTTGGACTTTGGTGGTCGCGCTACTGGGCGTACACGGATGAGGAGTTTAGAGATCTCGTACATCAGTTTGAAATGTTCAATGTCCCTATCGATGTGCTGGTTATTGATATGGACTGGCATCAGACATTCAATCAGCGGTGGCACATCAAAAAGCTGGATCAGGCAGGGCAGACGCTTGGGTGGACGGGGTACACGTGGGATCGCAACTATTTCCCGGATCCAGAAGGTTTTCTCTCATGGTGCGACAAGCACGGCCTGAGGACACCACTGAATCTCCATCCTGCTTCCGGCATTCAGCCTCATGAGGATCACTATCCCGAGATGGCGCGGGCAATGGAGATCGATCCGTTGACGAAGAAATACGTCCCCTTTGACATCGTCGACAAGAAGTTCGCACGAAACTATCTGGATCTCATCATCCGGCCGCTGGAGAAACAGGGAGTTGATTTTTGGTGGCTCGATTGGCAGCAATGGGGAACGACCACGATTCCGGGTGTCACTCCGACGTGGTGGCTGAACTACGTGTTCTTCACCGATATGGAACGAAAGAATCAGGACCGGCCGATTCTCTTTCATCGCTGGGGGGGACTGGGCAACCATCGCTATCAGATCGGATTCTCGGGCGATGTGATCTCTGTCTGGGAATCCCTGGCGTTTCAACCATATTTCACAGCTACTGCAGCAAACGTCGGCTACAGCTATTGGAGCCACGACATCGGAGGTCACATGCCGGGGACAGAACCTCCGGAATTGTATACACGCTGGATTCAGTGGGGGATTTTCAGCCCGATTGTCAGGACACACACGACAAAGAATCCTGCTTCTGAACGCCGCATCTGGGCCTACCCGCCGGAGTACTTTACGATCATGCGAGATGCAATCCTCCTTCGCTATGCGATGATACCGTACATCTATACGGCTGCGAGACAGACATACGAAAGCGGGATTTCATTGTGCCGACCGATGTACTACGAGTACCCCGAGAAGAAAGAAGCATATGATTTCAACGATCAATATCTCTTTGGAAATGATCTCCTTGTCGCTCCGATCACAACGCCGGTCTCGGAGGATAGCCTCATCGCGCAAAAACAGATCTGGATTCCTGAAGGGGAATGGATTGAATGGTTCACCGGTGAACACGTGCGCGGACCATCAGTGCTCCAGCGAGAATTTGCCCTCGACGAGATACCGGTTTACGCCAAGGCGGGATCAATCATCCCGATGCAACCGAAGATGAAGAACACGCATGAGAAGCCGGTTGATCCCTTGATCCTCACCATCTTTCCCGGAAGCAGGGGCTCGACGCGCGTCTATGAGGACCAGGGAAACTCACTGGGGTATCAGCACGGTGAGTATGCGTGGACGAACGTTTCGTTCTCAGTGTCGGAAGGAACAGCGCTCAAGGTTACGATATCTGCGTCGGAAGGGACATATCCAGACATGCCATCTCAACGTGGATATCAACTGCAGCTTCCAGGCTGGTGGCCGCCTGTCGAGGTCTCGTGCAACGGGTCGCCGATCCCTTTTGCGAAAGATGATCAGCCAGCTGGTTGGAGGTACGACGGCGAGAAATTCATGACCATTGTGACAATACCCCCGTTCAGGATCAGAGAGAAGGTGGAAGTTGTGGTAAGATTTTCGGCAAGCCTCGTCTCCAAATCTGGACTTCTTGACGGAGCGCGCGGCCTTCTGGCGCGGCTGCACCGAATCATGCCGATTCTCAATGCTACGTGGCCGAAGGAGTGGTCCCCCGAAATCCTTGTTCATGCTGCGCAGACGGTAAACAGAATCAGCATCGATCCGAAATCAGCGGCGGATGAATTGGAACAGCTTCGCGCAGATTTGCCGAAGGTGGTCCAGGAAATTCAGGCGTTGGATATTGATGGTTCGGTCAAGGCTCGGGCGCTGCATCATCTTTCAAATGTCGCCGACAATCCACGAAAATGAGTCGCAACAGGGTTCTGATGTTCATAACCCTTCGTTGCTTCCAGTATTCACGTGAACCGCCCGCGGACCGGTCACGTCACGAAACCATTGACGCGCAACATCTGTCTTTCCATCTCCCCAGGATGGTTCAGGCCAGTTACGCCGACCCATGCACAAGCACACAACGATCTAGAGGGACCCGCAGATGCAACTTGATCCTCTCGACCTCGTCATCATCGCAGTATACCTCGTTCTCAACGCGGCCATCGGCTTCTTCATTCAGAAGAAAGCAACGAAGGAAGTGGGTTCCTACTTCCTCGCTGATCGCAATGTCCCCTGGTGGATGCTTGGACTCTCGGGGTGTTCAAGCTACATCGATATCGGTGGCACTATGGCGCTTGTCGGTGCGATGTTCTACCTCGGTCTCAAAAGCATCTGGATGACGCACATTTTCTGGGGCTGGTTGATCATCGCGTTCTATATGGCATTTCAGGCGAAGTACATCCGTCGCTCGGGCGTCATGACATTTGCCGAGTGGAACGTTACAAGATTCGGGGAAACACGTGACACGGAGTATGCACGGATTGCGGCAGCCACGTTCCTGCTTGTCCTGATGGTCTTCAATCTCATGTTCATGGCTGTAGGCACAGGCAAATTCGCTGAAGAATTTCTTCCCTTCTCCAGGTGGCAGTCAGCGCTGATCGTCTTCGGTGTCGTTGGCATCTATGTAACTCTAGGAGGATTTGTTGGCGTGATTTTGACGGACATATTCCAGACGGCCCTGATTGCCATCGGCGCGGTCATCCTTGGATTCATGGCATTCCACGAAGGAACTGATGCAACGTTTCTCGCAGCGAAAAATGCAGGATGGAGCTCCCTCGCGCCGGTCTGGACGCTCTGGCCAGGCTACCTGGATCAAACACCCGGTAGCTATCAGCACTACAACGCGTTTGGCCCGATGCTTCTGGCGTGCTTCTCGTGGCTCATCTTTCGTGTGTTGGCCGGTCCGAACGTGTGGGATTTTCAGTTTTTCCTCACAACGAAGAGTCCACGCGACGCATCGCTCGCGGCGGGGATGTGGACCGTTGGGTATACGCTTCGATGGATTATCGCGTGTGCCTTTTTGGTGCTTGGGATCTATTACCTCGGTGCCTCAGCCGGCTTCGACGCAGAAAAAATCATGCCGCTCGTCCTCAAGAAACTCCCGATCGGCCTCCAGGGCATCTTTATGGCTGTCCTCCTCGCGGCGCTCATGTCTACGCTCAGCGCTATGATCAACGTTACCAGCTCCGTGGTGACCAATGACTTCCTGGGAAGATACTTCGCGAAGAATCATTCACAGAAGAAGCTGGTGCGGCTTGGACAGCTTGCTTCCGTTGCAGCGATCACGCTTGGATTTATCTTCAGCCTTTCGTTTCAAGACATCGTCTCGGCGTGGGAGACAATGATCTTTGTCGTGGTGACGATGATTCTCGTTCCGGCGACATTTCGCTGGCACTGGTGGAGGTTCAGCGCGAGAGCGTTTGTGTGGGGAATGGTTTCTTCTGCGGCCATCATCATTGCGCAGAAGATTTTCTTCGGCGATTGGACGATCGTTCAGACTCTTGCCGCTGATACGATCGCCTCGTTTGTGGTGACACTGGCAATAGGCTTCGCAATGAAACCTGCGGAAATGGATACTCTGGTGAAGTTTTACTCGAAGATTCGACCGTTCGGTTTCTGGAAGCCGGTAAGGCTTGAAGCTGAGCGAAGAGGACTGGTGCCCCGGAACGACTTCATGCCACAAATCGATATGCTCAACGGGATTCTCACTGTGTTTTTCCAGGTCGCCCTGGCTCTTGTCCCGTTCTACTTCTTTCTCCGGAACTGGGCCATGGCAGCTCTCTCAGCGGCCTTCATTATTCTCCTGGGCTTTATCCTGTACTTCACCTGGTACAAGAATCTTCCCTCACCGGACGAGACCTGAACTCGACGGCCAGGAGGCACGGGATCGAACTCACAATCCTGCTTCCTCCAGAACCGGCCGGACTGCAATCGGCTTTCCACTCTCGGCGGACCGCCGGACGGCTTCCATCACGCAGAACGTCTCTACCCCTTCCTCAAGATTCGGGGAGTATGGTTTCCCATGAATGAGCGCGTCAGCAAAATAATCAGCGTAGCTGGCAAATTCCCCATAGTGCATGCCGTGGATTTCGCTATTGAAATAGTAATGCCGTAATTCATAGAGCGGATCTTCGCAAACCTCCGTGCCGTCGTCCAGAGTGTACCTGTAGCGCATATCGTGATACTGAGCGAAGCTGGAATTGTGTGTGCCGCAAAGGAAAAGCTCGATAGCGTTTCTCGCACTCGGCAGCTCCTTCAAGCCGTAGTGACCCATCGCGCGACCGATTCTTCCATCCTCCGCTCGCAGATTGACAACAAACACGTCAGCGCGTTTCAGGCCGTACCGTTTCCCCAGCGCGGAGGCATATCCATAGGCATGCACCTCCCGGATCGGTCCAAGATACCAGCGGAGAAGATCCATGGGATGACTCATGCCGAGAAAAATCCAGTCCGTCTCGGTGATTGCCCAGGGGCTCTTCTCGTAGAACCAATCCATGCGATGGATATAGTGAGCGTCGACAAGCTCGAGTTCCCCGAGGTCCCCCTGCTCATAAGCCTTCCGCTGGCGGGCAAACGACTCAAAGAAGCGCGTGCTCTGCCCGACGAGGAGCTTGCGCCCTGTGCGCCGCGCCGTCTCAAGGACTTTTCGGGCATCCGCCACGAAATTGAACAACGGTTTTGTGCAGATGACATCTTTCCCCGCCTCAAACGCTTCAGCGATGTGTTGACCATGGAGGGAATCAGGAGTGTAGATGGCGATGATGTCCACATCTGGACGCTGGAGCATCTCGCGATAGCTGTTTGTATAGAAAAGATCAGGCAGATCTTTCTTCAGGGCATCGATCTTCTTCTGCTCCAGATCGCAACCTGCTGCACCCCTACAGAGAGCCGTTCGACCGAGGGCCATGAGAAGCGTTCGGCCCTCGTGCAAACCGATGACGCCGATCCCTTTCTTCTTTCCCGTTTCCCTCGGTGCCCTTTTTCTTCTGAGTTCTTCAAGTTTCTGGTCCAGAAATTCTTTCATGATGGTGTCCCTTTGTTCTCGATGGGCTCCTTCACTGGTAGCGTCCGAATTGCTCCGCGGCTTCCATCATCGCGTTGATGTTTTCGAGCGGCGAACCCGGCGGGATGTTATTCCCGTCCTGAATGATCAGGCCGCGGCACTGGGCGAGCTTCTCTATCACTCTTCGTGTCGCGTCACGCACGTCCTGCGGCGACCCCGAGTGAATCACCATGGGATTGACATTGCCCAACAGCACAACTCGCCCCCCCATCACGGATGCGACACGATCGAGATCCACTTGATATCCAAAACCCTGGAACTCATCGATCTTCAGTTCCTCAACGAATGTCTTCAGCAGGTGGTCTGTAGTTCCGCACATATGAAGGCTGACATAGCCGTCGAAGTGGAATCGAAGCATCTTCTCGTAAGGTAGAACCAGCTCTCGATAGACAGAGTCCGGCAGCGAGACAGCAAGGTCGTCCGTCCATGCAAAATCCCGTGGCGCAGGCAGTTGTTCTTCGATCTGGCAGAAATCAAGATACTCAATCGATTTCTCCGTGATGATCCGGAGTAGCTCGCGCACGAACTCGGGACGCTCGTACACCGCCGAAAAGAGCTCCGCCGGTCCCATAAGATCACCGGCCACCCCGAATGGGCCATCGGAGGTGTGCGTGAGGTTGGGATTCATCGCGGGATAGAAGGTAGGTCCACCCAGGAATCGCACCGGGTACTTCTCAGCAACGTTTATCATTGCGTTGCGATAGTCGATCTGGCGCTGGTTCAGGCCGTTGTGCACGAAGTCAATTTCTTCAAGACGCTTCAGATCCTGGTCCGTTTTGACCCAGGCATTCGCTACCCACGGGATGTCGTCATCGGGAAACACCACTTCACAGCCGAGACTGCCTGCTTCAAACGTGTTTTGAAAATCCGTCCACCCCCCGACCCACGCTCCCGTAATGCTGTACGCATCCGTGCGGATGTGTTCCATCAGCCATTTCTGAGCGAGTATTTGCGTACGGAGCATGATTTCGGGATCATTGTAGTAGTCTCGAAACCGTGTGCCCGTCATCGGTACCAGAAAGCGATGGGCAAGTGCAGGGATTACCGGCACGCGATCAGGAAGCTCGAAGCGTTTCGCCTTCTCGACACGGGCACGGCGCTGCTCAATCTCGTCGATGGCGACAGCTATTTCTATGACGCTTGCCATGAAGATCCGCTCGAAGAGGCACAAAGTCGGACCATCGCATAGCGTTTCTTCGCGGCTTCGCGCCTTTTGGTACGCATTGTTCTTCGAGTGTTTTCAGGTTGGGTTTTAGTGAAGAAGGACCATTTTCCTCGTCTCAACGAAGGAATCCGAGAGTAGGCGGCACAGATAGATACCGCTCGCCCGATCCTGGGGACTCCAGACGACAATGTGGTTTCCGGGACCTACCATTCCGTTCACCAATGTCGCAGCTTCCCTGCCCAGAACATCATAGATCTTCAAAGAGACAAATGCGGTAGTCGGAGTCGAGAATCGTATCTTCGTGGCAGGATTGAAGGGGTTTGGATAGTTTTGCTCTAGACTGAAGCTGATGGGAATGGATCCAAAGGATTCCTCACTCACCTGAACCACCGGTGTTTTCTTGGCCAAATCGACGGCTGCTTCGTAGTCGAGAGCATAGTGCCACCAGTTGTTCAACACGCCGTCCATCACACCCACGTAGCGAGGCAAATGGCCGTACCACCAGCGCAAAAATCCGATATGGTCTTGTCCCTCGGCGAGTGGATCTCCCGGTTTGTAAATCCAGGTGTTTACGTTCACATCCGAGCTTTGGTCAAACAGCGTGGGATAGCGGTACCAGTTCTCCGCGTAGGACTTCACAATACGCGTGTTACCGTAGTCGTAATCACGAACGCCGTTCGGGGGGAAGTGCACATTTCCAACTTGTGCCCGTCCAGGGAGATCCTTGTCGATACGCGTAAAGAGATCCCACGGTGATGGAGTTGACGAGAGAGGATTCCACCTTCGTCCCTGCGCCTGGTAGTACGCCTGCGTGATGGCACTTTCGACACGATGACCGAAACTGTGGAACGCCTGATCGACACCACGCTCATAGTTGAGACCCATGACGGAAAGGAGCTTCGAGAGAGCGGTCCCGTCCTTGATGGGAGGAGAATTCCACCAGAACGCGTTCGGACCGAGGAGTTGTGATTCGTACATCCCGAGGTAAGGACCGGCGAAGACCCAAACCTCGTCAATCTGGCCGGAATTTCGTTTGTCGTCATAGTGCATGGACTTCACGAACTCACGATAGTCAAACCACAATTTCCCCGAGTCCGCCGCCGCCCGCAACGACGTCCATCCTGGCTCCTTGAGGAGAGTGTAGTATTGTTGAGCGCTCATGAAATTGCCATAATATCTCGTGAAGAGCGGGCCGTCTTTCACTGTCTCGACGATCTGGAAATTGACCACGCTGTCTGAGGCCTCCGAGAAATGGAAGACTAGTCTGTTCGCCAGAGTCACGGGATCTCTCCAGTTGAACAGCTCGTGAATTCGCGAGTACCCCTGGCTCGGAATTACGGGATCTTGAACCACAAGGGCCACCTTGACTGTCATAGGCTTCACCTTCTCCGGACGGAAATCCTGCACGACCGAGACGGAGGTTGAGCCCGAGATCAATCCGTCGCTTGTTCTCGCAGAGATCTCAGTGTTGCCGAGTGACACACCCGTCACCTTTCCATCCTCGTCGACCGTCGCGACCGCCGGATTGGAGCTTCGCCAGATGATCGGCCCGGTCAGGAAGTTTGGGTACACATTCTTCTGGTCATCCAGGACCTTCAGCTGCACCTGAACGATCGCTCCCGGAACGAGCTTGAGAGGCTTTGGAAGGAGAAGCAGGGATGTAAACCGGACACTCCCCTCCAGGGTCCATTCACCGAGAACCATGGTTGAGTCGCGCAAGTTGCGGCCCCTGAGTCGCACGAACTTTGCGGCGCGCTGGGTAAACGCCGCCGAGTCCCACTGAAACGATGCAAAAGACCTGCTGTTGACGAGCATTGCATATGATCCTGACCTGGAGTCAAGGTCCAGAAGTGAGGTTGCCGCCTCCAATGTCCATTGGCCCTCGGTCCAGAAAAATACTTTGCTCTTCTCCAACCGGAACAATGAATCCGATTGCAGCGTGAGGATCAGTGTGTCGCTTTTCTGAATCGCCATTTCCGTAAACGGATTCCCGTCGAACGGTTTCAGGGTGTCGGCTGAAAATGGGACGATGCTCAGGCGCAGAATTCCGCCCTTCAGCCCGCCGGAAATATCCACAGGACGCATCTGAATGATCTGTCCTGACGATTTGAACCATCCAATTAACACAGCGACGGATACCGCCAGCACCCTTCTCAAGGTTCCCCGGTCTCTCGCGAACATTTCTTCCTCCTCGCGTTATTTCCACTCACGCGCGTCCGCACTTTCCCCGATGCGAGGGAAGGCAGACACGCGCAGTCGAGCACATCCCATCGGTATCAACGTGATTTTCTCTACGGGTTGATCAGAACGAACAGGGCTCTCCTGGAGCAATCCGATCAGGCCGTTGGACTCAAGTTTCCACTGGGGAATCCGACGGCCCTGGGCTTCCAGCACCACGGGCGCGTTCTCCGCGGTGAACGGTTGCTGAGGCAGCACATCTTTCCGTGAGCTGACTTTGAACGACTTCGAGGGATCTTCCAGGACGACGACAAGCCCGTAGTTCCACGGTGTAGTCGGAAATACCTCGTAGGCAGGCCACCGATCTGTCCCGCCATAGCGCTGCCAGCGTTCACCAATTCTGAGAGAATATGTTAGCGGCCCACGATGGACCGACACGGCGTGCTGGTTTTTATCCCACACCTTGACGGATATTCTCATGGGGAGTTCAAGGCGCACAACGTCACCATTCTTCCATGTCCTCTGCAACTCGATCCATGGTCTTGCGGACCCCGCGATCTTTTCTCTCTTCCCGTTGACGTCGACGGTCGCGTCTGTGCACCACGCCGGGACCCGAAGCAACAGCGGGAATTCAACTGCATGTGGTACCGAGAACACGAATTCAACGATTTCATCGAAGGGATAATTGGTTCGTTCGTCTATACGAGCCTCCGTTCCGTCTCCAACCCTGGCAGTGACTGTGCTAGCCGCATAAAACACGGCGGCAAGTCCGTTGCCTTGTGTGGCCATCCACAAGTATTCGGCGAAGTATGGCCATCCGAACGCGACATTGTGCTGGCAGCACCGGTAATCTGCTGGGTTGTACGAGAGCATATCCCCGTCATTCTCGATCATAGGTGCCTTGTTGGTTCTGTCCAACTGTACCGAGTTGGGAGCTGTGAGGTAGTGGAGCCCTTTCAGATCAGGAGTCATGGCAGCTGGCAGCATGTTGAACGCGACCTCTTCTGCCCTATCAGCCCACGTAACATCGCCGGTTATTCCAAGCAGCATTTCGTCGCTGTGCATCATCTCGACGATTGAGCAGGTTTCAGCCCCCTGCCGGGGGCCTGTGTAGCCGGGTCGAGCGTTTTCATCAGCGCCGAACATCCCGCCTGGCACCTGGCCGTAGGTTGCCATGATGCTGTCGTAGTTCCTTTGCGTAGCGCGAAGGTACCGTTTGTCACTGGTCTGCTGGTAATATTCCGCCGGCTCCCGAAATCCCTGACAGAGATTGACGCCATGCCAGGTCGGAATGCTGCCCGTCCAGTCCGCAGTCCGCTCGTGGTTTGTACGAGCGAGTTCCAGGAGCCACTTCTCACCGGTGTGGTTATACAGCCAGTAGATATGATCCAGGTTGTCGCCACCACGCCACTTCTGCCAGCTCCCAGGAAGGTAGTGCTCGAGGGGAACAGTCGTGAGCCACCGGAAGTACTTCAGCATGAACGGGAGGATGCGCGGATCCTTCGTCGCCTCATACTGTGTGCGAAGGACACAGAGCATCACCATATTCGGCCAGATATCGTGCTGAGCGAGATTTCTTCGCGGACCGAAATAGCCGCTTGAATCCTGACTGGAGAGGATGCCTTCGATCCATCGATTTGCCTCCGCGATGATGCGTTGATCGTTGAGCACACAGCCGAGGTCGATGAAGCCCTTGAGCCAGTATGGCATTTCTTCCCAACCGAATTGTCCTTCGCCGTGCTGACTGACCCAGGCGCTGCTGTCAAAGCGGCACCACTTGCTGATTTCAGTCAGGCGGCCGGAGAATCCATCCGCCATCAGGGTCAGTTGATGCCTCAACCATCCTTCCGGACGGACCTTCCCTGCAGGCAGCCGTACCAGCGGATTGGGCAGGAGCGGTTCCCGATTAGAAACATGGAGTGTATTACGAGTCGCAGATGGCTGAGCGAACACTGCGGACGTAATGAGTAACGTCATAGGAATTGCATACAACGACATCTGGACATATGCCATGCTCTTTTCTCCTGTGTGGTTACAGTGCTCCCGGGCCTCACTGTCGCGAATGATCCTGCTGGACGCGTACGACGAACGCGTTGCCATTGATCGCTTCGAACATGATCTCGCTTGGCTTTCCGGCCGTTTGATGCAGGGGCACCTCGCGCCCATCAGCATCCACAACAGTCAGGACCACCGGACCTCGTGAACGGCAATCGATGGTCACTTGGAGGCCGAGAGAATCTTTCACTCGGTATGCCAATGAAATGGTCAGATCACGGTAGCTGAGGTTCCGTACCCCAAACTCTTTCCCTCTTTGTAGGAACGCCTTGGGCAGCGACGGAGCCAAGAAGAACTCAGTCTCAGTCAAGTTATCACCTACCCTGAAACCGACGATACTCCTCAGAATGTGCATCGGCAGCGTAGCGCCCCAGCCGTAGTTCTCGCCTCCGGCCGGGATGTTCCACAACGGCCAGAATTCATTTGCCACCCCGGGGATGCGATAGGAGAACGGCTCACGACTCTTGAACGAGATCTCTCTGGCGTCAGTACGGGCATAGACGCGATCGGCGGTCCCATATACAGCCTCTGCACCTGCCTGGTACATCGATGCGTTCCAGGCAGCCGCGGTGAAAGTCATCAGATGGGGCGGCCATTCAAGCCACCGTGCAGGTCTATCAAGAAAGTACTGAAACCGAGGTCTGACAGCACTGACCTGGTCCGGCGTGGCGACCGAGCACGTGAGGGGGGAAAGCATCATCATATCAAAGTAGTCTTTGAGTATGATGGGTTGACGTGACCGGGCGTCAAAATCCCGAAACCATCCATCAACGAACATCGATCGGGTGTTCTCTATGCGCTTCTGAGAGAGTCTTTCCCAATTATCTCGTTCTGCGTTCTTCCCTAGGATCGAAGCAAAAAACTTCATGTTCCTCATCGCTTCTGCCATACTCGCCTCGACATCGACTGTCCGCACGAAATCGGCGACGGCTCCCTCATTGCCTTCAGCCACCAGAAACCGTTTTGAACCATCCTGCCCGGACTCCCAACTGTTGTTGCAGTGTAGCCATCCTTCCTTATCCGTCCTGTGCTGAAGCCACCAGTCGATGTAATCACTTAAGTAAGGATAGAGAGAAGCGATCCACTTCATATCGTTGGTCGCCAGAAAGATGGATTTGATCACCTGAAACGGGAAACCCCACATCGGAGCCGTGCCGCATTCAGACCCATCGGACGAGATCATATTAACGCTGCCGTCTTCCCTTGCGCACGGCACATTCGGCCTCAGCGCATCGGCAAAGGTTCCATAGATCACATCCTTGGCGAGCGATGGGTTGGCATAGCTCAGCGTCATCATATCCAGGCTTGTTTCCCCCAGCACAACCCTCGGCGAATGGACTTGCATCGCATCCCAGGGATGCTTAAAAATGCCGAGAGGCCTGCGGACGTTCATACGCAGCGTCTCGTAATCATACACCCATCCCCTTAGCCACGTCTCCGGCCAGTCGCCGGCCAGGATTGGACAGTAGGACCAAAATTCCTCGTCATCCTTCAGCTGCCTTCTCAGCACAGAGCGCGCTTCCTTCATTCCCTTGTCGAATTCATCGACTGCCCCGTTCTCGTTTTTCCCACGGCTCAGGCAAACAAGTGCCACCCTGGTTCCTTCGGCCGGGACAGAGAATTCGTACTTCAACGCTGTCCTCATTGGACCGCGACCGCGCAAAGAGGCAGCATCTGCAGAAGCTGGTTTCACGCTTCGAACCCAACGTTCCCACGTCTGGCTTTCTGCGGTTGAAACATGTGAGCTGCTCCCCAGATCGGAACCGATGACGAACACATCACCGTACGCCCATACCTTGGTGATCCCTGCATCGAGCTTACTGATATATCGCGCGGTCAGACCATCGCTTCCCCACCACTTGGTGTTGCCAACCTGGTACAATTGGGTCGCACTGAAAGCGATGTCCCTCGTGGATACACCATGGTTCGTACACTCGACGATGCAGGAGAGCGTATGCTCCCTGGGCAGGAAGAATTTCAGGCTGATCGTCACAGAATCGCTAGTCCAATCGTAACTGACAAGATGCTTGGTATGGTAGGAGGACGAAAGTTCAACATGATGAGCGGCAAAGTCTTCGATGCCGACGAATGAGGATCCTCCCACCGATACAGTCATCTGGAGAATCGAGATGTAGTTGAGATGGTCCTGTACGCCGCCTCCGTACGCGCCCTTGAAGTCGGTTCGCCACCAACCAAACCCCAAAGGCGGATAAGAGCGGATCACGCCACTCCGGTTAAATACCATGCTGTGGTACGGATTATCTATGTAACCGTGCGGAGTGAATCCACCTTGGGGGACAGGGGCTGGCAGGATGACTATCTTGTTTAAGCTGTCCGGTCGCGCAGACGGCTGTGCGAGAAGCTGTGGCGTCATGAAAACTTGGAGGAGAATGAGAGAGATTGCCAGTACTGTCGCCACAGCGGTCCCGATCCGTGGCCGCGAGATCGCCGGAGAAAATCTCGGAAAGTTCTGATCAGAAGGCAAGACCAACCCCAAACCGGTGCGATATTCCTAGCACCTGATAATCACTGTAGGAATAATCAGCTCTCATCCTATAGTCACCCACAGCGATCTGCACGCCTCCGCCAAATGAATAGCGTGCGACAGAGTAATTCAGGCGATAGCCCGCCCTCAGGAAGAGCATACCCTGATAGTTCCATTCCGTGCCAATCTGGGCGAGGGGCTGCCCTTCATTCGGTTTCACTGCACTACCGCTTACCCACAACTTGTGGCTGTCTCCATCGATCGCATTGATGCCGAGGCCAAACGTAAAGTTCGTCGGCAGCGGGTATGACTCGTTGACATATTGTACGTTCGAACCGAAGTTGCCTATCTGCATTCCAAATCGGAATCCCCTGAAATTTGAGGCATACAGCGTTGCGATATCGACCGAAAATGCCCTCGCGCTGAACCCGGGATAGAGCGACATCGAAATGTAGCTGATGGTTGTTCCGAAGGTCACCCTGTCGGTCAGATGTCTGCCGTAGCTCAGTCCGAACCGGTAATTGCCGGCATAGAATGTCTCGCCCGTTCCCTCCGGTTGAAGAGGGGTTCTCACGATCATCTCATCCGTGTAGAGACCTGTGAAAGAAAGGCCAAGGGCACCGAGGTCGCCGAAATTCCTGGCGGCGGCGAAGAACTCATGGTTGATGCCGGCGAACCACATCGTGTGATTGAAGACGACATCTGTGCCACGCGTGAGGGGCAGGGCAGCAGAATTGTAGTACGTGGCCTCCGCTCCATTCACGGCGGCAATATACGCATCGCTCATGCCGGTTCCCCGCGGACTGACGCCGATCTTCAGGAATTGCGCGTCCGTGCTTCCGGGGCGGTTGTACTGTGCCCGGACCACGGCCGAGAACAGCACTATGAAAATAGCAAGCCTGCCAACTATGCGCGTTTTCATAATCGGTAGGCCCGGATGTCGAACTCGTTCATATCCTTGCTCACTTGATCACCACGAATTTTCCGACCTGCACCTGCCCATTGTTCAAATCTTCCACCGCGAAGAGATAGATGCCGCTTGAAATTGCCTGACCAACGGATGATGTCAGGTTCCAGTCTTCAAATCCTCTGTTCGGGTCATCATGCCGGAGTGTGTTGACGAGGTCGCCAGCCAGAGTGAAGATCTTGATCTCGCAGCGTTGAGGCAAATTGATGAACTGTAGCCTGCGATCCTGTTCCATCCACCAGGGCCGATTACCCTGCGGATGCTCCCAGGGAGGGTTGTACGAGCTGTACGCTATGTCGCCCCGGTACGGATTCGGAACCGCAGCGACTTGACCGACGCTCGAAGGCGGCGGAACACCGGGTGTGACAGTTCGCGCATTTGCCGTCTGGCTACTTTCCTGCGAGGGGAAGTTGATCACATTGTCGGCTTTCGAGTAGCCAGTCAGGGTATAATAGTACTCGACGTTGTTCAGCAGCCCTGTGTCGATGTACTCGTACTGCAGGCCGGTGTCGTACCCCACCCCGTCGATCACATCATACTCGGCGAGCATGTGCCACGGTCCATCAAGCCCCCTAGTACTCTTGTAGAGACGATATCCCTCGAACGGCCTTCGAATTGTATCTCCGCGGGAGGGATCCTCGTAGAGCTCAGGATTCGTTCTTGCATCCTGCGGACGCCAGTTGATGCGAACCTCGTGGTTGCCGATCGTCGTTCGATAGGCCGGCTTCGGCGGGGGGGACGGAACTCTGAACGCTTTGGTCTTGAGGAAATTCAAATAGTCAGCGTTCTTGAGCACCCCCGCAAGTCCAAATCCCAGGACTTCCGCGATCTCCACCTTGAGCGTGTCACCAACTTTCAGCTGAAACGGTCCGCAAGCCAGCACGATGTGCGCACGGGAGGGTTGATCCAGCCGGTCCTGCATGATCGTGCCACTGGCCATCTCCCCGTAAACAATGTTGTCCCTCGTCGGCAGAGTCTCGTGCTCGTAGTACTTGAAGGTCCACTTCAGTCCGGGATCATCAGGCCTGACAATTTTGAATCCAATCGGGGCGATGGCGTTCCCGTCATCCCCTCCAGGAACGTCCTGGTCTACCGACATGTGATGGTCGGGATAGTAGCGCGCGATCTCGTCGAGGAAATAGCCTCCCGCGTTGATGTTGCCCACTCCCCCATGGTGCCAGAATCCTACATAGACATCTTTCAGGGGGATTTTTTTGGGGACGATGTAGTACTTGAAGATGATGAACTCGTCCACCGGTTGCGAGCTCCACGCATAACTCGTCTGGAGGACGTCGAGATAGAGCGGCGTATGGTTATCAATATTGAGGATGTTATAGTCGCTGTACCTGCAAACGAAATCCTGATCAGACACAGCGCCGTAGTTCGGCCAGTATGGAATCTGGAGTGTGTCACCCCGGGAACCTACCCAGATCGTGTCCCACGATGCTCCGGTTGGGTAGAACTCGTTTGGGCCGAAGTGCGATTGGGTCTCAGAAACAAGCGTGTCGCCCGTCGGTGTGATGCCCCCAATCCACAGCCCGTACTGGATGACATGTTCCTCATCGCTGCCGGGAGGAAATTCGCAGTTGATGAGGCCCGGATATTTCGTCAGCGCCTTGTTGAGCGCGCCCATATTGGTCACTACCTGCCGCACCTTGCCCACATTGTGCATTCTCCAGTCAAGCTTCGCGAACTGAGCATGACCAAGCGGTGATATCAGCACGGCAATGATGAAGACCTTCCAGGCGAGGGCGCGCTGCTGTGCATCCTGCTTTTCTCTTCCCTGGTCCATGAGGTTCCTTCAGATCAAAAATCGATTCGGAGACCGATCTTCGTGTTTCGCCCGTTGGAGAACTGGCGGGGATCCATCAGGCTGAGCATAGTGTAGTAGTCATAGAAATTCGGCTGAGGACGCTCCACGTCACCATACCGAAATGGCTTCCCCGTCCATGTGTCAAACCCGAAGCTCATCTGAATATTCTTTTGGTCGAACAAGTTGAAGATGTCGACCGTGAGGGCCCAGCGGACGCCCCAGAGTTGAAAGCCCTTCTCGAATTTTGCGTCCGTGGTTGAGTAGGACGGGCCCGTCGCAGTATTTTCCCTTTTCTGCGCGTCCACCGGATTCAGCGTCGCGTCACCCGGTGTGTAGGGATTCCCTGTAGAGAACCGGTAGAGCACTGTGAGATTCCAGTCGTCGGGAAGCTTGAGGCCGAAGGGGGCCGGGTGATGACCTTCCGACGCCGCGAGCGTTCCCTGGAAGATAACCTGATGACGTATGTCCCATCCGAGGGGGCGCTCCCGTATCGGGTACGGAAAATTCGTTACGGAGCGAATGTAGTCATCAAATGCAGAAGAGGAATACCCGCTGGTCCATTGAATTGTGTAGTTGAGCTTCCCTGAGACGAAGTCGGAATATCTCTTGTTCATCTCAACTTCCAGCCCCCGGGCGCGTGCGTAGCCCTTATTGTCATAGAGCTCGACAGGCAATCCCTCCGTTCCGTAGGCCCGCGTCGTTCCCACCTGCTTGGAAATGTCCTTTGCGTAACTCTTGATATCGATCGCCCATACATCTGTGAGCTGATGAGTAAAACCAAACTCGTAGAGGATCGTCTGCTCGTAGTCGAGCTTCGGATTGCCAGTGTAGATGCCGCTGTAAGGATCGCGGTAGAAGTATTGCAGCTCGGGCAGCTGATTGAAATGGCCATAGGAGAAAAATACAACCATGTATTCCGAGATGGGGAACGAGATGCCAAGACGAGGGCTGAATTTGTAAACGACCGACTTCCAATCGGGCGTCAGGTTTGTGGCCCTTTTCCAAATCGTCTTCCATTCGTCCTGCATCACGGTCGAGCCAACCCCGAACCAATCCAATCGGAGACCGGCGTTGATAATGAGATACTCAAGCTCAAACTTGTCCTGCAGATAGGCCGCGCCAATTGTCGGCTTGACCTGGAACACCCACCTGTTCTGGCCGAAGAGAGGAAACGGACCGGGCGGTGGCAGTGAGTCAATTCTCTGACTGTAGCGTGAGAGCTTCACGCCGCCGTCCTGGATGTCGATGTAGCTGATATCGTTGTAGCGGATTTCGAC
>Ga0233420_10000402_pt1 | contig 18879 bp, 23 predicted proteins | sample Watercolumn_Mata_4_FD_183009 | JGI IMG/M metagenome (GOLD analysis project Ga0233420, IMG submission 183009) | Freshwater microbial communities from Lake Matano, South Sulawesi, Indonesia - Watercolumn_Matano_2014_102_MG | ecosystem: Environmental > Aquatic > Freshwater > Lake | place...
CAGATTCAGCCCCGGCACCAAACCCGGCAGCCAGACGAACCATTCCGGCTCGAGATTCCAGTCGTAGTGGCGGCTGGCGTGTTCTCTGACCGCCTCGACCAGGCTGGACTGGGCTTCGGTATAGCCGAATATGCCGTGGTCGATGGCATTCCGCAGAGCCGCGAGCACAGCGGGCGGGCTGCGAAAATCCATATCCGCCACCCACAACGGTAGAATGTCCCGCCCCGCGTAGCGGTCCCACTTGTAGCTGCCGGTGCGCCGTCGTTCGATGATTTCGTCGAAATTCACGTGGTCCATGCGGCTCATCCTGGGTCCGGCGCAAGGGAAAGTAAAGCGGTGGAAGCGCATCCACGGCGAACCGGCACCAGCGGGCGAGCGGCCTGGATGGAATCATGACCAACACTGTCCGATCGGCAAGCTCCCCGATATCCGCCACGGAATGACGCCCCTCCCATGACACCCGCGATTCAGGTCGACCGGCTCAGCAAGCGCTATGGCAAGATACAGGCCGTCGACGGCATCGACTTCGCCGTGCCGGTGGGGGCCACCCATGCCCTGCTGGGCGGCAACGGCGCCGGCAAGACCACCACCCTGTCCATGCTGCTGGGACTGCTCCTGCCCACCTCGGGCAGCATCCGCATCCTGGGCGTAGACATGGCGCATCGCCGCTTCGAGGTCCTGCCGCGCATGAACTTCACCTCGCCCTATGTCGACCTGCCGCAGCGTCTTTCGGTTTCTCAGAACCTGGACGTCCTTGCCCGTCTCTACGGCGTGCCCCGGCGCAAGGAGCGCATCCAGCATCTGGCCGAGCAGTTCGGCCTGTCCGCTTTGCTCAAGCGTCCCTATGGATCGCTCTCGGCGGGACAGCGCACCCGCGTGTCCCTGGCGAAATCCCTGCTCAACGAGCCGGAAGTCCTCTTGATGGACGAGCCCACCGCCGCCCTGGACCCCGACACCGCCGATCAGGTGCGCGGCTATCTGCGGGACTACCAGCGCCGGACGGGTGCCACCCTGCTGCTGGCTTCGCACAACATGCGGGAAGTGGAGCGGCTCTGTCAGGACGTGCTGATGATGAAGCAGGGCCGCATCGTCGACCGGGGCACGCCCGAGGTGCTGGTCAGCAAATACGGCCGCGATGACCTGGAGCAGGTCTTCATTCAGATTGCCCGGGACGACGCCCTATGAACCGACTCGCTCACATGGGCCAGGGCCTGAACCGCATCCTCGCCATGGTGATGCGTTACCGCTATCTGATGATGGCCTCCTGGCCGCGCCTGATCGAACTGGCTTACTGGCCCACCGTGCAGATGGTGTTGTGGGGTCTGATCAACCGCTTCCTGATCGGGCAAAGCGAGGCCCTGGCGCAGACGGCGGGCCTGCTCATCGCCGCCGCGCTGCTCTGGGATGTGCTCTACCGGGCCCAACTCGGCGTATCGCTGGTGTTTTTCGAGGAACTGTACTCGCGCAACTTGGGCAACCTCTTCGTCAGCCCCCTGCGCCCCTGGGAACTGGCGCTGTCGCTGCTGACCGTCAGCTTCCTGCGCACCGCGTTCGGTATCGGCATCGCCTCCGGCCTGGCCATCCTGCTGTATCGCTATTCCCTCTTCGCCATGGGCTTGCCCCTGGTGGCCTTCTTCGCCAACCTCATGATCATGGGCTGGGCCATCGGCCTCATGGTCGTCGCCCTGGTCCTGCGCTGGGGCTTGGGCATGGAAGGCTTTGCCTGGGCGATCATCTTCGCCTTCGCGCCGCTCAGCGGAATTTATTACCCCGTCGCCGTACTGCCGGAATGGCTGCAACCGGTCGCCCGGTCCATGCCCTCCAGCCATGTCTTCGAGGGCATGCGGGCCGTCCTGCGGGACGGCATTTTCCTCTGGGATCACTTCAACGCCGCGCTCGCCCTGAATGGCGCCTATCTCGCCGTGGGTCTGAGCCTCTACGCCTGGGCCTTTCACGCCGCCCGCCGGCGTGGCCTGCTGCTGCAGGTGGGTGAGTGAACCGCGGCATGGCAATGGCTTACGCACCCCTGGAACGACATGGCTGAATGCGCTGCAACCCCCATTCTGTGTCGAACCCTGCCTGCTCGATAATAGCCTGCCGAAACCCGATGGAAACCGAAGGCAAGCTAGCGTTACTTGAACACTTTGAAGATCTGCCAGCCCCGCGTTCGCGGCAGTCGCCCCACGCCTTGGATGAGCTTTTGCTGACGGCGGTCTGCGCAGTGCTGAGCGGTGCGGACGGTTGGACAGCGGTGGCGCTGTGGGGCCGAGCCAAGCTGCCGTGGCTGCGGCAGTTCTTGCCGTTCGAGAAGGGTGTGGCCTCGCACGACACCTTCGGGCGAGTGTTCGCGCTGCTGGACGCGGCAGTGTTCGAAGAATGCTTCATCCGTTGGATGCGGTCGGTGTGCGGGACCTTCGAAGGCTTGCACGTCGCCCTCGACGGCAAGGCGGTGCGGCGCTCGAAGTCGTCCGGCGGGAAGGCGATCCACTTGGTGTCGGCCTTCGCGCACGGCCTGGGGCTGACCCTGGGGCAAGCCAGGTTATGCGTTTTGCGGAACGAAAGTTCCGCAAGCAAACTCACTGGGCTCAGTAAAGTGCCGGCCGCGATGGTGGGTATACGTTTCCAGTTTCCAGCCGTTCAACCAGTATGAAAGCGGCTAACATCCCAACCGCCCATAGGCGGGTAAAGCGGGTCGATAGCCTCGGCGTCACCAGGATGATTGATGCGATGATCGCCAAGCCGCATTTTGCCACCGCCCGGGCTTCGGTGGGTGCCCAACCGTGAACGGGCCATTACTAGACATCACTTGGGATGACGTAAAAGCACAGACCAATGTGACCAAGCATGGTGTCACGTTTGCTCAAGCCTCGACGGTCATCCTCGATCCGCTCGCGTTGACCGTACTCGATGCAGCCCACGTAGGTTGGGGTGAGGGACGAACCCCAACATTCCGAGGTGCGGGCCAGATATGTATCCTCGCCGTATCCCCGCACAACAAGGCATACATGGGCCATGAGATATCGGCGAGCAAAAATCTATGGTGGCACTTATTTCTTCACCGTCAACCTTGCAGAGCGGGGACGCACCCTGCTGGTGGACCACATTGAACATTTGCGGAATGCCGTCCGCCTCGTGAAATCCCGCCATCCCTTCGTCATCGACGCCATCGTGATCTTGCCGGATCATATCCACGCGCTGTGGACGCTTCCGGAAGGCGACGCGGACTATTCGACGCGATGGGCGCTGATCAAGGCCGGATTCTCGCGCGGCCTTGAACGGGGGGAACTGATCAGGCGCAGCCGACTCCGGAAAGGCGAGCGGGGCATCTGGCAAAGGAGGTTCTGGGAGCATGCCATCAGGGACGACCGCGACTTCGAGCGGCACTTGGATTACATCCACTACAACCCTGTCAAGCATGGATTCGTCGAGCGGGCATTGGATTGGCCCTATTCAAGTTTCCACCGTTACGTGAGGATGGGTGTTCTCCCGCATGACTGGGCGGCTTCGGCGGATGTTTCCGCTTTCGACCTTGGATGAGGTGGAAATCCAGGGGTTGGAACGACAAGCCTCGTCTCCATGTGCCCGGCGGCATGTTGGGGTTCGTTCCTCACCCCAACCTACGCGGGCTACAATGGTTCAATCCAGAAAGGCGTTTCAAGAGAACACGGCGCGTATATCTTGAAGAGTGACCATGAGCGTCATGGGATCGTTCGGCGACGGGTCGAAGCCTAGGGCAAGATAGAAGGCCTTGGCTCGCTCGGATAGGGCGTGAACCACAATCCCACGAATGCCGATGGCATCGGCGGCGTTAGCCACTCGCCGTGCACTGTCTCGAAACAGGGCGCGGCCAAGCCCGCGACCTTGACAGGCTTGATCGACGGCGAGGCGCGCCAGCACCACGACCGGGATGGGGTTGGGCATGTTGCGGCTGAACCGGCGTGGCGCGTCCTGTATGGCAATGGCGCCAGAGGCGAGGGCGTAATATCCGACCACGGCGTCACCTTCGCACACGACAAAAGTCCGTGACGCGCCGCTCGCCTGGTTGGCCCGCGCCCGCCGCTTCAACCAATCGTCAAGCGCCATGGCGCCGGAAGTGAAGTTGACCAGCAGGTGATGATCTGCCAGCGGCTCGGGGGCGGATAACCGCACGGTTCATTCCCACGGCGCCGGGGTTTGCAAGGCCTTGCGCAAACGCTCGTTCGGCTGCGGCGAGGCATCGAGCCGGGCCACGAACTCCGCGTAAGCCTCCGGGCTCACGGCGAAAACCGTGTGGTCGAGGATGGCCTCCTCGGCAGCCCGGCGGGTGGCCTCAAGCATGAAATCGGTCCGGTTCTTGCCCAGCAACCGCGCGGCACGATCGATCAGGCAACGCTCTTCGGGCTTGATGCGGAGGTTCAGGGTTTCTCGCCTGGCCTCCCCCGGTCTCGGAGTCGTCATGTTAATGACCTGTGGATGGGGAAAAATTAGTCGGGTTCAGAATAGCAAGGCGCAATGACATTGTCATTACCGCAGCTATGGGATTTTGATCGCGGCCCATTCCGCCCTCGCGTGGCCCTCCAATCCCATTCCTCACGCTGCCACCCATCTGGCCCCACAGGTCGCGGGGCGAGGCTTTCCCATTACTCCAAACCTGCGCGTACCCTAATTCGCTGATCTTTGGATTGAGTTAACAAGAGGAACGCGAGTTACCTCTCTATCCATTGAAAGAATGCCTGTTATGCCCACGGCCGATTCCGGCGGTTTGGTCATCGTCTCAGGGCGTCATACAATGCTAAGTTGAAACTACAGCGCGACGCCGTATTACTGAGCGTGAATACGAATCGCCGGCGCGGCCATCAAGGGGTAATGACAAGTGAATTGGGCGGGAGATACGGTGCGTCCTCTGATTTGGGAGGACGAGGGTTTGCAGGTGTTGGATCAGCGCCGTCTACCTGCTGAGTTGATCTACGAAACCTGTTGCACGGCGGAGGCAGTGGCGGACGCGATTTCCGCCATGCGGGTGCGCGGCGCGCCGGCGATCGGCATCGCGGCGGCCTATGGCGTGGTGCTGGCCGCCCGCCAGCGGTTGGCGCAAACGCCGACGGGTTGGCGCGAGGCCATGGAAGCCGACCTCGAACGGCTGGCCCGATCGCGGCCCACGGCGGTCAACCTGTTCTGGGCGCTGGACCGCATGCGCGCCGTGCTGCGGGAAGACACGCCCGACCCGGCGGGGCGTCTGCTGAGGGAAGCCATCGCCATCCACGAGGCGGATATCGCCGCCAACCGCCGCATGGGTGAGCTGGGCGCCGAGTATCTGCGGGATGCTCAAGGCATCCTGACCCACTGCAATACCGGCTCGCTGGCCACCGGCGGCTATGGCACGGCGCTGGGCGTGATCCGCAGCGCCTGCCGGCAACGGGCCAAAGCCATTTTCGCCACCGAGACTCGGCCCTGGTCGCAGGGCGCCCGGCTCACCGTCTGGGAGCTGAACCAGGACCGCATCCCGGCCACGCTGATCGCCGATTCCGCCGCGGCTTTGCTGATGCGTTCCGGCCGTGTGCAATGGGTGATCGTCGGGGCCGACCGCATCGCCGCCAACGGCGACACCGCCAACAAGATCGGCACCTATGCCCTCGCGGTCGCAGCCCGCCATCATGGCGTCCGCTTCATGGTGGTCGCGCCCATGTCCACCGTCGATTGGCACACCGGGCAAGGCGGTGACATCGCCATCGAGGAGCGCGACAGCCGCGAATTGCTGGCCGAGCCCTTCCTGGCCGCCGATAGCGTCATCGGCGCCTGGAATCCGGTCTTCGATGTCACCCCCGCCGAACTGATCGACGTCATCGTCACCGAGCGCGGCGTGGTCGAGCGGCCCGATCGCGACGCGATGCGCCGCCTGCTGACCTGAATTTTTCCGGCGGCGGGTTCTTTGCCCGCCGCGCTTCCCAATCATCCAGACAGACTTCAAGGATTTTCGATGTTAGATCCCAAGCTCATACGTTCCGAACTGGAACAGGTCGAGGCGCAACTCGGCCGACGCGGTTTTCGCCTGGATACAGCCGCCTTTGCCGAACTGGAAGGCCGGCGGCGCGAGGTGCAGGCCCGCACTCAATCCCTGCAAAGCGAACGCAACACCCGTTCCAAGCGGGTGGGACAGGCCAAGGCGCGGGGGGAGGACATTCAGCCCCTGCTGGCGGAAATGGCCTCCTTCGGCGACGAGCTGAAGCGGATGGAAGCCGAACTGGAGGAGATTCAAGTTTCGCTGGAGGACCTGCTGCTGGGGGTTCCCAATATCCTCGACGCCGAGGTGCCGGAAGGGCGCAGCGAGGCGGATAATCGGGAAATCCAGCGCTGGGGCGAGCCACGCGCCTTCGACTTCGAGCCCCGCGATCATGTGGAACTCGGCGCCCGGCTGGGCCAGATGGATTTCGAGGCGGCCGCCAGGATTGCGGGCGCCCGTTTCGTCGCGCTGCACGGGCCGCTGTGCAGGCTGCAAAGGGCACTGGCGCAGTTCATGCTCGACCTGCACACGACCGAGCATGGCTATACCGAGACCTATGTGCCCTTCATGGTCAACGCCGATAGTCTGCGCGGCACGGGTCAGTTGCCCAAGTTCGAGGCCGACCTGTTCAGGATTCAGAGCGAGCCGCCCTACTACCTGATTCCGACCGCCGAGGTGCCGGTGACCAACCTGGTGCGCGACGATATCGTCGCGGCGGACCGGCTGCCCCTGAAGTATGTCTGCCACACGCCCTGCTTCCGCAGCGAGGCGGGGTCCTACGGCAAGGACACGCGGGGCATGATTCGTCAGCATCAGTTCGAGAAGGTGGAACTGGTGCAGATCACGGCCCCGGAGGACTCGGCGGCGGCGCACGAAGCGTTGACGGAACATGCCGAAAGGGTGCTGAAGCGCCTGGGCCTGCCGTTTCGCCGCGTGCTGCTGTGCGCCGGCGATACCGGCTTCTCCTCGGCCAAGACCTATGATCTGGAAGTCTGGTTGCCCGGCCAGCAAGCCTACCGCGAGATTTCCTCGTGCAGCAATTTCCGCGATTTCCAGGCGCGCCGCCTGCACGCCCGCTGGCGCAACCCGGCAACCGGCAAACCGGAATTGGTCCACACCCTCAATGGTTCCGGCCTCGCCGTCGGCCGCACCCTGATCGCCGTCATGGAGAACTACCAGGATGCCGAGGGCCGCATCCATATTCCCGGCGTTTTACGCCCCTATATGGGCGGGCTGGAGGTCATCGGGTGAACGCCACCGTGTTATCCAATGGCGGGATTACCCGACCGGTTCCCGCCGTATTGCCTGAGACCACCCTCCGATGGGTCATCGATGCGGCTTGCGGCTCCACGACCGGCGAGGCGGTGGTCGCCGAGACGCCGGCGCTGAGTCTCGATGACCGTGCCGCCGATCGTGCCTTTCACGTGGAACGTCAGCGTCAGGAAAATCTGGAGAGCGTCTTCCGTCTCGCGGCGCGATGCCCGGTCGAGGATGGCTCCAAGCCCGGCGTCCCCGACAGCGGCTGGCTGGAACTCTTCATCGAAGGCGCAGGGGACGCGGGGCAGGAAGTGGAGCGGGGCATCTGGGCGCGCTGGCTGGCGGCCGAGATCGCCGCGCCCGGCGCCATCAGCCGCCGGACGCTGGCTTTCCTCCGTACCCTGGATGCCTGGGAACTGGAATCCTTCCATGAATACGGCGCCTTCGCCTTCGCCTTCGAGTCGGGCTGGCGCTTCCTGTTCGAGGACGACCGGGCGCGCCGCGAACTCTGGACCTATGGCCGCGAAGTCGATCTGACCACGCACTGGGTGGAGATTGGCTTATTGTCGCCCGAAGTATCGACCCTGTTCACGGGTAAATCACGAGGTTTGCGGATCGTCTATCGCCAACGGACCTGGCAACTGACGGCCATCGATCAGGACGCGGCGGCTACCGAACCGACGGCGACGGGGCTGCGCTACCGGAAATTCACCGCCATCGGTCAGCAGTTGGCGGATGCCATGACCTTCAAGACGTTCAACGGTTACGCCCGTAATGTCATCAAGGCACTGCAAGGGACCGTTGGCTTGGGGTTTGAGGAGCTTGCAGCCGCTGGGTAGGCAGAGCACTGTCGCCAGTTGATCGCGGGTTACGCGGAATGGAGAGACTCTGTCATCATTCACCCAGGGCTTGGAGAACCGCTGAACCAGCTCCGGGTGGTGCAGCCATTCTCATTTTGGCTGAAGCCTTGTCAGTCCGACCCTGGAGGGCGGAATTCAGCACTCTGTCAGGTCGCCATTGGCGTGATGGACGCCTAATTCGGGTCTTTTTGCCTGTTGCAGGTTCACGTCCCTGTGACTGGATTCCGGCGTTCCCTGCCGGAATGACGGGGATGGGGCCAAAGGTCCGGCCCAAAATGAGAATTACTGGGTATTGATGACGATCCGATTATCCATGCCGAGCAAAGTCGATCTCGAGTTCGGCATCATCCGGCCGCAGGTTGCTCATGGGCATCCCGATGCGCGCGAGGGAAAACAGGAAATCGACCCGGCACTTACCGCACAATCTGGCCGCCTGACCGGACGATAGCTTGCCCTGTTCGTAAAGCCCGGCCGCTAGCAGCAGACGCGCCTCCTCGGCAAACTCGTTCGGCGACAGGGCGAGATTGGCCAGCACATCGTCGTCGTAGTCGATGATTAACTGATGGGGCATGAGCGTACTCCGTTGGCTAATCAATGAGTCGGTCGTTGCATCGGAAATGGTAACGCATCCCTGGGTCATGGTTTGATATATTGCATTCCACTTCCCCGATCGAAATCCGAAGTCTTTTTAAGACACTTGTGGTTCAGAGGCTAATTCTTGACCAAAATACCCGGGAAATCGATAATCGGACCATCGACACATCCTGTACGGAAGAGGTTTTCATGAGCGACGACAACATCCGATTTACCGACAGCGCCGCGACCAAGGTCAGCGAGCTGATCGCCGAGGAAAACAATCCCGATCTGAAACTCCGGGTCTACGTCACCGGCGGCGGCTGTTCGGGGTTTCAGTATGGCTTCACCTTCGACGAGGAGGTCAACGAGGACGACACCCAGGTGAACAAAAATGGCGTGACGGTGCTGGTCGATTCGATGAGCATCCAGTACCTGACCGGGGCCGAAATCGACTACACGGAAGGTCTGTCCGGTTCCCAGTTCGTCATCCGCAATCCGAACGCGTCGACGACCTGCGGCTGCGGGTCCTCGTTCTCCGTTTGATGCCTGACCGCCGGTGGCGGTCTAGCCCCCCGAAGGCCCGGCTCCTGCCGGGCCTCGCATTTTTTAATGGCGCCATTCCCGTCCGCTCCGTCGCCGCGACGGTCGATGACGGATGGGCCAGCGATCGTTAAACCCCAACAAGAGGAAGCCTGGATGACCGCGACCGTCGCCGAGTCCCTGGAAATCATCAAGAGAGGCGCCGCCGAGGTCATCCCGGAAGACGCCCTGGTCAAGCGCCTGGCCGAGGGCCGGCCGCTGCGCGTCAAGGCGGGATTCGATCCCACCGCGCCCGACCTGCATATCGGGCACACCGTGCTGCTCAACAAGATGAAGCAGTTCCAGGAACTGGGCCATGAGGCGATGTTCCTGATCGGCGATTTCACCGGCATGATCGGCGATCCCACCGGCAAGAACGCGACCCGCAAACCGCTGAGCCGGGACGATGTCATCGAGAACGCCAGGACCTACGAGGAGCAGATTTTCAAGATTCTGCATCCTGAAAAGACCCTGGTCATGTTCAACAGCAGCTGGATGAGCGCCATGAGGCCCAGCGAACTGATTGGGCTGGCCGCCAAGCACACGGTCGCCCGCATGCTGGAGCGCGAGGATTTCAGCAACCGCTACAAGAACGGGCAGCCGATCGCCATCCACGAGTTCCTTTACCCGCTGATCCAGGGTTACGACTCCGTGGCCATGCGTGCCGATGTCGAGCTCGGCGGCACCGATCAGAAGTTTAATCTGCTGGTCGGCCGCCAGTTGCAGGAAGCCTATGGCCAGACGCCACAGGTCGTGCTGACCATGCCGATCCTGGAAGGGCTGGATGGCGTGCAGAAAATGTCCAAGTCACTGAACAACTACGTCGGCATCGCCGAGGCGCCGGACGAGATGTTCGGCAAGCTGATGTCGATCTCGGATGAGCTGATGTGGCGCTACATGGAGCTGCTCAGCTTCGAGCCCATGTCCGTCATCCTGGGCTGGCGGCGCGAGTGCGCGGGGGGCGCCAACCCTCGGAATTACAAGGTGCGTTTCGCCCAGGAAATCGTCGCCCGCTTCCACGACCAGGCCGCCGCCGTCGGCGCCCTGGAGCGCTTCGAGGCCCGGCACCGCGACGGCCAGCTTCCGGACGACCTGGAGGAGCGGCTGATGAGCACGCCTGAAGGGGGCTATCCCATCGCCCGCGCCCTGCTGGACGCGGGACTGACTGCCAGCACCTCCGAGGCCCTGCGGCTGATCAAGCAGGGCGGCGTCCGTATCGATGGCGAGCGCATCGAGGACCCGAAGCTGCTCCTACCCGCCGGCTTCGCCGGCATCCTCCAGGCCGGCAAGCGCAAGTTCGCCAAGCTGAAACTCCAGTAAGGCAGACCCCGGGATATGGAGCATTTCCCGCGAAACCCAAGACCGCACGACCCAAACCCAATGGCAGGCCGGGAAGCGCCATGACCTCGTTTCCCCAATTCGCCAGCGACAACTGGTCGGGTCTGTGTCCGGAAGCGCTGGAGTATCTGATTCGGGCCAATGGCGGCAGCGCGCCCGCCTATGGCTTCGATGAGTGGACCGCCCGCGCCGCCGATGCCTTCCGGGAGCTGTTCGAGCATGACGCCGAGGTGTTCTTCGCCTTCAACGGCACGGCGGCCAACAGCATGGCCCTCGCGCATCTCTGCCGGCCGTATCAGGCGATCGTCTGCCATGCCTGGTCGCATATCGAAACCGACGAATGCGGCGCGCCCGGCTTTTTCTCGCATGGCGCGCGTCTGTTGCTGGGGCAGGGGGACGAAGGCAAGCTGAGTCTGGATTCGGCCCGGCGGCTCATGCGTGGCGAGGGCGACCTTCGCTTTCCCCGCCCGGCGGCGCTGAGTCTGACGCAATCGACCGAAGTCGGCACGGTCTATACCGTGGAAGAGCTGACCGCCCTATGCGCCTGGGCCAAATCGCGGGGGATGAAGGTGCATGTCGATGGCGCCCGGTTTATGAACGCCGTGGCGGCTTTGGGTGTGTCGCCGGCCGAATTGAGCTGGCGCTGCGGGGTGGACGTGATGAGTCTGGGCGCCTCCAAGACCGGCGGCGGCATCGGCGACACGGTCCTCTTTTTCAACCGCGAGCTGGTCGCGGGTTTTGACTACCGCTGCAAGCAGGGCGGACAGCTTGCCGCGAAGATGCGCCTGATGGCCGCGCCGCTGTTGGGCCTGATCGAAACCGGCGCCTGGCTGCGCAATGCCCGGCAGGCCAACGATCGCGCGGCCGCACTGGAAGCGCGCCTGGCCGCATCCGGCATTCAACCGGCTTTCCCACGTCAGGCCAACGCCGTCTTCATCCGCCTGACCGCAGCCGAGGCCAGCGATTTGCGCGGGCGCGGCTGGCCCTTCCATGTCAGCGATTGCCACGGCGCGGCCCGCTTCATGTGCGGCTGGGACACCACGCTGGAGAGCATCGAGGCGCTGGTATCGGACATGGAGGCTTGCCGTTAGCCAAGGCGGAATGCCGGCAGCCCATATTGGCTGGGTGTATCTGGGCGCGGGATCCGCGACGGCCGGCGCGGTCGTAGCCAGCATTTCCGAATGACCGTCATGACCACCGTTGCCCACGCAGGGCGGCTTGCGTTGCCGGTGTGAATCCCAAATGGGGGGTTCTCGACCCCGAGCCGAGCGGATTCGGGGCCAGCATACATACTCATTCTTGCGTGGCCTCTTGTCGTAACATCGGCTACGGCTGCTTCCCGGCTATCCGGTATAGGGTCATCGAATTGGCCGGGAAGGTGTTGGCGAAGGTGACGCCGGTCAGGGTTCGCTTCGCCAGGGTGACGATTCGGCTCGGGTTGGCCGCTCCGTAGCGCCAGCCCTGCAAGCTTCCGGCGGGAGTGAAGTGTTTCAGGGCGATGGGCGCGGACAGGCTGCGGGACGTTTTGTTGATGATCATCAATGTCAGCGCGCCCGTGGTTTTTTCCTCGGCGGCGAAAATCGCCAGCTCGCCCTGAAAATTGCTGCTGGCTCGTACGCTGACATCGCCGAATTTACCGCCCCTGCCGTCGTAATTGAGATACATCCGAAACGCGAATGCGCCGGGCTGCCGCGCGGTGGGCGGTCCCCAGAGTGCGGCGAGTCCCAGACCCTCGCGGCCGAAAATACCCAGAACGTCGGCTTGCGCCAAGGCGCCGTTGACGGTGCCCAAGGCGCCCCAACTGTATTCGGTGATCGCCAGCTTGGTGCCGGGATAATGGGCATTCACCCAGGCGCGCATGCGCGGAATCAGTTTGACGACGCCTCCATCGGGCCCGGCCTCGGCGATCCAGCTTTCATCCACATAGCCTGGATCCCAGAGGGAACGGGTGCTGCGCAAGCGCAAGGTCTGGGTGGCGGCGTCACCGGCGGAGTCGGAAAATACCCCGGTTGCTTGCGGGTAGTAATGCAGGTCCAGGTAATTGAGGATGCGCCTGCCGTGGCTTTGTTCGTAAGCCCTCATTTGTTGCAGGTACCACGGCACGTAGGCCTGATTGCCATGGCTGCGGAAATCCTCACCCTCCGAGCAGCCGTCCAGCGCCGAGTAAAAATATTCGCACCAGCCCCAGGCCACGGGACCTAGGGTCTGGGCGCTGGGATCGGCGGTCTTGATCGCCGGGCCATACTGATAGGTACGGTCGCGTATTTCGTCGTAACTGGCTGGAATTCGGTGCAGATCGATGTGTGTGGAGTTCCAGAGCATGGGTTCGTTATCGAAGTCGTAAAAGGCCACGCCCCCCTTGCGGGCCGATCCATAACGGCTCTTCAGATGTTGGATCCAGGCCTTGACGAAAGCGGGCGTAATCGGCTCGCTGGTATCGGCGGGGTCATTGTCGGTGATCGGGCTCCCATCCAGTCGTATTCCATTCCCGCAATCGGGATCCCAGGGATCGGTCGCCTGCTGCGGGCCATATTTGGAAACCTTGAAGGCGCAGTCCAGTGGATGATTGCGCGGGCTGGTCGTTTTCGTCGTCCAGCCGATCAGCGGCATGGTGAGCAAGGTCCGGGCGCCGGTCCGCCGGTCTTGCTCAACGAATTGATCCGTGGCGGAGCCGTTGGGCAACTCGTCGATGTTGACCTCCCCGTCGGGATAATTTTCGAAAAACCAGTCTCCTGCCAGATTGTGCAGGCTGGTACGCCAGTTGTAGCGTGTCGTGGCGTTTCCTCCCCATCGGCGCAGGGGAAGATGCAATTCCGCCGCGAGGGTCTCGTCGGCGAAATTCATGCCATAGATGTAAGGACTGATCGCCTTTCGTCCGGCGGCGGCATCGACGCTAAGTTGCAAGTCTTTTCCCACCAGGCGCAGGGTGTCCAGGTGATAGGCGGGCTGTGCCTTGCCGGTCCCATCCATGATGTTGAGACGGGCAATAAGGGGCGGATTACCCAGAGCGCTCAACGGCGCTTCGACCGAGGTCCAGGAATCTGGCGTGGGCGTGAATTCAAATACGTTGCTACTGGGACCCTCGTCGCCGGCGTCGGTATACAAGGCGAGCTTGCCGCCGCCGGTTGCGCCCCTCGCCCAGAAGCGTATCGCGGTGTAGCCGCTCGTATCCACGGGCGCTGCCGTGCGAAAAGAAAGACCGGCCCAGCCCTTGCTGTACTCGATGGAGAGCGATGAGGCCCCAGTCTTTTTAACAACCGTGTCGGTGCTCAGCTTGGTATCCCAAGACCAATCCACCCAATCGCTGGCCAATCCGTCCTCGTAAATCATCCTTTCACTGCCCAATGCCGGCGGACTGCCGAGATTGACCAGGCATGCCAGACAGCAGCTCGTGAGGGAAAAAGATGACGGATAAAGCTGGAATCGCGACATGCTGCCCCCAGATGAATGTATCGTTTAGTTCTTGGTTTGAATAACAATGTAAGTCAAGCTTGTCAAGCCTCTTGGACGATTAAGAGCCTTGAAGTCGGAACAGCATACCTTTGCCGCGCGAATGCAAGGATCACGACGGCTATCAGACCATGGCGGCATACTTGAGAACTTCAAGCTGCGACGGAGCATGCTTTGCGGATTATTGAGACTTTGTAATCTACAGCGTTTAGGGATTATTGGCGTATCGTCATGAGACAAGCGCGGTCAGTTCGAGGTTTTGATGGAAGTTCAGTCATGAAATGATCATCTCGCCAACACGTGACAGTCATATTGGCGCAGTAAATTTTATCGTGACTCGATAAGGTATGGCCTGATGATCCATGCAGGCTTGGATTATCCAGTTATCCGTTGATATGTCATTTTGATGTCCGCCATGAACGGGGAAGGGTGCTTGGCCAAGCACTGCATGCAAACATTGAATTGGGTTGCCATGAACATAGTCAGGTATGTGATCAGAGAAACGGCTTCGGGTTATTGGGTTGGACATGTGGATAAAACCGGAAAGTGGTGGGAGGCCAGCCCTAAGCCCTTTGTTTCCTTTGAAGATGCGGATTTGTTCCGTAACGAGCTTCAGCAACGGCATGATAATTATGAGGTCGCAATCTTTGCGCTAGAGTTTTAAGTAAGCGCTCGTAGCACCCGGTGAGCAGCAGGGTGAGGAAGGTCGGGAAAGGGCAGCTTCCGGTTCCGGGTGAACGCAGTGGGGGAGAGGCGGACGGTGGCGAGGAGTTCGGGCGAGTGGAGGGTTTCAGCGAAGGCGCACAGGATCGTCGGAAATTCCAGATCCCATCTTAAATATCCTTGATAATCATGAAATTAGAATGGATATGCTACCACGGAACGACGGCCTGTCAGGAGGGAGGCTTAAGTTGAGAGGATTGCTTTGCCATGGCGGTTTTGGCCATGTGGCGGGCGCTTGTGATTGTTCGTCAAGCAATTCTCTTATGTTGTCAGTATCTCGACAAGAAGCTGATCGTAAAATATGACTCCTATCGAGATCAACAAGAGTTTTTTGAATCCCATGCTCCTTGAATCGGATTACGGTTTGGGCGGAATAGCGTTTGTCGCCGAATCTTCCGAATTTAAAGGCCTGCTTTCCCGGCCGGAACTCGCTTCGTCGTGGCGGGATGGCGTTTGGCGTGGTGCGAAATCGAGTAGTCCTAGCGTAAATCGTCAAGCTGGTTTATCCGTCACGTAACCATAACCTAGACAACATAATGCTGAAATACTTTACGAATAGATTGAGTTCCAGGCTCTGGGTATCCTAGGGGTCACCGCTTCTGGCGCCACGATTTTCAGTGTATGAGGCAGCTATGGTCGAAGTTATTAGGGAAATTCTTAGAAACTATCCTAGTTACGAATGGTTGGATCAATCCCGATCCGCCTTGCCTGAGGTCTCCGAAGATCTGATTATACTTACGATCCATGCTCTGCATGGGATGGAACAGAATAAACGCATGACAACAATGGCTGACCAAGGCGACTGACAAGGTTTAATATAGACAAAATGCTGGAAGTCATTTGGGATGTACTCATTAATTTCAGCGAGGATCAATGGTTGCCTCAGTGTCGTGCCGCCCTTCCCGGTGTGTCCGATAGCGTGATCATGAGCCTAATTAGAGCATGCTTGCGTGATGAAGTGGACGAACCATGGGAAGAGTAGTGAGTCTTGCCTTTCGTTGAACGTTTACTCATGGTCATCGATCAGTCGCTGACGAATAGCGCTGATTTCAAGTCTTAACCCATCTTTGATGGTCACCCCCTATTTCCGCCCGAATTTCTAGCCGTAAGAGACGTGGAAGCCGCATGGAATCAGGGGTGGGTCGCGCAAATCGGTTTGTAGTGACATATTATTTTGGCCAGGATGATCCACCCTTTTTGTGGGTACCCTTCGGGCCGGGTGCCGACTTCCTGTGGCTGCTGCTCCAGCATGTGCTACCCAAGGGGCTGCGCCGCGCCCGCAATTTCGGTTTCCTCCATCCCAACAGCAAGCGCCTGATCCAGTTGCTGCACCTGCTTGTTCAAACTCGCTCCCGGCCGCGCCTTGGCGGCGGTCAAACCACGGCCGCCCCTCCTTTGTCCCTGCGGCGGCGGCCCCATGATGATTGTCCGAACGCGGCTCCTCCCGACGTTACCCAGACCGGAGCCGGAGCCCAGGGGTGCTCTGGAGGTTGCCTGGGCGTCGTAAGCCGCACCCTGACCACCGACCCTCCAGAAACCAGCGTCCCGGAACGCTGAGAGTGGCGCTCGTCCGAAAAACGCCTGCCGCGGCCGGAAACAGACCCATTCAACCCGCTTTCCGTTCTCCAAGCCTCCCGATCCTCTCCTTTCGCTGAGGCTCCCCGCTCCGTCCGGCCTCTCCGCCCCTGAAAGTCACAAAGCTATTTTCATAGCCCACGTCCCACCCCCGGGGCCGGGCTCGTCCAACAGCCGGTTCAGATCGCGGCTCGTTCCTCGCGCGATCTAACCTTATTCGTTGGTGCGATAGAGTAACGCGAACTTACCGCAAATTACTGGGTTCGTTTTTTAGCTTTCCCGGAACATACCGGCAGATTCTACTTAATGTATCATGCAAAGCCCTCTCGGTTTCTTCGGTGTCGTAGTCGGCTTGCAAACCCAACCAAAAGGAAGCGGTAGTACCAAAAAAACGAGCGAATCTAAGCGCCATGTCAGCAGAAATGCTACGCTGCCCGCTGCAAATGTCCTTAATGTGCGGAGTTGGGACGTCGATTTCTTTGGCAAGCATTTCTTGGCTCAGACCAAAGGGGATCAGAAATTCCTCGTTCAAGACTTCGCCGGGATGAATGTTCGGTAGTGTTGCCATAAGTTTCACCTAGTGATAATCGCAGATTTCGACTCGTTCGGCATTGCCGTGTTCCCACACGAAGCATAAACGCCATTGTTCGTTGATGCGGATGCTGTATTGACCAATACGGTCGCCTTGCAGAGGTTCCAGTCGGTTATTTGGGGGAATACGCAAATCCTCCAACGTCCTAGCATTGTTGAGCATACGGAGTTTTCGCCGTGCCACCGCTTGGATTTGCTGCGGCAGTTTTCGGGAAAAAATGCCTTGCCAGACTTTACTGGTTTCTTCATCGTGGAATGACACAATCATAGCGATTCCAAAAATCAAAGCTTGGATTTACGCGATTGATGCGGTTCGCTCCTCACCGCATCCTACGGCCCTGCGTGGGAGCGGCCTTCAGGCCGCGAACGTTCGCGGCCTGAAGGCCGCTCCCACGGATAATATCCATCAGGCCATAGAATTTGCCCAGCCTACCTCACCGCGGGAGCAGGAGGGCCAAGAGGGCGACCAAGGCGGCAAGGCCATACATCAGGAACAGCCCCATCGTCGCCCAGCCGAGCAGGGGCGCCGCCCAGGCGACCAGGCTGGGCGCGAACGGATAGGCCGCCAGCAGGCCCAGCGCCAGGCCGAGCAGCAGCGGCATTGCATATTTGAATAGCCAGATCACAGGACGCATGACGAATTCCACGCAAAAACTGGGCATCGAGATTACCACCGATCTGAAGCAGACGGTGGAATCGTTCCGGCGGCTGCAATCCACCCTGACCGAGCAGAAGCGGGCGCTGGCCGAGGCCAAAACCGCGACCGGCGCCGCGGCCAGAGCCTGGCAGGAGGCCAACGCCGTCACGCTGCGCGTGCAACTGGCTCTGGGCAAGCAGGAACTCGACCGGCAGGCTGTGGCGACCGGCAAAAATAGCGTCGAATATCTGGCGCTGAAGCAGCATAGAGAAAACGGCAGGCGCTGGCGGCCTGGTTGACCGTGCTATAGGACAGCTTGCGGTCGCGGACCAGGTGCAACAGCCAGGCTTCCACCGGCCCGGGCGACAGCAGGGCGGGGTTGGCGTGGTAGAACTGGGCGAGCTTGGCAATGGCTTCGATAGAGGCTTGCCGGGTGCGCACGGCAAACCCGCGCACGAGCATGGCGTCGTGCATGTGTTGGCGTGTAAGGGTGACAGGGCAGTCTCCTCGAACAACGGGGGACATTCCCCTGTTTTCAAGGTAGGCCGTCATGCGGCCATCGGCCAGTCGAGTCGGAACAACAAACGTGGTGATCGGGTTCGTTTCCAAGCCAACGCGAAGCGGTTTAGTTCAACGTTTGAGCTGAGCAGACCCCGCCGCCGGCGTGGGTCGGCTCGAGCGAAGGGTTAGCCGTCACCCTGGGCGGCACCGGGGCTGTATGTCTTGGCAAGAGGGAAACCCTTCCAGGCCAAAGCAACACTCTCTTCTGCCGTACGAGAGCGGAGAAACTGAACGAAGGCGTATGCACGCTGAATCGTCCGCTCGTTCTCACCGCCGGGTTCGATGCCTGTTGGTTGTGCACGGCAGTAGTCCGCGAATACCCTGAAGCTTGATGGTCGAGTGCTGAACGGCGGGTGTTGCGAGAAGTGATGCAACTCCCTGAAGTACTGCTCGATATCAATATCTGAACGAGTGATCAGCGAGACAAGCTCGTCGAGCGAGAACGGGGAGGGCTCCTCGTCTTTGGTCAGGGCGCACGCGACGATGCTGTCTTCGTCGAAGACGTGTTCCACGATGCCGTACGGTGGGCCATTGAACCAGCTCGGATCGTCGGTGACGCACTTGTGCTCCGTCCGTTTCGCGGGATCCCGGGGATCGACCTCGAGGCGAACGACTTCGTGCGGTTCAAGGGAAATGGCGACGACGACACGCGAGCCAACGTCGCTACATCGCCAGCGCTTGCCGCCGCACCAGAAGTCGAGGCCGATGTGGAACTGGGAGTGGTCCATGACGCGTCCGAGTGTGGCGGCTTG
>Ga0233420_10000404_pt1 | contig 18815 bp, 16 predicted proteins | sample Watercolumn_Mata_4_FD_183009 | JGI IMG/M metagenome (GOLD analysis project Ga0233420, IMG submission 183009) | Freshwater microbial communities from Lake Matano, South Sulawesi, Indonesia - Watercolumn_Matano_2014_102_MG | ecosystem: Environmental > Aquatic > Freshwater > Lake | place...
GCTTTTTAGGTCTTTTGTGTTAAAATCGCTCTCCGATATTTATATCTTATCAAATGGCCGAGTTAACTGTGGTTCCAGATGAACCGGAAAATCAAGGAGAACTTGCGTTGGCAAAAACGCTTTTTGGGGCTGCGCATTCAGGATCAGAAGGATCTCAGAGAATTGGACTAATGGAGGATTATGATTACTTTGATTCTGAAATGATTGGTACTTATCATGGTATAGAGGGAATGGATAGAGAGGGAAAGGGAATTACGGCGATGGAATTTGTGGTGAGTGATGGGGTTATTTTGGGAGTATTGGTGTGTAATGAGGAGGGGCAGCAGTTTTTCTTGCCGAGGGAACCGGGGATGGATACGCAGGCCGTGGTTAATGCTGTAAGAAAAATGGTTGGGGATAAGAGCATGGACGTAGTAGATGGAGTTTTAAGTAGAAAAGTTGGAAGAACTCGGAGAGCTGTTTCATCATTGGAAATTTTGGATGAAGATAAGCCTCCAAGAATAGGCAAAAAACGTATTGTTTTTGATGTTCCGGAAGAGGTAGAACCTTCTTTACTGGCCACGGCTGCGCGGTGTGATACGGATGAGAAAAGAGCCTGGAGAACATCGCTACTTCATTTTGCTAAGGAAATTTTTGGAAAAATTGAAGATATTCCTCCTCGTGAAAGATATGTGCTTTGTTTCCCGGGACTCAGACAAGAGGCTTGTTTGTGGAAATCTTTTGGATTTACCAATGAGCAGATGATTTTTATAGAGAAAAATCCTCGATTGGCGGAAGAGCTTGCGGATCATTTTCGAGGTGCAAAAGTTTTATGTACAGCTTTTCAAAGTGGGAAGACGGTTTATAAACAGGTAAAGGCTTATATGGGAAAAGGAGGGAAATTATCAATTCTTAGTATTGATCCAAATAATCAATGGAGTCAGGGTTTCCAAAAAGGATTTCAAGATTTTATTGATGATCCGTTGATTAGTGATAATGCGTTAGTTTCAATGTGCTTCTCCAGTGGGAGAGGTGAGGACGTTGCTTGGTGGCAGTCAATGATGAGGGAGGTGATGGCTGAAAGACATAATTCTGCATTGAAAGGTCCTTTTTTTAGTCCGAATGATATTATGGAGGCTCAAAAAAGAATTGTTGAGCCGAGAGATTTTGTTCTTCCTCCTATGACTTTAGATGAACTTCGTCTGCAAGTTGTGGAGTATGCTTTAGCTTATACTCTTAGGAAATGTTTGTTGGGTGGTGATTTGAGCCCTGATGGATATTATCAACAAAGGCTTTTGAATAAGGGTAGATATAGGGGAGATGGATCTCAGTACATGTATTTTGCAATGCATCATGTAACCAAACAGCGTTAATAGGATGGATAAAAGATTCAATGTTATAGAGGGAGGTGAAGAGGGGAGAATGGGTCCTGATTTTGGGTCTAATCTTAGATTAGTTTCTGATGGTGAAATAGATTTGGGTTTGAGTAAAGTTCATCCTGAATTTTTTGCCAGTTTGGCTGGTGTTTCTGATGAGGCAATGATAAGAGGCTTGAGTCCAAGGAAATACCAATTGGATGCGACAAGGGGAATCAGAGACGGAATGCTTAGTGGAATTAGTAGAGGTCAATTAATTATTGGAACAGGTGGCGGAAAAACTTCTGTAGCGATGAATTTTGCTGAACAAACGAGAGGTAGATTTTTATATGTGGCTCCTTCCAGAGTTGCAATTCAGAGAGCGCAGGATGAAATGGGAAAATTGGGAATGACCAAGACATCTCAAAGAATGGAAAGGGGAAATCCTTTTGATATGGATGCAGGTGTTACTTTTACAACTTGGCAAATGCTTTTGCAAAGAGATCGTTATATGGAAATTCCTCCGGAGCTTTTTGATTGTTGTGTTTTTGATGAGGCTCATCATTTTCTTGGGCCGGAGGTTCGTAAATTGGTGGGGCATTTTAATTCTTATCAAGTTCATATGACGGCTACTCCGGATAATGCAACTACGAGCGTGAGCAAAGCTGTTCCATATGAATATTTTAGATATAGTTCGGATGATTTGGTAAGTAATGACGGATTTCCGGCGTGGTTGCTTTATCGCCATGAAGTTGAGAATGAAAGATTGAATGAAGCGGAAGTAGTGGGAGATAGATTTGCAATTCAAGAAGGCTCTGAGGATAGATTTTTGAATATTTCTCATCGTTGGGCTATTTGTGCAGAAATTTTAAGAGAGTGTTTGCCCAAGAGGGAAAAGGCAATCGTTTATTTACCTTCGGTTGGTTCTTCAAAAAGATTTGTAGAAGAAGTTGTGGCAAGAGATCCTGTATTGAAAGGATATGTGGACAAAATTGTGCATGTTGATGGATCGATGAATCCTCGTCAGATTAGGGATATTGAAAGACGTTTTAGAGCTTCAGTGGATGATCCTAATAGTATTTTGGCTGTTTGTGGAAAAGATCTTTGGACTGAAAGTTTGGATGTTCCTGATATTGAACATGTGGTTTTAGCTGATCCGTGTGCTTCAAAGAGAGTGTTTTTGCAACGTATAGGTAGAGGAGCCAGGCCGGCGGATGACAAACAACACGTGCATATTCATGATGTTGTTTCGACGGTTAACAGATTGAATGTTCAGTTGGCAGCGAGGAGTAAACGTCCTGTGACTGTGGCGGGAATGATGAGAATTGAAAAATATTATCCCGGAATTGTGTTGAATGGTCCTTATCTGGGAATGTATTGGGATACTGCAGGAACGAAGGTTGATGGAGGCGAGTATAGATTGGCTCCAAAGGTTAATTCCAGGGTGATTCCTTTTACGGAGAGAAATTTGGAATTGAATTTTATGCAGGATCATCGACATGCTTATGCTTTGTTTGAAAAATTTGCTGAACTTTTGAGTACGAATGTTTACAATTTAGCTTTTTATAATGAGGAACTTTTGCATAGAGAAGACAAAATGACTTTGCGTACGGTAACTGGTGCAACTTTTCAAATTACATTTAGAGATTTTATGGATGCGGCTGAGTTTTTTGGAACGCTGGATTATATTCAGCAAAAAGTAATTCATACTGCAGAGGGTTTGCGTGCGGAAATTCGCAGAAGTTTTTCTCCGGAAATGAGATTTGCTTTTGGAATGCAGGCTGAAAGAGAAAAGGAAGAGGCAATTCGTGATTATGGATGTGAGATTCCAAAAGATCCTTTTGATTTGAGTAGGTTTGAAGATGGAACTTTTGTTTGTCCGGATGATGCCATGAGAGATTTTTGGAGATATGTATTTGTGAAAATTGAAGAGTGGCGAAGAGCAAATCCTGGTGCGGTGATGGATGTATTGGAAATTCCGTTTGATGAAATAAAGAAGGCGTTACCAAGAGGCAGAAAAACTGAAGGTAAGAATTATTGGGCGAATCCGGATCATCATTATAATGGGATGGGAGATTTTGAGGAGATCGCGGCTTTGAATAATATAACGGCGACATATTCTAAAAATGGTGTGATCGTTGATGTTGAAGATACAAGAAGATATTGGAAAATGGCATATCTCGATCCTCCTGCTTATATGGTTTTACACAGAGATCATTTTAAAACTGTGGCTTATAGTCGTCAGGGGCCCGGATTTAATAAATATTATTTGCAAGGTTATGGTTCCGAAGTGGAACAAGGAGATTTTTTGGAGACGGAAGAATCTTATCCGTATGGAATGATTCATGAGGATTTTGCTAAAGAAATTATTGAAGCTATTAAAGCTGGTAGGGACTATGTTGTGGTGGATAAGGATGCATTGGATAATTCTTTGGAATTGGTTTTATGCGAAGTTTTTGGATTAATGGGATTGAGTTCTCGAAATGTACAAAAGGGATGTGGGGAAGATAGAGAGGCGAGAAAAGGTAGATCGTGGAATTTTGTGAATGTAGTTCAGTTGCCTGATGGAAGATGGAAAGTGCCGATTGGACAAGTAAAATTGCAATTGGAATTAGGTTCAAAAGATCCTGCGTTTAATTGGAAAAAACAAGGTGGTGGAAAATTAATTTCCGAGGAAATTGAAAGATCTTTGACTGCGATTCATTTTGCCGACGATGTTCCTGAAGGAATCAAAAAAGCGGTTGAATTTGTAATAGAGGATATTAGAAATACAAATAGAGATGAACCTGATTATCAATGTGAGTCTGAGGCTGAATTTAGTGACGTGGAGGCTTTCTGTAAATTGTATGGAATTGAATTGGATACAAAGGATAGAAAGTCTATAACAGATGTTGGGTATATTAGAATGAATGGAGGGAAAGGAGTGGAGCGTCCTATGGCGGCTAAATTGGTAAAAGTTGGAGGTGTTTATAAAGTGACTAGAGTAATGCAAAGATTCCCGACGCAAATAAAGTTGGATGGAAAATTAATGGGTCAAATTTACGACGCTTTGAAAGGTGGTGAAAAAACATTGAATATGAAGTTTGCAGACAATGGTGAATTTCACTCCGTAGTAGAGGAGATTTTTGAAGCAAGAGAATACCTGAGATCGTTTGGTTTTAAAGGTGGAATATTAGATGTTATTGGGCCAGCTTCTTTCAGAGGATTTACACTTTCTTTGGAGGGATTGGCGGTTTAGGCTTCCAGTAAAGCTTCGATTTTGGTTCCAGGTTGATTTTCGGCAAAGGATAATTCAACGTCTCCAATTGTCATAATGGCATGTTCCCATCTGGTAGTGTTTCCCAATTTCGCTTCTCTTTTTTCTCGGAAGCTTGCGGTTACCCAGGCAAAGAATGAATTAGCTGATCCTGCTGAAAACCCAGATAGTTCACGTAATGCTCTGACGGCTGCTTGACGATGAATGGTCGAATCCATTAAGGATTTGGTAGTTTCAACTGGAATTTTTTTATCTTCTGGTCCAAGGTTGTCTTGTGTTCTAGCCATTAACATAAATGGAATATAGGCGAGCATTTTGGCTAATTTTGGCGGCAATTGGGCTGTTGAATGAGCTTGTTTTAAATCTATTTTTTCTTCTGTGGTGGCATTGTATGTTTCAAGAGTTTTGGTCATAGCTTCAATATATTGTCCTTTTAATTGTTGGATTAATTCTTTTTGTTGCGAAGGAGAATGGTCAGGTTGAGGCGTTGTCGCTCTTGGAGCTTTGGTTTTAGAGCCTAGTGGGCGACCTCTTTTGGTTGGGGTTGGAGTTGATAAAACTGCGGTGATGCGGATGAAGAAAGAAGTAACTAATTGGCGAAGAGCTTCTTTTGTTGTTTCTTCTATTTTAGAGGTGTTGATGATTGTTCCTATTTGGCGGGAAACATTTTCTTCGTGATTTGGATTTACAATATTTCTTAAATCTACAATGTTTACGCTTGCTAAAAGATCTCTAATTGTGGCAATGGTGTCTACTAAAGGGTTTATAGTTTCTCGTAATCTGTTTGGATTTGCGTTTGCTTGAAATCCAATAAGTGCGGCGCTATGGGCATCAAAATATTCTAGTGGAGTAAATTGATCTTTCGCTAATGCTTGTGATTTTTCTGCTGACATATAAAAAAGTTTAATATGTGGAAGGGGATTGTAGCTTAATTAAAAACAAATGCAAAGCTATTTTAGAGCTTCGATAGGGTTTGTATTGGCTGCTCTGGAAGAGGGAAGATATGCAGAGAGAATTGTCAGAATGATGCTAAATCCTAGGCAGGTGATGATAAGTTGAGGGGTAATTGGAAACAAATTCTCGGGAGTGAAGGTGGTGATGGCTAATTTACTTACAACCATTTTATTTAGAATGAAGCTGATGATTATACCTATGATTATTCCGATGAGGCCTCCGATTAAGCTATTTGAAATGGCTTCTTTGAGAATGATTTTGCGAATGTGTGATTTTTTAGCGCCAAGTGCGCGGAGTAATCCAATTTGTTTTTTTTGTTCTTCAACTCTGGCCAAGAAAGTGCTGATGATAGCGATGGCCGCAAGCAGAATAATGATTCCGCTGATGATTCCGATGGCGACTCCGAGATAGGCAAGTTTGGCTTCGACGTCTTTTAGATTTTTTTGATAGTAGCTTGTATTGTAATTTAATTTTTCAATTTCTTTGGCAACAGTTTCGGTTTGATCGGCGCTATCTGTTTCTACAAATATTTCCAGGAATTTAGAGTCTGTGGATTCGGCATATTCTTTATTTAATTTTTCAACTAATGAATAGGGGACGGTGATTCCGACCAAATTTACATTGTCAGAAAATCCGACAACAGAAAGAGTAAGGCTGTCGGATTCTTTCCCCATGGAAGGGAAAAAAGTGGAGTAATTTGGATATAAAGTTAACTCTTTTCCAATTAATTGATCTTCTCCAAGCATGGGAAGTCCTTGAGGTGCGGCGATGGCGAAATTGTAAATATCGAGTAATTTTTTTGGAATGATTGCAGGATATGGTTCTTTCTCCGATTGCCAAATGGAGATATTGTAATCTTCCGGAATTGAAGAAGAAATAAACCCTTCATCCACTCCAAAAATCATGGAGTCGGTTACGAATTCAAATCCTAAAACTTTGGCTTCCAGCGATGCGAAACTATTGAATTGAATCTCCGGATAAATGTTTTTGATTCCGTCTATTTTTTTAAGTTGATCGATGGTTTCTGCTGATAGTTTTCCTTTTTTGGATTGAGAAAGAAGGGAAATTACTCCGGTTTTTTCCATGTTTGGGCGAACAGTAATTTGAGTTAATGGACTCTTTTTTTCGAGTTCGGAAAAAGTATTATTTTTAATGCCATTGCTTAAACTTAAGAATGTTAAAAGTGACCCGGTTGCGATGGCGATTGCGGAAATTGATAGAATTTTGTGGAATTTTTTACTGTTTAACATAATTTTCCGTCAGCAATTTTAATTATTTTGTCTGCTGCTTTGGCAATTTTTTCGTCGTGAGTGGCGATGATTAAAGTTACTCCATGTTCTTTATGGAGCTTCTTTAACAGTTTGAGAATTTTTTCTCCGGTTTTTAAATCAAGATTTCCAGTTGGTTCGTCGGCGATGATAATGGTTGGGTTATTAATCAGGGCTCTGGCAATAGCGACTCTTTGTTTTTGGCCTCCCGATAGGGTATTTACTGATGCATAAATTTTTTCCGGTAATTCGACTTCTTTTAATAATTTGGTTGCTCTTTCTTTGTCTTGAGGTGAGTGATGATTGAAAAAGGTAGGGGTTAGAATGTTTTCAATTGTAGAGGAAGCGGTTTCCAAATGAAATTCTTGAAAAATAAATCCTACATTTTGATTTCTATATTCGGAAAGTTCGTTGTCGTTGAGTTGATTTAAATTTTTATTATTCACAAAAATTTCTCCTTGAGTTGGAGTATCCAATCCTCCGATCAAATGAAGTAGAGTCGATTTTCCTGATCCGGATGGCCCTACCAAGGCTACGAATTCTCCTTCTTTTATTTCAAGATTAATATTATCCAGCGCAAGATTCGCTGATTTGCCAGAGACGAATTTTTTAGAAACGCCTATCAGTCTGATCATTAATTTTCTTTTGAAGGACTAAGCTTGCTCGCTTTCTGCGGGCTTATCTTCCTCGATAATTTCTACTTTGGTGTAGTATTTATCGTAGTATTTCTTAACTTCCTTCAAAGATTCTACCACTTTTTCATCATCACCAACATGTAAATATTTTGGTGATACTTTGATGGAAATTGCGCCTGGATAACGATCTTGTTTAAGCTTTGTTAGGAAGCTTTCCAAAGGCATAATTCCTTCTTGAGGTGGAGCGTATTTTTTACCGTGATAGATATTAGAAAGATGTACATGTACTAAGAATTTTTTGAATAGAGCATAAGATCTCATCAAATCTTTTCTAGCTTCTCCAATTCTGGTTACATCCAATGAAATATGTTTGAATTTCTTTAATTCATCAGTGTTAGCCATGGTGTGAAGAGGGATAAATCCCAAAAATGTTTCCGCTGGAGCGTTTTCTAGAGCAATAGAAATGAATTCTTTTTCACGAAGTCTTGGAACTTCTGTCTTTAACCAGCTAGACATTTTGAAATCTAGAATTTTTGGCGGTTGAAGAATAACGATTTTAGCTTTTACAACCTTGGCGATATCAACTAGTTGTTTTACACGATCTGCTCTAACTTGCATTGGAGCAGAGATGGCATGAATTGGCATTTGATACTCCTCGGAGAGTTTTTTTAAATATTCGCCATTATAAGAATCAAATAGTCCGAAATCTACGGTGACATCAATGCCATCATAGCCGGCGGCTTTAGCTAATTCGAAAATACGATTGAGACCGTATCCTCGTAAAGAATCTGTTGAAAGTATGATCATAATTTTTTGTTTTAACTCCTATATATTCTAACACAAAAAGAGGTGTTAGGGCAAGGTTCCTCGAGGTTTTACTACTTCTGTTCAGGCTGAGTAGCTGGAGCGGCAGGAACTTCCGGGGTGACAGGTTGCGCTGCAGGGGCCTCAGGAGTTTCAGGGGCATTGAGTTTGTTTAGGAAGGTTATTCCCAGTACAAAACCAAGGACTGTAACTACTAAAGCTGATCCGATTGCGGCGATGATCGCTGCTCCTGGCATTTTATCCATTAATAGAGAAACCAGAGATTCAACAATGTTGTTCCAGCAGAGAGCGATGATTGAACCAATAAATACGGCAACAGTCATTGTTAGAAATTGAACCGCTTTTGGATCTTTGAATTTTTGTAACATGTTTTTATGTTTAATTATTTTTTGATAGAAATGAGCTCTTTTCCTCCCATGTATTGGCGTAGCACTTCTGGAATGGTAACACTTCCGTCTGCATTTTGGTAGTTTTCAATAATTGCGACGAGTGTTCGGCCGATGGCAGTGGCTGTTCCGTTCAAAGTGTGAACATATTCATTTTGTCCTTTTTCATTTTTGTAACGTATCTTTGAGCGACGGGCTTGAAATTCAGTGCAGTTTGAACAAGAGGTTAATTCTCTGAATTTATTTTGACTTGGAATCCAAACTTCGACATCGTATTTTTTTGTTGCCGGTGCGCCTAAATCTCCTGAGCATATATTGATAACTTGGTAATGGAATCCTAAATCTTGCATGATTTCTTCTTCGATTTCGCGAATCATTTCATGCTCTTCTGCGGATTTTTCTGGATGACAAAAGCTGTACATTTCTATTTTATCAAATTGGTGAACGCGAATAATTCCAGCGGTATCTTTTCCATAAGAGCCCGCTTCACGGCGGAAACACGTGGAGAATCCGCAGTATCTGACCGGTAAATTTTTGTCTTCTAAGATTTCTGAAGCATGAAGCATGGTTAGAGGAACTTCGGAAGTTCCAACTAAATATAAATTATCTTCTCCAGGATTTACGGAATAAATTTCGTTTTTATCTGCAGGGAAAAATCCGGTGGCATACATTGCTTCTTCTTTTACTAAAACCGGAGGGACAACAGGATGAAATCCTTTGCTGACCAATTTGTGAATAACGTGTTGTACAAGAGCAAATTCAAGTAAAACCGCTTCGTTTTTCAAGTAATAAAATCTAGTGCCTGAAGCTCTGGTACCTCTTTCGATGTCGATAATGTCTAATGCTTTTCCGATGGTGGCGTGATCTTTTGGTTCGAAATCAAAGGTTGGTTTTGTGCCATGAGTTTTTACTACCACATTTTCTGTTTCATCTTTTCCTATTGGAGTTGTGTCTGAAATTGGGTTTGGTACAAATAACGCTAATTCTTCAATTTCCTTTTCTAAAGGTTCTATTTCAGGTTCGAGATTTTTAATTTCTTCTTTTACATTTTTCATCTCTTCTAAAAGTTTTTCTTTATTCTCTTTAGCGTTTGGAATTTCTTTAGAAACTTCATTTTGACGAGCGCGAAGAGTTTCTAGTTTTACCAGCTTGTCTTTGCGAAGATTGTAGAGTTCAACAATTTTATCGATATCTACTTTGATATTTTTATTGGCAGCACTTTTTTTGACTTTTTTAGGGTCTTCTATAATGAATTTAACATCAAACATTTTATAAATGATTAATTAGCTTTGCTTACGTAGGTGAAGTCTTCTGTATTGATCTTGATAATATCTCCTTCGTTTACGAATAGAGGGACTTTTACGTTAAGACCAGTTTCGATAGTACAGTCTTTTACTGCTCCGGTAGCACTATCTCCTTTTACTCCCGGTTCTGCGAAGGTTACTAAGAAATCCATTTTTGGGGGGAGCTGAATACTGACTGGTTTATTCTCAATATACATAGCATAACATTCAGTACCGTCCTTCATTAATTTGGAATAATCTCCAATGGATTCTGCGTCGAGTGAAAATTGTTCAAAATTATCATTTTCCATAAAATAATAATTGGTGCCGTCGTTGTACATATATTGGCATCTTTTATTTTGGACATCTGCCGTTTCGACAGCTTCTCCCGATTTATATGTTACCTCTGCGTTTCCGCCACCTTGTAAGTTTTTGAGTTTAACTCTGGTGAAAGCTGATCCTTTTCCAGGGCTTACGAATTGAGCTTGAATTACGACCCAAGTTTGTCCTTTGTGGACGACAGCGATACCTTTTCGAATGTCTGTAGTTGTTGCCATATTTTAATTATTTAAATTATTTAACATTTTACTTAGAGGAAAGAGCAGGACCTCTTCAATGGTTTTTTTATTGAGTAGAACCATGAATAATCGGTCTATTCCAAGCGCAATTCCTGCACATGGAACCGTGATGGATTCTAGACTAGTCAGAAATTCCTCGTCAATATGAAAGACTGGTTTATTGAGTTTTTTTCTTAAAGCTTGTTCTTCTTGAAGTCTTGTTCTTTGTTCTTTGCTGTCGATAAGTTCTCCATAAGCATTAGCGATTTCGTTACCGGCGATATAAAGTTCGAATCGTTCTGCCCAGAACGGATTATCTGCTTTTTTCTTGGAAAGGGCAGCTTGACTAGATGGGTAATCGTAGACAAAAATCGGCTTATTAAAGCCTAAAGTTGGTTCAATTTCATTTAGGAAAATTTTGTAAAAAAGATCATCCCAGTTATTACAGCCATTGGCATTATAGTCGTGTTTTTTTGCGGTTTTTTTGAGAGTTTCAAAGTCTTTATTTTGTTCTAAATCGATGTTGCAATATTTTTGAAATAATTCATTTACAGTAAAATGGTCCCAAGGTTTTGAGATGTCGATAGAGTGTTCTCCAAAATTTAAAGTAGGGGAATCTGCTAAATCAATGATGAGATTTTCGCAGTCTTCCATTAAATCTTTATAACTGGCATTTACTCGATACCATTCCAGCATGGTAAATTCCGGATTGTGACGGCCGCCGCTGACTTCGCCATTTCGGAAAACTTTGGTGATGTTGTAGATATTTCCAAATCCTGCCCCGAGGAGTTTTTTCATCTGAAGTTCAGGAGAAGTATTTAGATAGAGAGTGGTTTTTTGGCCATAAGGATCAGTAAAATCACTTTCAAAAGGAGTGAGGTGAGGCTCCATTCCCGGAATCGGAGTCATAATGGGAGTTTCTACTTCCAAGAAATCATTTTCATTAAAAAACTCTCTGATTTTTTGAGAGAGATAGCTTCTTTCTGTGGCAATTTCTCTATCGTAAATCATATGTTTTTTAAACAGGCGTTTTCAATGCCAGAGCTATCTATGCCAGCATCTTTATAAAGAGCTGATGGAGTTCCTGAAAGTTCGTAGTGAGTTGTCCCTAAGATTTCAAATTTATCTACAACTATTTTTTCCGTGAGTAATTTGCGAGCTAATTGAGCGCCGAAACCGCTGTATACATTATGATCTTCTACAGTTATTACTTTTTTAGTTTTCTTGATTGAATTTAGTAAAGTCTCATCGAATTGTTTTGGAGAACTTACGGCGATAATTTCTATTGAGATTTCCGGATGAGTTTTGGAGAGGTTTTCTCTAGCTTTTATAGCTTCATTAGTAATGGCCCCCATGCAGGCGATGGTGATGTCTTTGCCTTCTTTAATAAGGTCGCATTTTCCATAGGTGTATTTATAATCTGCGTCATATAAAAGCTCACCATCTTCTTTGGTGATTGTGGAAAGTTTATGGCGTCCCATTCTGACGTAAAAATTTCCGTAATGGGAAGCAATATATCTGATAATTCTGTCGGTGTGATTTGGGTCTACCGGTTCGATGATCATAGTTTCGTAGAATCCTATGAATGATCCCATATCGTCGATAGCTTGGTGTGTCGGACCATCTTCGCCAACAGATAATCCACAGTGGGTTGCAACCATTTTTACATTACAATGGTTGATGTCATTGACACGAGCTTGATCCTTTGCGCGGCTGCTCATAAAGGCTCCGAAAGTGGAACAAAATGGAATGTATTCAGATAAACTTAGTCCTCCTGAAAGAGAAACCATATGTTGTTCGCAAATTCCACATTCGATATATTGTTTTGGAGTTTCATCAGAGACTCCTTTTACCATTACAGATCCTTTTAAATCTGCTGAAAGACCTAAGATTTCCGGATTGTGTTTGGCTAGATCAGCTAGCGTTTTTCCATATGCTGAGCGGCAATCCGTAACATCTTCTTTCCCATACACAATAGGTGTTCCGATATTAATTTTTACTTCACTTAAAAGTTCTGAAAACTTCGCTTTTTCAGGATGCCATTTGATAAATTGTTTGAAGTTTTCGATTAAAGATTTCTCAGCGTCGTTTAGAGTTAAGAGTGAAATTTCTTTGTCGGCGTCTTCCGGTTTTGGAGGTGATCCATGCCATTTTGAAAGAAGAGCTTTTCCGTCTTTTTCCATTAGTTCTACTCCTTTTCCCATGATAGTTTCTCCGATAATAGCGACGGGTTGAGAGGTCTCATCATAGGCTTCTTTTAGCGCTTTCCACATTGCTTGATAATCATGTCCATCGACTTCAATTACTTTCCAATTTGCTGATTTTAAAATTTCTTTAATGTTGATGTTTTGAACTTCTTTTAATGTTGAAGTTAATTGAACTCGGTTGTAGTCAACAAAAAGAATCAGATTATTTAATTTGTTGTGTCCTGAAAACTGAAGCATTTCATAAACTTGTCCTTCCTCCATTTCTCCATCTCCGACGGTAACGAAAGTTTTTTCTTGAGATCCTTTTAATCTTGCGGCCATGGCAAATCCTGAAGCCGCTGAAACTCCTACGCCAAGAGGTCCGGTTCCATAGAAAATTCCGTCCACATGTCTGGTAACATGACCTTCATACATAGATCCAAATTTTCGGAATGTATTGATAACGACTTCTTTGTCGGCATATCCCATTTCTGCTAAAACGCTATATACTCCAGGGGAAATGTGCCCATTGCTAATGACGATTTTTTCGCCAGTTTGGCTTAAGATGAAAGTATATAAAATCACGAGGTAATCTAGAGTAGAAAGACTTCCCCCCGGATGTCCGCTTTGAGAATTTTTTACAGTTTCAATGATTGTTTTGCGGCAAGATTTTGCAAATGCTTGCAAGAAATTCAAGTGATCTTGAGTAAGAGATTCTCCTAATTTTGGTAGTTCGTTAAACATCTTATGAATATTCTTTTAGTAATAGTTCTTTGGAAAATTTCTTGCCTAATTCTACAGCCGGTTGATCAAAAGCATAAACATCAAAGAATTCTCCTAAAAAGGCTACAGAAGCCTCAAATAGCAAAAAGAGTTCTCCTAATGTTTCTTCGGAAATATTATTTATCTTGAGTGTAATATTGGGACGATTATTTTCAGTGAGAGCCATTTCAGTTCCTTTTTTTTCGATGGTTATCAATTTGTTGAAAGTAACCTTTTTGTTGATAATATCGAATGCTGGAATATCAGTGTGAGGATTTGGAATGACTAGAGGGTCCGTTAGTTCTTCTGCTTCGATGAAAATAATTAATTTATCATTTGGGCCATCGTTGTAGAGCTGGATTTGAGAATGTTGATCTTCGACACCGAGGGCTTTTAAAGGAGTTAATCCTTTTCCTTGTTTACCAATACTCTCAGCTAGTAATTGAGTATACCAATCTGTAAGTCGATCTAATTGCTGAGAATATGGCATTAAAACGTTAATGTTTTTACCTTTTTGGCTAAGTAAATATTGAATTGCAGCAAATCTAAATGGAGTATTTTCGGCAATTTCCGTTTTTTCAAATTCATCTTTCATTTTTTTTGCTCCGGCTATTATTTTTTGGATGTCGATTCCACAAAGTTTTGCGGGAAGGAGAGCTGCTGATGTTAATACTGAGAATCTTCCTCCGATATTTTTTGGAATTTCAAAAGCTGGAATAGAGTCTTTTGTTGCTATCGTTCGTAGCAAGCCCTCTTCTTTATCGGTTACAAAAGCGAAATGATTTTTGATTGTTAATTTTTTTTCTTTGCACTTTTGGCGGAAATATAGGTACTGTGCCATTGTTTCGGAGGTGGTGCCTGATTTAGAAACTACGATGAAAAGTGTTTTGGGAAGGTCTAAAATTGAAGCGAATTTCTTGATTAAGACGGGGTCAATGTTGGAAATCACATGAAGTTCCGGAGTTTTAATTTCACCTTCTTTGAGTGGTCGTTCAATGGCAAATTTTTTGAAACATTGTTTTAAGCAGGCTGTGCCAAGAGAAGAACCACCAATTCCCAAGACTACAACGTCGGTGAATTTACCTTCGGCTTTTTTTGCAAAAATGTTGATAGCTTTGATGAGGGTGTTGTCGTCGATTACATCATAAAATCCAGGATTTTTGCTGTGGATTTTATGAAGGTATTCCTTGATTAATTTACCTTGCTCCAGAATCTCATCAGTTGAAAGTCCATGGTTTTTATCGATTTTTCCAAGATTTTCGTCGTCTAAATGGATCATTCTTGCGCCCTTAGTGTTGCGGCTAATATACGGGATTTGGGCTTATGTTTCAAGGAGGATTTTGGCGATTGATGTTTTTTGCGAATTATGGTATTATGTTCTAATGTTTGAATAAAAATTAAAAACAAAAAATATGAGTTTAGAAAAAGAGCCAAGTTTGGAACAATTCGAAGATGATGCGGAAGGTGTTGCTAATGGAAAGAAAGGTGTAGATGGGCGCGATATTGAAATTGCTGAAAAAGTTGATCCTGCTAAAGAAGTGTTACGAGATGCTGTTTTGGGGCAGGCTGATGCTAGTAGAGAAAATGCTGAGGCTACAGCTAGGCAAGAAGAGGAAGCTCGAAAATTGGCGGAAGCTAGGGCTAAGACTGAAGAAGAAGCTCGAATGGCGGCTTTGGATCAGAAACTAGAAGGTGCTCATCCAGTAATCCCTAATGCTAAACCTCAAGTGGCTACTTCAGAGCAATCAGCTCCTGTAGAAACAGAAGATGTTGCTCAGGAGGAAATTGCTGATGAACAAAGAGAAATAGCAGAAAGATCTGGAGCTTTACTTGCTGAGGGGAATGATAAAGCAGAGAAATAAGAATTTAATTTATGGTCTGTATAGGGGAGCTGATGTAACTTTGAAATCGTTGTCGATTTTTTTGACTGTAAAATCAAATTTATTTTTTGAGGGCATTTCTTTTTCAGTGGCACCACAACATGGGCCAAAAATATAAAGACTGCCATCTTTATTTGAAAATTGAACGACCAAGTTATATTCGTAATCTGCGATTTGTTTTACTTCCAATACGGTTGCTTTTAGACAAGTTTTTGTCGCTTTGCAATAATTTTCGAGAACTTCAGCCTTGTTATTTCCCTGAGCTAATTCTTCTAAAGGAGTGAATTGGCTATCTAGGCTAAATAAAGTTAAAGCTTTTTCAAATTCATTTAAACTTAGATAATTGAAAAATGAGACTAAAGTTTCTTTTGCTTTTTCTGATTCATCTTTTGCGGTTATTTCTGGGGCGATTGGTTGAGTTGGTTCTTGAATGTCTTGAGTTTGAGTCTCGGTTGGGGATGAGGATACTATCGATTTTACAATCTTGTTGAGTTCGTTTTTTGTTGGTTCGTCATTTTCTAAATAGAATGTCCAGATATCGTAATCATTTACTTTTAATTTTTCTTTTGGAACATATTGAGATTCAAATTCTTCTATTCCAGAGCTAGAGTATTCGTGAGATCTTTCTCCTAATGTTTTACTGACTGGATCAGGGAAATCGGCATTTTTAAAAATTTCTATTCTGCCTTTTTCTCCTCTTACTATTAGAGCTGGTAATGATTCAGTCGGTTCTTCAATAGAATAACTTTTTGGATATACAAAGGTGTACTTGCTGGAGGAATAAGTTTGAAAATTAGTTGAACCGCAGCCAGAAAAAATTAAGGTCGTGATTGTAATTAGGGTTGAAGGGATGTGTTTTTTCATGGGTTTAAATTTATTTAATTTTCTTAATTGTATAATGTTTAGATGGATTTGTATAAGAAAAAACCCTGCAAAAGTTTTAATCTATGCAGGGTTTTCTAAAAAATGTTCTAAAAACTAAGCTTGTACGGGAGCTGTATATTGAGAGCTTCCGAAAGCTAAAATCGGGAAGAAAATAGGACTTAAGAAAAGTAGTCCTACTGTAAATCCAGCGCCATGTCCAAAAACTTTTGATAAATTATGATACATGGAAATCATAATGAAAAAGTTTACAAGAGGAATCATCATTAGAAGTAACCACCACCAAGGTTTGCCGATAACTCTGAGAAAAACGATGAAATTGTAAATTGGGATGAGGGAGGCCCATCCAGGTTGACCGCCTTTTGTGAAGATTTTCCACATTGAGACGATCATCAAGATCGTTAGTACTCCAACGAAGATGAAGTACGGGATTAGTAACTCTGGCGGAATCGCCATCTCGTAGCTTACGCTTGCTGAGTAATCCATTTTGTGAATTGGTTAGGAATGATAAATATATGTAAAAAAGTCTTTTGTGATAAATTATCACAAAAGACTTTTATTGCCTACTAATTTTGAATTAATCCTTTTTTTTGTCTTTTTTCTCAACGACTTCGGCATCTACGACGTCATCTTTTTTCTTTCCCTTTTCATCTTTGGTGTAGACTTTTACGCCATCATCGTCTTTTTTAGCTTCTTCTTCTGAAGGAGCGGCTGTAGCTTTATATAACTCAGCTCCCACTTTTTGGATTTCTTGGCTTAAAGCTTCGGTTCCTTTTTCGAGTTCTTCTTTGCTGGCGTCTTTTTTCTCGATAACTTTTTTGAGCTCATCGATTTTTTCTTGAACCGGTTTTTTGAGATCGTCGGAAACTTTGGAACCGGCATCTTTTAAAGTTTTTTCGGATTGAATTACTAATGATTCCGCTTTGTTTCTAGCTTCGATTAAATCTTTCTTTTTCTTGTCTTCTTCGGCGTATTTTTCAGCTTCTTTCTTGATTTTTTCGATGTCATCTTTGCTCATATTGGAACTGCCGGTAATGGTAATGTGTTGTTTTTTGCCGGTAGCTTTATCATGAGCTTCAACTTTTAAAATTCCGTTTGAGTCGATGTCAAAAGTTACTTCGATTTGAGGAATGCCGCGTGGTGCCGGTGGAATGCCATCGAGTACAAATTTGCCTAATGATTTATTGTCAGAAGCCATTGGGCGTTCACCTTGTACGGCATGTACTTCTACTGAAGTTTGGCTGTCTGCTGCGGTAGAGAATACTTGTGATTTTGAGGTTGGAACGGCAGTATTTCTTTCGATTAAAACAGTATTTACTCCTCCCAAAGTTTCGATGCCTAGAGATAATGGAGTAACGTCTACCAGGATGATATCTTTTACAGTTGAATCTCCTGACAAAATGCCTCCTTGAATGGCTGCTCCGATAGCTACGGCTTCATCTGGATTTACACTTTGATTTGGTTCTTTGCCGAAAATTTCTTTTACTTTTTCTTGAACGGCAGGCATACGAGTGACACCTCCTACGAGCAAGATTTCATCAATATCGCTGGCGTAAATTTTGGCATCTTCCATTGCTTTACGGCATGGCTCAACAGTTTTTTCAATTAATTCTCCGACCAAATCTTCCAATTTTGAACGAGATAATTTTGTTTCAAAGTGTTTTGGACCATTGGCATCGGAAGTTAAATAAGGAAGAGAAACTGTAGTCTCATGGACTGTAGAAAGTTCAATTCTGCATTTTTCGGCGGCTTCTTTGATTCTTTGTAAGGCCATGCGATCTGTGGAAACGTCGACGCCGATGGATTTTTTTACTTCGGCGATAATCCAATCCATGACAGTTTGATCCATGTCATCACCTCCGAGCTGAGTATCTCCATTAGTTGATTTTACTTGGAAAACTCCTTCTCCAAGTTCAAGGATGGAAATATCAAAAGTACCTCCACCAAAATCGTAAATGGCAATTTTTTTATCAGCTCCTCTTTTGTCTGCGCCGTAGGCAAGAGCGGCAGCGGTTGGTTCGTTGATAATTCTTTTCACATTTAATCCGGCGATTTCTCCGGCATCTTTCGTGGCTTGTCTTTGAGAATCGTTGAAGTATGCCGGAACTGTGATTACGGCTTCGGTAACTTTTTCTCCGAGATATCTTTCAGCGTCAGCTTTTAATTTTTGAAGAACCATTGCGGAAATTTCTGCAGGGCGATGTTGTTTTCCATCAAGGATGATTTCCACTTCTCCTTCTTTTCCTTTTTCACACTTGAAACCAACTCTTTTGATATCGCTTTGACATTCGTCGTATTGGCGACCAATAAAGCGTTTTGCGGAGTAGATAGTGTTGTCTGGATTGGTTGTGGATTGATTTTTCGCAACGATACCAACCATTCTTTCGTCGTTCTTGATAGCGACTACGGATGGAGTAGTGCGATTACCTTCTGCATTTGAAATAACTTTTGTTTCACCGCCTTCCATGACGGCAACGCATTAATTTGTAGTACCTAAATCGATTCCAATAATTTTAGCCATATTGTTATTTGTTATTTTGAAATATTAGCACTCAGTATTATAGAGTGCTAAGAAGATGTAGTCAAGAGTGGATTTATGAAAAATTT
>Ga0233420_10000406_pt1 | contig 18795 bp, 15 predicted proteins | sample Watercolumn_Mata_4_FD_183009 | JGI IMG/M metagenome (GOLD analysis project Ga0233420, IMG submission 183009) | Freshwater microbial communities from Lake Matano, South Sulawesi, Indonesia - Watercolumn_Matano_2014_102_MG | ecosystem: Environmental > Aquatic > Freshwater > Lake | place...
CTGGCGGGTGGCTAGATCAAGACGATCTTGAGGTTTTTCTAAAAATTCTCGCTCCCTTTGCCCCCCATTTAGCCGAGGAGTTATGGTTAAATTTGACTAATCAGACAAATTCGACCAATTTGTCCAATTCCATCCATTCACAACCTTGGCCGGTGATAAACCCCGTTGCTAGAGAAACAGAGAACATTGTGGTGGTAGCTATCAACGGCAAACCCCGCGGAACGCTAAATCTTAGCACTCTAGGTGGCGGAGTGCCAGATGAGGCGCGGCTTGTCCGTACCGTCCAAACTGATCAAAAGTTGGCGAAATATCTTGCCGGAAAAAAGATTTTAAAGACTGTTTATGTTCCCGGCAAAATCCTCAATTTTGTCACCTAACATTCCTAAACCCCCTTAACCTTCCCAATCTTTTGCGTCGCAAAATATTTTCCCTCTAAAAAATTGACGAGGGACGAGAGTTTCTTTTAAAAACTTCCTTAACCCTATCAATAGTATTCATAAGCGGACAAGTCTGATAAATTTTTTCCCATCTCTCTCAAAGCCCCCAACACCCCAATTAATTTTTCACAATTATTAACCCATTTTGATATAGTTAGACTGTTGGAACTAGTCATACCGCCCAAAACCCCCAACTATTCCCGCAACTAAAGTGAGCTATATCCCGCAGTGAAAAGGAAAGCGAAGATGATCCGAAGGTATCTGTCTAAAGATATCAATCACGAACACTTGATCAGATTTCCGAGTGATGGCCCACATTCTTGCCTTGCGAGGGAAAAAGTTCTTCTTTTCCCGGTTTTACCGGTGTGTTAGACTACTTGCGTCGTTAAATGAAAAAAGTTTATATTCTACTATTGGGGTTACTTCTGCTAAGAGTTGGGATAAACTTGTGTGGAGAGAGTCTCTGTCAATTCAACAATTTTCAGTCAAACTTAAGCGATCGCATGACTTTGACTGACAAAGGTTTTTTCGCGGATTTACGCTCCAAACTAACCTCCACTTATTATTTTTTTCTCTCCCATGATCAAGCGAGTCTGCTTTCCGGAATTGTTTGGGGCAGCCGGAATCTTGATTATGAATTTAAAGTGAAGCTGGCCAGAGTAGGGCTATCTCATGTGGTGGCGGCGTCAGGGATGAATGTCACTTTCTTTGCCGCCGGAATATTAGCTACCTTAAAATTTTTAGGGCTTTCTCGATATTTTAAGATAGGGTTAGCAAGTAGTGTAATCCTATTTTATGCGGCTTTGACTGGGTTTGATCCGCCAATCGTTCGGGCGGTAATTATGGCCGAGGCCGTTTTATTAGCGAGCCTGACGGGGCGGCAAAACACCGGTTGGGGGGCATTATTACTAGCCGCTTATTTGATGTTATGGGTTAGCCCAGAATTGATAATTTCTCCTAGCTTTTTATTATCTTTTAGCGCTATGACAAGCCAAATCTTTCTTAGCACTATTTCTGACCGCCTGCCAAAATTGGGCCGGCCAGTTATAGAATTATTTTTGCAAAGCACCTTAATTTCTCTGACCACTTTTCCTCTTGTGGTAATTTTCTTTAGTAATTTTTCACTAATTTCTCTAATTTCTAATCCGTTAGTTCTGTGGATTATTGAGCCTATAATGATTTTGGGGACCTTGATGTCCAGCCTCGGTTTATTTTTCACCCCCATTTCACAAGCACTAGCCTTGCCGGTGGCAGGAATGCTAGAGTATTTTTTGGCCGTCGTGGACTATTTTTCTAAATCTGATCACCTCATTTTTCACTATTCTTTCCCCAGCGCCGACCTTGCCATTATTTTTGCCATAGTTTACTATCTGATTCTTTTTTTCCTCGCTCGCAAATTAACAACCCCAGCTAAAACAAAATCAATTTCTAATTGATCTATTTTTTGCTATAGCGTAAGATAGATTATTCTTGAACTTGCGAATACCTCGCGGCTTGCCGCGCAGGATGAGCAGGCTCCAAGAAGAGACTCCGAAGCCAAAAGATACCTCGCAACTTGTTGCGAGGAGTCTCATTTTGGCCTGCAGATTTTCTTGTCATTTTGGAGCGAGTCGAGCAAGCGAGCAATAGAACTTCCTTCTTCTTTCTTTTGAAGAAGCCAAAACTAACTGGGGGTGTCAAAGTCAAAGGGCGGCTGGTATACTTAGTTTTAAGATGCCAAAGAAGTTGGTTAGTCCATCAAAAAAGCCCTTGGATGAAGGCTTGCGCGAACAACTTTTTTCCGCCATTTCTTCAGCTTATCCTAACGCCAAAATTACTCTGGATGATATTCAATTAGAACATCCGGCCAATGAAGAAAACGGGGACTTTGCCACTAACATTGCCTTTAAAATTCAAAAATCAAGAAGTGGGGGGCAAAAGAATTTTTTAGACAACATTGAGCGGTTTTGGGCGGAAGTGAGCGAAGATAATTTTAAGAACTGCGGGTTAGAATTACCAGTGGGAAAATTGGCCGGTAACGAGCTGGTTTGGCTACGAGCGGTGACTTTTGCCAAAATTCGCGGTTGGCGGGAAAAAGAAGGGTTTTCCGGCCATACAGAAATTGGTAAGAACATTTTTTACCTAATTCCTTTTATTCTTCGCAATCCAACCCATCAGATTTGGGTAACTAGTGACCAAACAAGACTTTTGCTTGTGGTTGATTTTGGGAAATTAATAAGTTTGGTGGTAGAGATAGGTTCAAAAAAAGGGAAAAATTGGTTAGTGACAGCTTTTTTAACCAAAAGGCGGTACTTAGAAAAAAGAGAGAAAGATTGTTTGATCCACAAAAAATCGGTATCACTGCGGGGACTGCCAGAACCCCCGATCCTGGCCTCTACCGGTTGGCAGAGTGGTGGAAGCAGATTTTCCACTCTTCAGGATACCAAGCAGTTTTATAACACTTTAAGCCCAGAAAGTCAAGAAAAAATTTTGTTTTATGAAGAAGAATCTGATTCTCCCTACCAAATTGCCGAGAAAATTGCCGCCCAGCTAAACAAAAAATTCCCGTGTGCCAGAAAAACGCGATCGCAGGGCTTTGGCACATGGTCGTTGGGACAATCTGAGCAATCTGGACAATCTAAAGTTGAGGAATTTCAAAAGAGCGAGTTGGAAAAAATTGAAGCCAAAAACGGGTTTATAAATTTTTATTTGTCCCCGAAATTTTTGGTTTCCCAAATGCAAGAAGTGTTGGAAAAAAGGGAAAAGTACGGGCAAATTCATTCTATTGCGGACACTTTACAACGATCGTCCACCGCTGTCCGCAAAATAGTTATTGAAATTGTTAGCCCCAACATTAACAAACCCCTCCATATTGGTCATTTAAGAAACGCCGCGTTGGGCATGAGTTTGGCCAATCTTTACAAGGCCAATGGTTGGCAGGTCATAAAAGACGAAATCAACAACGATCGGGGCTTGCATATTATGAAAGCGGCCTATGGCTACCTTCTTTTTGGCCAATTAAACCCCGTTAAAACTCAAGACTGGCAAGAGCTACTAGATTTGTGGTTAGCCAATCCCAAACTTTTTAAAACCCCCAAATCAGAAAACCAAAAGCCAGACTATTTTGTGGGCAGCTATTATGTTCTGGGCGAGAAATTTTTAACCGAGAGTGAAGAACTTGCCAACAAACAACTTTCCGAAATGCTCCAAGCGTGGGAAGCGGGCGAAAAAAATATTTGGAAACTGTGGGAAGTGATGGGCGGGTGGGTTCACGAGGGGATTGACGCTACTTATAAAAGAATTGGCGTGGCCCATGATAAAAAATGGTACGAGCACAAGCTTTATCAGGAAGGCAAAGCGGTTATTGCCGACGGGGTTAAAAAAGGTTTGCTGGAAAAACTTCCCGACGGGGCCATTCAGGCCAATTTAGAAGAATACGGGCTGGCCAACAAAATTTTGGTTCGCCGTGACAAAACGGCCATTTATATGACTTTTGATATTGCCCTAACTAAACACAAGGTGAGCCAGTTTAAAGCGGACAAATATGTTTGGGTCGTGGGCAACGATCAAATTGATCATTTTAAAAGACTTTTTGCTATTTTTGATCTTTTAAAAATGGGCAAAATTGATCAGTTTTACCACTTGGCCTATGGGATGGTGCGCGTGCCGGGCGGGAAAATGAGCAGTCGGTTGGGCAATGTGATTCTGGCGGATGATTTGTTGGATAAAGTTAAAGAGGCTACCGCGAAGTTAAATCCCCAAACAGCTGAAGAAGTGGCCGTCGGGGCGGTCAAATATGCCCTGTTAAAAGTTGACCCCATGATAGATGTGGTTTTTGACTTGGATAAAAGTGTGGCTTTAGATGGTGACTCCGGGGTGTACTTGCAGTATACTTTTGCTCGTGCACGATCGGTTATCAGGCGGTCGGAAAACTCGGATAATCAGAAAATTCAGAAAACCGGAATGTCAGAAAATTCAGATAAATCTGATAATCTGAAATTCCGAAATTCTGGTGCTCTGAGTTTTCTGATTTCTCCGGAAGAGCTGGCAATCTTGCGTTTCCTGCCTCGTTTTCCGGAAGTGGTGGAAGCCGCGGCGGTTCAATACTCTCCCAATTTACTTTGCACTTATTTGTTTGAGTTGGCCAAGAAGTTTAATAATTTGTACAACAATTGCCCCATTCTTGGAGTTAAAAAGTCCTTTTTAGAAAACATTGATTGGCTAGTAAAAACCATTAATAAAGATAATTTTGAAAACTATAAAGAACCAATACCTGTGGGGCGGCTATCTACAGAAACTCAAAAAGTCATTGGAGCAAAGACTGATTTAGTTTATTTAAAGCCGAGGATTTACGCCAAATGGTGTGGTTGGTGGCGAGAACACCGCGGCCACGAGGAAATTTTGCCGTTTATTGGCTACTTGCCATCGGTTTGTTTTGCCCCATTAGCCGTTTACAAAGATCGGAAGGGGAAAGACCGGTTTTTGTTATCTTTTGACGTGGGTCATTTTGGGATGCTAGTCATAGAAATCATTGATGGAGAAGAAAAAAATGAAATTGTGACCGCTTTTTACTTTGACAAGTTGCGCTTGGGCGAGTACGAAGAACTTTTGAGTTTAAAAGAAAGCTCTCTTGGGAAGCTCCGCCCTGCTTCCCTTCTGGCCCCCCGGCATAACGCCGGAGTTGCTGGGGCGATCTCCAGTCTACAAGAAAGCCAAGAATTTTATACCACTTTAGACTCTAAAAGTCAACAAGAAATTTTGTTTTATGACACTGGCAATTCAAATTTCCGTTTGCAATTAACTCAAGCGGTGAGTATAATTTTAAAAAGCGGCCTTAAATTGTTAGGAATTGAGGCTTTGGAGAGGATGTGAAGCCATTGGCAGACAACAATGAAACAGGGGACTTAACAAGAATGCTTGAGAAGGCGAGATTGCGCCGTAGGGTGGGTTGTCCTACAAAAACAGAGTTAACTCCTGACGAGGTGCTAAGAATTAATGCCCACATAACCGCTGCCGCTAGAAAATTTGAGGGGGTGAGGGAGATTACTGTTCCGGAGCGTACGCAGCGACCACAGGGAAGGAGTTATAGTTAAGTCATTATGTATTCCAAAACAACCCTTCCCAACAGCCTTCGTCTAATTTCTTCCCCCATGCCCGGGGTAAAATCTGTAGCGGTTTTAGTGATGGTCGAGGCTGGGTCTCGCTACGAAACTAAAAAAATCAACGGCCTGTCTCATTTTTTGGAACACATGGCTTTTAAGGGCACCAAAAAACGGCCCAATTCTTTAGCCATTTCCACTTTAGTTGACGGCATTGGGGGCAGTTGGAACGCGTTTACAGACAAAGACCACACCGGTTTTTATATTAAAGCCGAAAGCCGGCACTTGGAACTTATTTTAGACATTTTGTCAGACATGCTCCAAAATTCTTTATTTGATCAAAAAGAATTAGATAAAGAACGGGGCGTCATTATTGAAGAAATCAATATGTACGAAGACCAGCCACAGGCCATGGTTTCAGATTATTTTGATAAATTACTTTACGGTAATGTTCCCTTGGGTTGGTCCGTTGCCGGGCAGAAAAAAAATATTGAGGAAATCACGCGGGTGGATATGACCAGTTACATAGACAGAATGTATCATAGTCAATCAATGGTGATTGGAGTTGCGGGGGATTTCTCCCCTGGTCATCCTGGAGCCCGAAGGGCGATAGGATCTTCCAACGAAAAAGATTCTCTCGGCACGGCTAACGCCGGCCTCCAGAATGACGTAGAAAAATATTTTGGCCAAATCAAAAAAGGCGGGGAGAATAAGTTTTTGCCCATTAAAGAAACCCAAACCAAGCCGCAGTCTTATGTCCATTTCAAAAAAACCGATCAGGCGCATTTGGTGTTGGGCGTTCGGGCTTTGCCACGCGGACATAAAGATAAATATGTTTTGGCGTTGGCTAGTATAATTTTGGGGGGCAATATGTCTTCTCGTTTATGGACAGAGGTGCGTTCCAAACGGGGCTTGGCCTATTATGTTTCCGCCCACGGCGTAGAGTTTGCCGATTGCGGCTATCTGGCGGCGGATGCTGGGGTTCGCATTAGTCAAACAGAGGAAGCGGTGAAGGTGATTCTAAATGAATTTAACAAGTTGCGAGTCAAGCCGCCCTCGCTCGTAGAGCTCGGTCGAGCCAGGGACTTTCTGCGCGGCAAAATGGTTTTAAGTTTAGAGGACCCGTTTCGGGTGGCCAGTTTTTATACCGCCCAAGAGTTACTGGAAAAAGAAATTGAAACGCCGGAGGAAATACTGAAAAAAGTAGAGCAAGTTTCAGTTGCAGATATTCAACGAGTAGCCAAAGATATTTTTGTTCCCCAGAAACTAAATCTGGCTATTATTGGGCCTTTTAAAGAGAAGAGTAAGTTTGATAAAATATTACAATTAGCGGTTAGCAGTTAGCGGTTAGTGTTTTACTAACTGCTAATCTCTAACCCCTAGCTGCTTTGGTGGTATGGAAAAGACGGTTGTTCTTGTTAAACCCGACGGTGTCAAACGCGGTCTTTGCGGGGAAATCATTTCCCGTTTTGAAAAAGTGGGCCTAAAAATTGTGGCCATGAAGATGGTGTGGGTGGATGAAGATTTTGCCTCTAAGCATTATCCAGTAAAAAGAAAAGAGTGGGTTAAAAATATTGGGGTTCGGGCCCTTGAAACTTATCAAGAGTATGGTTACGATCCCAAAGAGGACATTGCCAATTTAGATCCAGAAGCAATGGGAGAATTAATGGTGAAGTGGCTTCTAGATGCTTTGACGGCTGGGCCGGTAGTGGCAATTTTATTGGAAGGTTTGGGAGCGGTTAAAACTGTAAGAAAAATGGTTGGCCACACCTTTCCAGATAAAGCCGTTCCGGGAACAATTAGAGGAGATTTTTCTTCAGATTGGGGCTTAACTTTTAAAAGTGGGCGGGCAGGAAGAAATGTTGTTCACGCCTCGGGCAACCCCGAAGAAGCCAAGTTTGAAGAGGAGTTGTGGTTTCACAAAAAAGAGATTCACGCGTACAAACGAGTGGATGAGGATTTGATTTATGGGTAGGGGACCACTTCGCCCCCACTTTGCAAAAGCTTCGCGGGGCAAGTAAAGCTTCGCGGGTCGCAGTCGAGATTTACGAAAAAGTTAGAACCAAATTTCGCAAAGGTTAGCTCGCCTCGCTCCGCTCGGCTCGCTCTTTCGGCGCGGCGGGTGCGGGCGCCGCGCCTCCGTTATTTTTTGCGCGCGCGATTTTGCGATTGCTCCGCAATCGCTCTTTTCTTTTTCGTAAACAACAAGAATATTTTACTGTGCAACCGGTAACGAATCAACCCACGCTTTCCACAAACTGGGAATTTGAAAACCGGTTTTTTCTCCGATTTTCTGTGTTACTGAAATATTTTCTTGAGCAGCTTCGCGGATTGATTGTAATATGGGATCAAGACCACCAAGTTCTTTTATCATGTATTCCAGAAACCATCGGCATTCTTTATAACAAATGTTTTTATCGGTCGGATCGCTATCGTGTTTAAAAAATCCCTCGTTCAGTCTATCCAAAGGGACAATCCTTTTTTGTTTAAACATTTGGTAAAAAGTTTCTAACTTGTCACTCTTACCCAAAAACTCTGCTAACGCTTCTTGTAACCAAAGTGGAAATTTTGAATAATCCGTATAAAATTGAAGGTTGCTTCCGGCAAGAAAAAAACCCCATGGATGTTCTAATTCATGCCCCATTTCTCTCTCGAAATCTGCCCTTTTTTCTCTAAGACTTGTCAAAATATAATCTTTATTGCATAAAACGACATAGTTTGGTCCATAAACCCTACCGCAGACTCCAACCCATTCTGGTAAATTTCCATTACTGAAATTATCTAAAGACAAAAAATCGCCCCTATCTCTTGCTACTAACACTTGGCACGATCGTGTTTCGTCGTAAATACCACCTGCCGGTGCAAGAATTTTACGATCTTTTATCACCGCACTGGCTCTGTTATTCAAAGCACCCATCACCTCTTGTAAATCCTGCGAAGCTGGATTTGGCCCACTACAGATCATGTCTAAAACAGCCGGCTCTCCAATCCATACTATACTACCCATCGGCCTCTTTCCTAGTGCCTCTACCCTTCTTAAAATGTCAAGATTTTGAGAATATCTTTCCATATTTTTGGTTCATTTATTTAAATTTTATCAGCTTCCTCTTGCAAACACAAAACAAATTGATTATCCTTAAATTGCACTCGAGAAAGCTGTTAGGATTTTTTAATGCCCTCATTGGACGAGTCCTAACAGATTCGAGTGCACCAGTGAGGGCATTTGAGTTATATTAAAGTTCTTTAAAATTTTTGCGTTTTCTTTTGGGGATTTTGCGTTGCAAAATCCCTTTCGAGCCGACACGTTCTGAGGCGCGGCGCCCGCACCCGCCGCGCCGAAAGAGCGAGCCGAGCGGAGCGAGGCGAGCTAACCTTTGCGAAATTTGGTTCTAACTTTTTCGTAAATCTCGACCAAAAGAAAAGAGGAAGCCGTCGAGTGGTAGGCGCTCCGTGCGCCGTCGCCCGCACGGAGCGCCGCAAAGCCATTTTTATATTCTGCTGAGAGCTGCCGGAAAAAAGAAGGAAAGAAAACGCAAAAATTTTGGCTTCTTGGGAAGAAGCCCGCTCACTATCGTTCGCTAAAGAACTTTTAAGAAAAATAATATGACGAAATATATTGCTTATTGCCGAAAGTCTCGAGACGAAGCAGATAAACAGGTTTTATCTATCGAGGCTCAAATTGCGGAGTTAAAAGAATTTGCTAAGCGAGAACATTTGGAGGTTATCGAGTTTATCGAGGAAGCGAAAACCGCTAAAGTTCTAGGACGAGAAAAATTTGCCGAGCTAATTAAAAAAATCGAGAAAGGTTATGCGAATGGAATTCTCGCTTGGCATCCGGATAGACTTGCCAGAAACTCAATGGACGGCGGAAAGATTATCTATTTGCTGGATACCGGAAAACTTGTTGATCTAAAATTTCCGACTTTCTGGTTTGACAATACACCACAGGGTAAGTTTATGCTTTCAATCGCCTTTGGCCAGAGCAAATATTATGTGGACAATCTTTCCGAAAATGTTAAGAGAGGGCTTCGCCAAAAACTTCGAAACGGAGTTTGGCCAGCAAAAGCGCCTTACGGATACTTGAATAATCCAAAAACCAGAGGAATTGACATTGATCCGGAAAAATCAAATGCCATCAGACTGGCTTTTGAAATGTTTGCGGAGGGAAGCAATACTTTTACTGATATTGCCAAATATCTTCATGGGTTTGAATTACGCAGGAAAAACGGAAAACCACTTCACATTAACGAAATCCGGCAAATTTTTTCCAACAGGTTTTATATCGGGATTATGTGCTACAACGGAGAATATCACAATGGAACCCACAAATGTTTTATCCACAAGGAATTGTTTCAAAAAGCGCAGGAGGAAATCCAGAGAAGGAGCAAACATTTCAAAAAATCCTATCGTTTTCCGTTTTTGGGACTGGCAAGGTGTAGTGAGTGCGGTGCGGCGATCACCGCCGAGCAACACAACAAATTCTACAAGACTACGAGTAGACGGGCTACTTATGTTTACTATCGTTGCACTAAAAAACTTGGTCCATGCTCGCAAACGCCAATAACCAGTTTTGAGATGGAAGAGCAATTAAGAAAAGTTGTTTCTGATGTGGTTCTTCCGCAGTTATGGGCTGACCAATGGTTGAAATTTTTAGAAAGAGATGAATTAACCGAAAAACAATCATCAGAAACAACTATCCAAAATCTCAAAACTGAAATTCAGGAAATTGACCAGAAACAAAATACTCTTCTGGATAGTTTTCTTGACGGTGTAGTTGACCCCGAAACTTACAAAACCAAAAAGAACGAATTGTTTGAAACAAAACTCAAATTACAGGAAGAAATTACCAAAGTTGAGGAAACCGGTTCGAGTTGGCTCGAACCTATGAGAGAATTCATAAATGTCGCAATAAATTGCGACAAAATCGCGCGCGCAAAAAATAATTGCGAAGAATTGGCATTCTTCGCAAAACGTGTCGGCTCGAACTTCTTTTTATCTAATCGGCAGCTCTCGGCAAAATATAAAAATGGCTTTGCGGCGCTCCGTGCGGGCGACGGCGCACGGAGCGCCTACCACTCGACGGCTTCCTCTTTTCTTTTGGTCGGGGTGCCGAGAATTGGACTCGGTGTCTCTTGGTCCCGAACCAAGCGTGTTACCGGTACACCACACCCCGTATTTGCTATAATTCTACCATAATGCCTTTGTAGCTTAAATGGATAGAGCAATCCCGTCCTAAGGGAGAGATCCCCGTTCGATTCGGGGCAAGGGCACACCGTAAATGATCAATGATCAATGTCCAATTTATCAATGAATTTTGAAATTTGAAAATTTGAGAATTGAGAATTTATTGATCATTGGTTGTTGAAAGTTGGTACTTTTAACCGATGGTTAAAATTTTTCTTCTTCGCTGGCTGGGAAATTTTTTAGTGTTGTCAAGTTTGGCTGCCTTTATTTTGACTTTTTGGCCGGTTTTGACAGCCGAAGTTACTTACCGGCTAAATCAGGCTCGCGGAGTGCATTACGCGGTCTCTAGCGATCTTTTGCCGGCGAGAGAAGAAAAACCGGTTGTTAATCTTCTTTCCCCGGGTTTTTCCATCCCCGAAGCTTCTTTAGAAATTAGCCCCTTATCAACTGATTTTGGCTTAATTATTCCTCAAATTGGAGCCAACGCTAAAATTATTGCTGATGTAGATGCCGGCAATCAGAAAGTTTACGCCGAGGCCCTTCGCCGAGGTGTGGCTCACGCCCGCGGGACAGCTTATCCGGGAGAAATTGGCAACTCATTTTTATTTGCCCATTCGGTAGGCAATTTTTGGGAAATAAACCGCTGGAACGCAGTCTTTTATCTTCTTAAAGAACTGCGGGCGGGGGACGAGGTGGAATTATTTTACAAAAACAAAAGATTTACTTACACTGTTTATGACACGAAAATTGTCAACCCCGAAGACACTCAATACCTGTCCACTTTTGCTAATTTTCCTATGCTGACCCTGCAAACCTGCTGGCCCCCAGGAACCACCCTGAAGAGGCTCCTCGTCTTTGCCCGCCTTCGCCCCTCTTAGCCCTTCTTAAAACATAACCTAACTTATGCTATAGCATGACTAAGGTTAAATATGTTTTAGCTCATTGTGATGGCAAATGTTATAATGTGGATATAATGCACCTGTACGAAATTATTGGCGAAACTAATTTTACCCCCCCAATGAACTTAATTTTAAATTTAGAGACGGTGTTAGGCTCAGTTTTGAACAACTAAAAACTCTTGGAGAAAGTATTCGTTTAGAATTATCCAAGCCTGATTTACGGAACGAGAAAGCAAGAAATCATGGATGGGTTGAGGTGTGGGCCAATGAACCAGACAATAAATATTGGATTCTTTTAGAAAATGACCACGTCTTGCTACAGGTTCGTCACGCGCGTTTGGATTTAAAAAATAACCCCGGGGATGCGTTAGTTTCCAACATTATCACCACGGGCGGGTACGAGTGAATTTTAACTCTTGACCTTACTTCTGCTATAGCATAAACTAGGTAAAGTTATGGAGGAGAAAGAATTACTGGAAAAATTGGTGACGCTGATGGAGAAAGGGCAACGCCAAGAAAATCTTACCGCCAGAAATGAAAAATTAGCCAAGATTTTGCGGCTTTTGGCCGGCGGGACGGCTTTGGCGACCATGCTTATTGCCCCCAACACCGGCAGAATCTTTAAAGATTTTTTTAAAAATAATTCTGATTGGAACGAGTGGAAAGCGTTTAATAAGAATTATTTGCGCCGGACAATTCATAGCCTCGAGGCCCAAAAGTTGGTAGAGATTGTAGACCATGGCGGCTGGGGAGAAGTGAAGTTGACGCAAAACGGGCGGAAAAAGATTATTAAATTAGGGCTAGAGTCACTGACTATTTCTAAACCTGATCACTGGGATGGCAAATGGCGGCTGGTTTTTTATGATATTTTTGATGGCAACAAAAGAAAACGGGAAGAGTTTCGTCACCGGTTAAAGTCCGCCGGTTTTTATCCTTTGCAAAAAAGCGTTTATCTTCATGCCTATCCGTGCGAAAAAGAGATAGAGTTCCTAAAATATTTCTTAGGAATTGGTGGGTCAGTAAGAGTGGTTATTGCTGAAAAAATTGAAAACGACCACCAATTTCGTGCCTATTTCGGCGTTACCTAACTTCTGCTATAGCATAAACAAGGTAATGTTTTTTCTGGGTCCTTTTTATCTCAAATTAATGGTATACAAATTTTCCTGCCCTTGTGGACTACCAAGAGGGGTCAAAATCACAATCTTGCTCCAGTTGGGCCAGACAAAAACGGCCTTGGGGTCAAATTGGCCGGAAAAAATAATGCTTTGGTTAGTACCGTCAAATTCCATAACAGAAATCTGATTTTCCGTAACACTTAATAAATGTCTTGATGACGGAAACCATGATAGGTTTTGATTTTTGCCCGCCCCGGTCGGGCCGGGGAGTTTTGAGTTTTGAATTTCATAATTTCTATCTTCTTTTAGGTCGTAAACATAGGTGTTGCCGGTGGTTAAAGTTCTAATTTCCGGGGTCGGATTAGTGCCCGGAAGATACGTTGTGAGGTATTTTGCTAAAGTTGCCGAAACGGTGGCGGTATACAAAACCTTGGTTCCGTCCGGAGAAAACTTAAGTTCCGCCGGAATTTTAAGGGGCATTTTGGCTAGTTGGGCATTTTGGCGCAAAGTTTTTTGATCTTGCCAAGTATCTAAAGTGGCGGACAAACTGGCAATAAAAATGGGGTCAAGATTAATTTTGTCCGTCTCTAAAAGATAATTTCCCGCTAAAATTTCTTTTTCGTCCGGCGACCAAAGTAAATTTTTCCCGACCAAATTTTTCTGGGCGTAAATTTGCCGCAGGTCCCCGCCGTTAAGCAAAGAAACTGGCAAATTTCGTCCCATATCTAAAATCCACAAACCATTAGGGTTTGTCCCATCAAGACGCGCTGACGCCGAAGCCACTCCGTAGACAATTTTAGTATGATCCAAAGATAAAACGGGGTTAACCGCGCCGGAAAAAGTTAAGGGGCGCAGGTCCACTAAAGACGGAAACAAAAAAGCATTAGTTTTAAAAACCTCTTCTTTTCTGATGGTAATCTTTTTTTCCCAGTCAGAAAAACCTTCCTTATGGATACGGACTTGATAAGTGCCAGGGTCAAGATTAATAGTGTTGTTGGTGGCCGTTTTTAGCTTCCCATCAATCCAAATACCGGCACCGTCAGGATCGCTTGTTGTCACTAAAATTCCCGTGGGCTGAACGGATTTGTTGATGATATCAAACCGGTATCCTCGGGCCAAAAAAATGGCCGTAAAGGTCGCCAAGACAATTAAAACGACCGTGCCAATGATAGCTAGAGTTGCCCTATTCATCCAAGACGAATTTTAACATAAAATGATAAAATAAGTTAAAAGTCAGTCATTAATTCAAAAGTCAAAATGCAAAAGGCAAAATTGCAAGTTTAAATTCAAAAGTTAAGGACAAAAACTTTTAAATTTTGACCTGGACTTTTGATTTTTAACTTTTGAATTTTGAATTTATGTTTAGTAAGCGTCTCGGTATTGATCTTGGTACTGCCAATAGTTTGGTGTATGTGGCCGGTCAGGGCGTGGTCGTCAACGAACCAACCGTGGTGGCGGTGGCCGTTGATGACGGGAAAGTTTTAGCGGTAGGCAACGAAGCCAAACTGATGTTGGGGCGCACTCCAGGCAACATTCGGGCGTCTCGGCCCATGCGCGACGGGGTAATTGCAGATTACGCCGTTACCGAAGCCATGTTGCGGTATTTTTTGGATCGGGTTTGCGGGCACAACCGCTTTTTTAAACCGGAAGTGATGATTTGCGTACCGGCGGGAGTAACGCAAGTAGAACGGCGAGCGGTTTTAGACGCTACTTTAAGCGCCGGAGCTAAAGTTGCCTATCTTATAGACGAACCTTTAGCGGCGGCCATTGGGGCTAAAATTCCTATTGCCAACCCTTCAGGCAACATGATTGTGGATATTGGCGGCGGGTCAACAGAAGCCGCGGTGATTTCTTTAGGCGGAGTGGTGGTTCACAAAAGCGCGCGGGTGGCGGGCAACAGGATTGACGAGGCGATCCAAAACTATCTCAAAAAGAAATTTAACCTGCTTATTGGTGAACAGACGGCCGAGGAAGTTAAAATTACCATAGGTTCGGCTCTTCCGGTGGGCAAGTCTGATAAGAACTCAATGGAAGTTCGGGGACGAGACGCGGCCGTGGGCCTGCCAAAGATTATAAAACTAACGACAGATGAGGTCGCCGAGGCGGTGGCGACGGTCCTTTCGCAAATTAGCACTGTTTTTAAGACAGTGCTAGAGGAAACCCCGCCAGAACTAGCTTCAGATATAATTGACAGGGGAATTGTGCTTAGCGGAGGCACCTCAATGCTTCGTAATTTAGACAAATATCTAACTCATAGTATCAACGTACCGGTCCATGTGGCGGATGACCCTTTGCTTTGCGTGGTTAAAGGGTGTGGACTAGCCATGGAAAACCTGGATTTATACAAACGGAGCGTGTCTAGGCGATAGCCTAGAGAAGTGACTAGTGACTAGTGACTAGTGACTAGAAAAAATACCAAAAATGAGTACGACAAAAATTACCCAATTTCTAGAACCTAGAACCTAGAACCTAGTTACTTTTTACGGCCGATAGTTGCATAGCAGGGGAGACTTGAAAAAAATGGATCAAAATAGATCAGGGTATTGGTAATTATTCGGATGATTTTAGCTAATTTGTAAAATTATTTGTAAATAAATTTATTAATATAGTAATTGCAAATGAGACGAACAGTTCTTGGAATCAACATTGATGATGTTTCTAAAGAGGAAGCATTGGGAATTGTTTCCTCTTGGCTAACCCCTAACCGCTATCCGCTAACTGCTAAATTAATCTTTACTCCCGGCCCAGAGTTTCTAGTTACCGCCCAAAAGGATGAAGAGTTTAAAAAAATTCTTAACTCTTCGGATTTAAACATCCCTGATGGTTTTGGCTTGCAACTTTTTGGTGGAGTTAAAAACAGAATTGCCGGGGTAGACTTTATGTTGGCTCTTTGCCAGCAAGCGGCTAAAAATGGGTGGACGGTGGGTTTATTGGGGGGTGGAGAAGGCGTGGCCTATAAAACGAAGGAAGTTTTAGAGAAAAAATTTCCAAAGATTAAAATTGTTTTGGCTGTTGACGGCAAAAAGGCGGATAAAATTGTGAGCGGTTACGAGGTACTAAATACCACTTCTAAACCAATTGATATACTTTTTGTGGCTCTGGGCCACCCCAAGCAAGAGAAATTTTTGTGGCAACTATCCGCTAACTGCTATCCGCTAACTGCTAAATACTTTCGTGTGGGTATGGGCGTTGGGGGCAGTTTTGATTTTATTTCCGGGATTGTTTCCGAGCCACCGGCATTTTTGTCAAAGTTAGGCTTAAAATGGTTGGGCCGGTTAATATCTCGCCCGGGTTATATGTTGCCAAAAATTTGGAAAGCCGTTATTCTTTATCCATGGCTAAGTTTGTCCCGGATATTAAGACCAACCGGTGGGTGATTATTGCTCCGGCGCGGATTAATCAGCCGCATGATAATCCCACTACGCCTGCGGCTACGCGGGACAAGTGTCCTTTTTGCCCGGAGCAAGACCATTTAAATCGAGAGTTGTTTAGCATTAGTCAAACCCTGCCTACCGGCAGGCGGGCTTGGAAAGTCCGGGTTATTGCCAACAAATACCCCTTTACGGATTACCACGAAGTGATAATTCACAGCCCCGATCATGACAAAGACCTTCACAATTTGCCGTTAAAACAAGTGGAACTGATCTTGCAAACTTATAAACAGCGGTACAACTATCATGTTAGCCAAGGCCATGGGCAGGTAATGATTTTTCACAACCATGACATTCACGCTGGCGCCAGCATAAAACACGCCCACTCGCAGTTGGCCGTTATCCCGCGCCAAATTAATTTAGACACTATCCCCAAAGAGCCGAGGCAAAATGAAGTTATCAGAACGAAACATTTTGTGGCCTATTGCCCGGATTTTAGCCAGTGGCCATATGAAATCTGGCTCACGCCAAATTCGGATGCCGGATATCAGACTTCGGACTTCGGACACATTACTGATTCCCAAATCTCTGATCTTGCTCCCTTACTGCAAAAAATTTTAGCTTTTATTCATGTCAAATTTGCCGGGGAAAAGGCCGTGATGAAACAGCCCATGGATTTGGCGGATGAGACAGGCGAAACGCCCTACAATTTTTATATTTACCACGGGCCGGACTGGTATTTGCGAATAATTCCTCGGTTGGTTCACCGCGCGGGGTTTGAATTGGGGACAGGGTTAAGCGTAAATATAGTTGACCCAAGCGTTGCGGCTCAAGAGTATAAGACGGGGTTAAATGATCAATGATCAACTTTCAATTTATCAATGAACATTCAACTTCTCAATTTTCAAATTTGAAAATTGATCATTCATTGATCATTGGTTATTGAACATTGGGGCTTTTGGAGTTTACTTTCCCATTCCTAAAAGCCACAAAACCGCCTCTTTCTTATACCGTCTATCCCCTCTGGAATTGATTCTAATAGCCGGCAACTTGCCTCTTTTGCCCCAACGTTTTATAGTTAAAACGGAGACTCTAAGGAGTGCGGCTACTTCTTTTACCGTCAGCAGATCTGGTAAATCATCAATTGATACTTTTTGAACAGTGTTAGGCATGAGAATATGATTTAGTCATCCTGACTATAACGAAGTATTACATTATTGTCAAGAGAGAGAAAAAACAGAGAAAATCCCACCAAAAAACACCCTTTCAAAAGGTGTTTTTGTTTTGACCTATCTCACGCATATGCGTAGGATAGGTCAGTTTTTCAATTTCAAAGTAAAATTACTTAAGTTCCACCGTGGCTCCGGCCGCCTCTAATTTCTTTTTGGCTTCTTCGGCGGTTGGCTTGTTGACGCCTACCACCACTTCTTTGGGCGCGGATTCTACCAAAGTTTTGGCTTCGGCCAGTCCTAAAGTGGGGACTACTTCCCGAACCGCTTTAATGACAGAAATTTTATTAGCGCCCGCATTGGTTAAAACCACATTAAAAGTAGTTTGTTCTTCTTTATCCGCCGTAGCTTCAGCGGAGGCGGACGAAGCTGGGGTTGCGCTCGTGCTTACTGCGGCCGCACTTACCCCAAACTTTTCTTCCATCGCCTTGACCAGTTCTCCCAATTCAAGAACGGTCAGCTTTTCTACTTCCTCAATAATTTTAGTTAGTTTGTCTGACATTCTTCACCTCCCCCAAAACAAAAACTAGTTTTTGTAAATTTGCCTTCATGGTGTAAAGTAATTGACTTAGTAAAATCTCTTTTGAAGGGAGGGCGGCCAATCTAGCCAATTGAGTTTCTTCATAATCCACGCCGTCCAAACGGCCAAATTTTACTTTGGGCAAAGTGTTAATTTTTATAAATTTATAAAGCTCTTTTAAAGAGGGTAAAGTCTCATCATAAGAAAAAAGAGCCGCGGATGGGCCCGCTTCGACCGTGAAGCGAGGCGAGCCATTAGACGCGGTCGCATTTTCGGAGGCAATTTTTAAAAGCGAGTTTTTAACCACCACAAACTCCGCGCCCACGGTTTTGAGCTTGGTTCGCAAATCCTCAAGTTGCTTGTGGGTCAAACCAGAGTAATCCGTCAACACCAAACCTTTGGCTTTTTCCAGCTTTTCTTTCAAAGAGGCAACAGCGGCAATATTTTTTTGGTTTGCCATAAAGTTAGTGACTAGTGGTTAGGTTCTAGGTTCTAGCGAGAAGAAACCTGCTAGCAACTAGTCACTAGAATCTAGTTGCTGCGTAAATCTCCTCGGTAGGGCTTCTATCTAACAAAATGCCTACGGTCTTTGGAACTGAAGATATTTTACAGTTTAATATTGTGAATGGCAATACCTAAAATTGTAGCTATACCAACTATGGTTGGGGCAAGAAACAACAATGGCAGGCAACCTTTATATCACCCCAACAGCCCCAATTGCAACTTTTTTCATAAAAACCAAGCCGGTTTTCTCGCAGATTCATTGCGAGGAGACTCATTTACAAAAAGGAGAGTTATTTAGTAAAGACATAACGTGGGGTACAAACTCACAGCCTTTTGCCTGGGCCTCTCGGGAGAGCAGAAATGTTCCCCAAAACCCAAGTTGCGCTAATAAGAGGACAAAGAGGAAGACTCCCTTTGCAAAATTATCCTGCCCCTCTGTCAAAATAACCAAGGTGATG
>Ga0233420_10000407_pt1 | contig 18785 bp, 12 predicted proteins | sample Watercolumn_Mata_4_FD_183009 | JGI IMG/M metagenome (GOLD analysis project Ga0233420, IMG submission 183009) | Freshwater microbial communities from Lake Matano, South Sulawesi, Indonesia - Watercolumn_Matano_2014_102_MG | ecosystem: Environmental > Aquatic > Freshwater > Lake | place...
ATTACGCGGGAAGGAATCACGCTTCTAAAGGATCTTCCGTGGTGGGTGTTTGGACTCCGCTATATCTTCGGGTACGACAAAGTCCAAACGACCAGGAAGGAACTGCTGGTGCTGTTGAAGGCGGAACTGGTTCCGACAATCGACCAGCGCATCATGGAGCTTGCGAAAGAGCGCAATGTCATCCAGGATCGGCGGAAGGAGATACAGGACGACCTGAAGAACAGGACGACGATTAGAAAAGACTAACTACGCAGCGCCCAGAAAACAATCGGGAATACATTCAAGTATTTGGGGAGTTCGTTATGAACGTCCGAACGATATTGTTGTGGGGGACCCTTGCTCTGCTGCTGTTCCAACCGGCGTGCCAGAATCCAACTGAACCAGATGGATCGGTAACGCCCTTAAGTACCATTGTGAGCGGCACAGTATTGCGGAATGACAACCTCGCCCCTGTTGCGAATGCCATTGTTTTTGACGCGGGCGGATTGGCGCGCGATACGTCAAAGAGCAATGGGTCGTTCAAGCTCACCTACCAGCTTCAGGGGCAGACGAGGACGAAGATTATTGCGACACGTTCCGGATTCGGGAACGACACCGCATCGGTGACGTTGAGTCCCGGGGTCGACACGACGATCGCACTGCGCCTCAAGGCGGATAGCACAAGCCCGTCCGGATCGGTTTCATCGAACGGCGCGGCGAATATCATCCTCATGTCCCTGAGCTCGGACAACATTTCGATCCGGGGCACAGGGGCAAATGAAACGGCGGTGCTCCTCTTCGAAGTCCGTGATTCTCTGGGTGTGCCGATTGGCGGCACGAACAGGCTCAAAGTGAACTTCACAATCCTTGGTGGTCCGGGCGGCGAAGAGTACGTGTTCCCCGTTTCATCCGACACTGATCCGTTGACGGGTCGCGTGACAACCCGCGTCTCGTCCGGCAAGAAAGCTGGCGTGCTTCAGGTTGTGGCATCGGGAACAGTACCCGGTACGACGAAGGTCATCAAGTCTAGCCCAGTCCGCATCACCATTTCGGGCGGGTTGCCGGTTGCTGAGCGGTTCTCAATCAGCCGAACGCTCGCAAATATCGCAGGCGGCGTCTATGACAATCTGCGTACATCGATCATGGTTGTCGTGGGCGACAAGGAAGGCAATCCGGTCCAGGCCGGAACAGCGATCTCCTTCACGACGACGGGAGGTATCATTCAACCGAATGCGTTGACAAACAAGGACGGCATTGCGTCGGTTGATCTCATCTCAGGTAATCCACGTCCTCAGAATTCGGTCGCAATCGTGACAGCGAAGACGATCGGAGACAGCGGCGTTGTGATACAAAGAAGCATCCCAATTCTGTTCTCCGGTGCGACGCGCGTGCTGACACCGACGACCACGGTCGTTGTGCCAGACAGCGGATCGACAAGTTTCGAGTATCGCGTCCAGGATCCGAACGGATTCCCGCTTGTGAAAGGAACCTCAATCAAACTCACGGTCGAGGGCGCCGGTGCAGGGAACCTGGAGTTGTTCGGCGATGTCTCGAAGACGCTCGAGGACTCCAATGATCCAAGCATGACACTGTTCAAAGCAACGGTTCGTGACAAGAAACTCAAAGACGCCTCAGGGAACGTCACGTTCAAGCTCGATGTCACGAGTGCGAATGGAAACGTAAGTACGTCGTTCCCGGGCTTCGTCCTGGCCGATACGAGTGCGGCACCGCCGGTCTTTACACCTTCGCAATCCGGTTATGCTGCCAGCCTGACGCTGTTGGATGTGGCAAGCCCCCAGCTCTCCGTCAGTGGAACTGGTGAGAACGAAAGCACGAGGCTCACGTTTGTTGCGAAAGATTCCGTCGGAACACCCATCGAAATCAGAAAGCGCGCATACGTGACGTTCTCGATCTCTCCGGTCGGTGGACTCGGCGGCGGTGAGTTCCTCTTCCCGACTGCTGACTCGACTGATGCGTCGGGTCGCGTGTCAACCACGTTCAATGCCGGGACCAGGTCTGGAGTTGTTCAGGTTGTTGCACGGTCGACGGTAAACGCAAGGACGATTACATCCTCTCCTGTTCGAGTGACAATCTCAGGCGGTCTGCCTGATGCGAACCACTTCACTGCGACGCTCTCCAAGAAGAACATGCCAGGACTCGTGAAAACGGGTGCACTTGGGACTGTGAGTGTTCAGGTGGGTGACAAGTTTGGCAATCCCGCAGCTGAAGGTACTGCCCTGTACTTCAGTACCTCCGGCGGTTTGATTTCCGCAACAGCCACCACAGATGCATCAGGTCAGGCCACCGCGACAATTCAGGGTGGCAATCCCGCTCCCAATGATCCGACACTCGGTGGGCCCGGCTTCGGTGCCATTACGGTGCAGACTGTCGGAGAAGGAGGAGTCGCCATCCAGAAGTCGCTCCCATTTCTCTTCTCCGGTGCGCCAAGGGTTACTCTGACGAACGTGCCGACCGACACCGTGAAGATCTTCGACGGTGCATCGTATGACGTCGACTATGTCGTAGCAGACGTCAACGGCAATCCTGTGTCGCAGGGTCACAATGTCGCAGTGACAGCGACAGGGCAAGGTTCCAGTGGAATATCGCTCAGCGGCGACGTCAGTGTGAACACGCCGGATACCCAGGACAAGGCAAACTTTACGAGGTTCCGCTTCCGAATTTCTGACAACGTAACGAACGGTGGGGCGAGTGGCGAGTTTGCCGTTACGGTCACCGTCACTGGCGAGTCCGGGAGCTCCGTCAGGAAATTCTACGGAGTGCTGTACCCACCTCAGGTTGCCACGACGGTTCCGCCTTCAGCTCGACGACCTGCTCAAATCGCTTTCCTGGGGATAACGAATTCGGATCTCTATGTTGCGGGTGTGGGCAATACTGAAAACGCCGTCATCACATATGAAGTTCGAGATTCCCTCGGTGTACCAATTGACAAGGCACAGAAGGCGTATGCAGAGTTTGGACTTGTATTTGAACCTAACAGCTTCACGGGTGGTGGCACGAGGCCCAGGGTGATTCCCGGTGCAGACAGCACGGATGACTCGGGCAGACTCCGGGCGTCCATCGTGAGCGGAACGCAGGCAGGGAATATCACGGTGGTGGCGAAGATAACCTTGGCAGGTGGAATCGTGGTGCAATCGCAGCCAGTGAAACTGACCATTCATGCAGGATTTGCAGATCAAGCCCACTTCACGCTGATGACCGGGCGGAGATCAATGGGCTATCTCAATTCTGTGCCGCCGTCTCAGCCTGTTGCGTTCTCGGTTGCTGTTGGTGACACCTTTAGCAACCCAGTACAGATAGGAACAGCGATCTACTTCAATTCTCAGTCCGGCATCATGACCACGGGAACAACGTCAGGTGGCTCATACACAAACACTGTGGGATACGCAAGTGCGGGCCTGTACACTGTCAATCCTCAGCCGAGCGTCGCCCCGTACGCCTATGTGCCTCAGGCGGGCCAACCGTACTACCTCATGATGGGTGCCGGTAGTGCCGACGGGTGGAGGAAAGGATTCCATTGGGTGTGGGCTGCCACGCAGGGCAGGGGAGGAAAGAGAGTTGTAGATAGTGTGTTGGTCTTGTGGTGCTATCCGCCCATTCAAGTGAGCGGTCAGCCAGTCGCGACTGTGCCGCTTCCTACTCATTCATCTTCTGCGCCTATCACGCTGACGATCAAGGATGTAAACGGTAATCCACTTCCCAGTGGCACGAAGATCTCAGCTTATATTCCACCGAGCGATGTGGCAGGCGTAAAGTATGATGTGAATGGAGACTTCTCTACGACAAATGCTTTCACGATGCCAGACGGAGAGGCTTGGATGTTCCCCGGTCCGCGGGTTACGGATTTCACCATCTATGTGCGAGACTTGTCCACTCCCGCGACGGTCACGATCGGGCAGACTGTGACGGTTGAGGTCATCATTGATGCTCCAGGCGGTGTGGGGACGAGAACACTCTCATTCCAGTGTCTCGTCTTCTAGGCGTTTCCTTTTTTCACTTGGCTCCGTCCTTCGCGCCTGCGGGGGACGGAGTTTTTTTTGGAGGGTGAATCCGGGAATCGTGACACAGAGATCCACCGAGACTCGTGAGTTTCGTAGGCGAGTTCCACAGACGTGAGTTTGACTACAGCAGCCCCTTTTCTTTGTACCAATCGAAGGTTTTCTGCACAGCCTCGCGGAAGGGGGCAAACGAACAGCCGAGTTCTGTCTCGGCTTTCGCTGTGCTGAAGGAGTACCGAAAGCGGCTTCCCGCGAGGAGCTCGCATGTGACCCACGGCTTCCTCTTGAGAATCCTGGCGGTGAGCTCCGAGAGAGAGGCAAGAGCAGTGACTGCAGGAGATGGAACGCGGAACAACGGTTTGATCCCTCCGACAACCTCGGCAATGGTGGTGATAATCTCTTTGTGGGAGATGCTCGAACCGCTGAGTATGTATCGTTCGCCTGTTCTTCCTTTCATTGCAGCGAGAATGTGTCCCTGCACCACATCGCCAACGTAGACGACACTCATACCGCCGCGAACATAATAGAAGATCCGTTTGTGGTAGATGTCCCGTATCAACTGGCCGCCGTGGAAGTGGATGTCGCGAGGCCCAATCACCACCGACGGATTCACCATCACGGCATCGAGGCCGTAACGTACTCCCCGTGCAATCTCTTGTTCTGCCGCCCATTTCGTATTTCTGTAACCGATGTCAAACGACTGCCAGTTGAAAGCCGTGCTCTCGTTCGCGATCTGGCCATGGCCGGGAAATCCGATCGCCGCAATGGAGCTTGTATGAATCAGCTTCTGAACGCTCGCTCGGAGGCACGCATCGACCACGTTCCGTGTGCCACCGACGTTGACGGCCTCCATCACCGGTCGCTCGGGTTTCCAGTACGAGATGACCGCGGCGGTGTGGAATACCGTGTCGCACCCCTTGACCGCATTCATGACAGACTCTGCGTCCCGAATATCTCCAAAGACGGTTTCGACTTCCAGGCCCTCGAGCGCCCGGGTGTCGGATTCTCTCCGGCGCAACACGCGCACGTGATACCCTTCTTCAAGCAGGGCCTCTGCGATGTTGGAGCCTATGAAACCATTTCCTCCAGTGACGAGGACATTCTTCATTCTGATTCCCTTCTCAGGAGCGCTCGTGCGCGTGCAAAAACCGAATCGAACATGGGTTCTGTGAGTCTGCCTGTGAACGTGTTCTGCTGACTTGGATGAAATGATCCGAGAAGCGTCAGGCTCTCATCGATGTTGTACTCCACACCATGGCCGAAACGAAGTTTGCGCACATTGTGAAACCTCCCAAGGGCGTACAACGATGCGACAGCAGAATCGAATCCGGTTTTCCCGAGTCCTACAATCACCCGGACGCGTTTCAATTGCCGTAGTTCGGCGAGGAGGAATGGACGACAATTTTCGAGTTCTTCGGGCAGAGGTTTGTTCAGAGGTGGTGCGCACCTGCAACTTGCTGTGATGTAGCAGTCTCTCAGCTTCATGCCGTCGTCGCGTGATACTGACGTTGGTTGATTGGCAAATCCCGCTTTGTGGAGGGCCCGATACAACCAGTCGCCGCTCCGGTCACCAGTGAACATCCTACCCGTCCGATTGCCCCCGTGTGCGGCTGGTGCAAGTCCGACGAGGAGGAGGCGGGCCTTTGGATCTCCGAAGCCTGGAATCGGTCTTCCCCAGTAGTCCCACTCAACAAATCGTTTCGTCTTTTTTCTCGCGATGTCCCTGCACCACTGAATGAGGCGTGGACAACGCCGGCAACGAACAATGTGTTGATGTATCTGTTCCAGCTCGGTCATCGTTGGAAGACTCAGATGTGGTGGTGGATTCGTCAGGGTGGTTGAGGGAGAACGGTATCGTCACACGGAGTTCACGATACACGATTGACCCTGCGTCTGGTTGATGCCAGCCATTCGCTAGTGGATGCGATTGAGGAATTCCACCAAGTGGCGGTTAAACTCGGCTGGATTCTCCAGATTGCTCATATGACCTGCCGCAGGGATGATGTGGATCTCAGCTCCCGGAATCTGTTTCTGCATCGCTTCCGCCACTGCAGGAGGTGTGAGCGCGTCTTCTGCGCCAACAAGAATGAGCGTTGGGACTTTGATCTGAGAGAGGATGGGCGTAGTGTCTGTACGAATTCCGAGTGCAAGCGCCGCACCACTAATTCCCAATGGTGAATTCGCCCGCATGACGCTCTTCATGTTCTCGATAATGTCCGGATGAGTCTGAAAGGACTGTCGGGCGAAAACGAGGTTCGCGAAGTCGTCGGCAAAAACGGGAACGCCTGCAGTCTTGACAGTTCGGACAATCGCGGATCGCTTCAACTTCGCTTCATTGGTGTCGGCCTCGCTCTTCGTATCGCAGAGAACAAGTCCCCGGATACGGTCAGGGAATAGTTCATATGCGCGCAGGGCGATATATCCACCCATGGAGAGTCCGCAAAGGATTGCCTTGTCGATCACGAGGTGATCGAGGAGCCCGAGCAGGTCGTCGACGAAAAACTCGATGGAGTACTGCCCGTCGCCCACAGAACTCTCACCGTGACCTCGAATGTCGTACGTAATCGCGCGGAAATGATTCGGCAGAGCCTTCATCTGGGGCTCCCACATCAAATGACTGAACGGGAATCCATGAATGAATACCACAGGGATTCCTTGAGGGAGGCCCCGCTCGGCGTAATTCATCGTCAGATGATTGATGGAAATCTTCATGGTGATCCTGTCTCGTTGGAGTTGAGCATGGTACGGCTGTCACCGCTTACCTGCCGTCCGAGCGGATTGGCCCTTCGAGGTAACCGGCCCTGGTGTTCCGATGAACTGTCCTGGAGAGACCTGTAACTCCGCGAAGAAACGAAAAATTCAGACGATCTTCCAGCGCAAAGGCCAAGGCAGGAAGAGGTGCGGGATTGGCCTCACCCCGGTATTCCGAGGTCCCCGCTATTGTTGTTCGCTCGATCAGAAATCCCTCATACCTCTCGAGATTGCCGACGATGAGTTTCACCGAACGACCACTGTGCAAGTCCATATTTTTTGGCCGACCACACCATGATTCTCACTCCTGATTTCTCATTTATTCAATCTGGCAAAACCCTTGTGATCATTCTCGATTGTGAGAAGGTGACCGCAAAAATCGGTCTGTTTTGTTGGTTTTCTACTCGTTTCGGAAGGCCTGTGGCTGGAATAGTTCTTGCCTTCGAATCAGGGATTGTACCCAAAAAACATAGTAGAAAGGCAAGACTGACGATGTCACCTCAAGGCGAGAATTCGACCGATCAGCGCACAATGGTTACGATAGATGGTAACGAGGCAGCTGCATACTCGGCGCATAAATGCAGTGAAGTAATTGCGATATATCCCATTACGCCATCCTCCACCATGGGTGAGTGGGCTGATGAATGGTCCGCGCAGGGGAGGAAGAATATCTGGGGGACAGTTCCCCTGGTGGTCGAAATGCAGAGCGAAGGCGGTGCTGCAGGTGCAGTCCATGGGGCATTGCAGACCGGCGCCCTTTCAACAACGTTCACCGCGTCGCAAGGTCTTCTCTTGATGATTCCCAACATGTTCAAGATTGCCGGCGAACTGACGCCGACTGTCTTCCACGTCTCGGCCCGAACGGTTGCTACCCACGCGCTCTCCATCTTTGGAGATCATAGCGACGTGATGGCAGTGCGCTCAACAGGATGGGGACTCATCGCTTCGAACTCAGTTCAGGAAATCCACGACACCGCCCTCATCGCGCAAGCCGCGTCGCTCGAAGCGCGGGTGCCCTTTGTTCACTTCTTTGATGGCTTCCGTTCATCTGCTGAAGTCATGAAGATGGAGCAGCTTGCCGACTCGGACTACCGTCAGATGATTGACGACGAGCTCGTCTACAACCATCGTCGGCGCGCACTGAATCCTGAGAAGCCAGTCCTGCGCGGCACGGCACAGAACCCCGACGTGTTTTTCCAGGCGCGTGAAGCCTGCAATTCGTACTACCTCGCCTGCCCCGACATCGTACAGAAAGCGATGGACAAATTCGCGAAGCTCGTCGGACGGCAATACAAGTTGTACGAATATTTCGGTGCGCCCGATGCAGATCGCGTTGTCGTGATGATGGGATCCGGTGCTGAGACTGCTCATGAGACCGTCGACTATCTGATGAAGAAGGGTGAGAAGGTCGGTCTTCTGAAGGTCCGTCTGTTCCGGCCCTTTGCCGCAGAATATTTTGTGAAGGCGTTACCGCCGACGGTGAAGAAGATCGGCGTGCTCGATCGCACAAAAGAGCCAGGGGCTGCCGGTGAACCGCTCTACATGGATGTCATCACAGCGCTCTCGGAAGAATTCTACGCAGGCAAGGCGTCATTCAAGGAGTTCCCGACGGTCACTGGCGGACGCTATGGGCTCTCGTCTAAAGAATTCACACCGGCGATGGTGAAGGCGGTCTACGATGAGCTGAAGAAAGATCATCCCAAAAACCATTACACGGTTGGCATCACAGACGACCTGACCAACCTCAGTCTCCCGTTCGACCCGACCTTCAGTATCGAGCCGGATGATGTGGTGCGTGCGGTGTTCTTCGGCCTCGGCGCAGATGGCACTGTCGGAGCGAACAAGAACTCCATCAAGATCATCGGCGAGGATACCGATAACTATGCGCAGGGGTATTTCGTCTATGATTCAAAAAAATCAGGTTCCACGACGACCTCGCACCTTCGTTTCGGTCCGCGGCCCATTCACTCGTGCTACCTCGTGTCACAGGCAAGCTTTGTCGCGTGTCACCAGTGGTTCTTCCTCGAGAAATTCGATGTTCTTGAAGCAGCAGTGAATGGTGGCACGTTCCTGCTCAACAGCATCTTCGGCCCAGACGAAGTGTGGGAAAAGCTCCCGAGGCATATTCAGGAAGGGCTTATCAAGAAGCAACTGAAGTTTTACGTCATCGATGGGTACAAGGTGGCGTCTCAAACCGGAATGGGCGCGCGTGTAAACACCATTATGCAAACGTGCTTCTTCGCCATCTCCGGTGTGCTTCCGAAAGAGCAGGCGATTGCGGCCATCAAGAACTCGATCAAGAAGACGTACGGCAGAAAGGGCGAAGCTGTCGTTCAGAAGAACTTCTCCGCCGTGGATGCGACGTTGGCTAATCTGTTTGAAGTGAAAGTGCCGGAGAAGATCACCAGCACAATTGAAATGCCACCGGTGGTTCCTGTTGAGTCGCCAGAATTCGTGCGGAATGTGACCGCGATGATCATTGCCGGCAAGGGCGATCACGTTACGGTGAAGCAAATGCCGCAGGATGGGACATTCCCGGTCGCAACGACTCAGTGGGAAAAACGCAATATCGCCCTTGAGATTCCGGTTTGGGAGCCGGACATCTGCATCCAGTGCAACAAATGTGTGCTCGTTTGTCCGCACGCTGCCATTCGTGCCAAAGTGTGTGATCCTGCAGAGCTCAAAAATGCACCCCCGACGTTCAAGGCGGTGGACTTCAAGGGGCTGGAGTACAAGGGAATGAAGTACTCGCTGCAGGTTGCTCCGGAAGATTGCACGGGATGTTCGCTCTGTGTCGAAGTGTGCCCAGCGAAGAGTAAGACCCAGGTCAAGGTGAAGGCGATCAACATGAAGGATCAGCCGCCGATCAGGGAGCAGGAACGCGCCAACTACAGTTTCTTCCTGAACATCCCGGACGTCGATCGACGCACCGTGAAGAGCGATACGGTCAAGGGATCTCAATTCCTCCTGCCGTTGTTTGAGTATTCGGGTGCGTGCTCGGGTTGCGGGGAGACTCCGTACGTGAAACTTGCCAGCCAGCTGTTTGGAGACAGGATGCTCGTGGCGAACGCGACAGGGTGCTCCTCCATCTACGGCGGGAATCTGCCGACGACGCCATGGAGCGTAAACCGCGATGGCCGTGGACCGTCATGGTCGAACTCCCTGTTCGAAGACAATGCGGAATTCGGTCTCGGGATGCGCCTCACGATTGATAAACTCACCGAAATGGCGTGGGAGCTTCTGGCCAAACTCGCTAGTGAAGTTGGACCGGACCTTGCGTCAGCCATTCTGAATGCAAACCAGTCAGACGAAGCAGGGATCTACGAGCAGCGCGAACGTGTCAAAATCCTCAAGCAGAAACTTCAGGGTTTGAAAACGCCAGAGGCGGCAAACCTCCTAAATATCGCGGACAACCTCGTAAAGCGGAGCATCTGGATCATGGGTGGTGATGGATGGGCGTATGACATCGGCTATGGCGGTCTCGATCACGTTCTGGCGTCCGGGCGTAATGTAAACATCCTCGTCCTTGACACGGAAGTCTACTCCAATACGGGCGGGCAGATGTCCAAGGCAACGTTTCGGTCTGCGATTGCCAAGTTCGCGGCTGCAGGCAAGCCGACGCAGAAAAAGGATCTGGCGCTCATGGCGCTCTCCTACGGAAACGTGTATGTCGCGAAGGTGGCAATGGGCTACAGTGACGCTCAAACAGTGCGAGCGTTCCTGGAGGCCGAAGCATACGACGGCCCATCGCTCATCATTGCATACAGCCACTGCATCGCACACGGTATCGACATGGCACGTGGCATGACGAACCAGAAACTTGCGGTTGAGACCGGCTACTTCCCAATTTTCCGGTACAATCCGATGTGGGCAGCCGAAGGGAAGAATCCTCTGAAGCTGGACTGCAAACCGCCAAAGGGCTCACTGTCGGAGTTTACCTCACTTGAGACCCGGTTCAATATGCTCGAGAAGATGTATCCCGAACGCGCCCGGGAGTTAAACAAGCTTGCCGCAGAAGACATCAAGAACAGATGGGCGATGTACGAGCAACTCGCAGGAGGCGACGGAGAAAAGGCAAAGGCGGAGAAGGCGCCAACTTCGTAGCCTCAGTGCTGAAGGTCGCACTTCCTCAAATGACGGTCACTAGAGACACTGAATGAAGGAACTGGAACTATGGATCTGAAGACAACGTACCTCGGCCTGAAGTTGAAGAACCCGCTCGTCCCCTCCGCGAGTCCGCTTTCGAAGAACGTCGACAGCATGAAACGCCTGGAAGATGCCGGAGCGGCGGCGATTGTCATGTATTCGCTCTTCGAGGAACAAATCGTTCACGAAGCTGAGGAACTGGAACACTACCTCGAATACGGTACGCACAGCCACGCTGAGGCCATGGACTACTTCCCGCAGGCGGAAGAGTATAATCTGGGGCCGGACCAATACATCGAGCTTCTGGCAAAGGCAAAGCAATCGCTCGGAATTCCCGTCATCGGAAGTCTCAACGGCATTTCCACCGGCGGTTGGATCGACTATGCCAGAAAGATGGAGCAGGCGGGCGCTGACGCGCTGGAACTGAATATCTATTATATTCCGACGGACCCGGCCCTGACAAGCCAGGAGGTCGAGGAGCGATACGTCAACGTGCTGCTGGCTGTGAAACGGACAGTGAAGATACCCGTTGCCGTCAAACTGAGTCCGTATTTCTCATCCTTCGCAAGCATGGCAGTCCGGCTTGACAAGGCCGGAGCGAACGGCCTTGTCCTGTTCAACAGGTTCTATCAGCCCGATTTTGATCTCGAGGCGCTCGAGGTAGTTCCGAATGTGCTGCTGAGTACTTCAGACGCCATTCGCCTCCCGCTGCGTTGGATCGCGATCCTCCACGGGATGGTAAAAACGAGCCTGGCAGGTACGAGCGGTGTTCACACGGCGGAAGATGTAATCAAGCTCGTGATGGCAGGCGCAGATGTAGCTATGATGTGTTCGGCTCTTCTCAAGCACGGCCCGACGCATCTGAGCAAGGTTCTTGCTGATCTCAATACATGGATGGTGGAGCATGAGTACCTTTCCATCGAACAGATGAAAGGAAGCATGAGCCAGGCTTCGGTCGCTGATCCGGCGGCATTCGAACGTGCCAACTACATGAAAGCCCTGAACAGATTCAAATAGGTGGTAGCACAATCCATACAATCCTCAACAGCAGAGTAGCCATTCGTGGGTAAGACATCGAAGAGGCGTCGGGGTTCATCTCCGATGCGGACGCTCAAAGCGACATTGACGAGCATGGTTCAAATACCGGCGTCCATGTCGTTCGTGGAGGGGGAAAAATATGTGTGCGGGGTATGCGAGCGACCCGTCAGGCCTTGCAACACCGACGAAACGAAAAGGTGTTCACACATGCTTCTGGACGGAACTGAGCTCCAGGTATTGCGTGAAAGGGGGCGAGGCATCGACGTTGCTTGCCTCCGGTGCGGCGGACCGATTCCGAAACGTGCTCGTGCGAAAAACCCTCGTGTAGAGCTTTGCCTCAGCTGCCAGCAGAAATCTCCAAAGTCGAAATCCTCCAGGCGGTCGAAAGGAGCCTCCCCATGATTCGCAAGCAACAAGCCTTAGACTACCATTCCCAAGGTAGGAGGGGAAAGGTCGAAGTTGTCTCCACAAAACCCTGCCAGACTCAGCGTGACCTGTCGCTCGCCTACACGCCGGGTGTGGCTGAACCATGCCGTGAAATTCAGGCGAACGCGGACGATGCCTATCTATACACGTCAAAAGGAAACCTTGTTGCCGTTGTATCCAACGGAACAGCGGTGCTCGGCCTCGGGGATATTGGTGCCCTCGCCGGCAAGCCGGTCATGGAGGGGAAGGGTGTTCTGTTTAAGAGGTTTGCTGACATTGATGTATTCGACATCGAGCTTGATTCCCATAACGCGGATGATATCATCAAAGCCGTCAAAATGCTCGAGCCAACCTTTGGCGGCATCAACCTGGAGGATATCAAGGCGCCAGAGTGCTTCTACATTGAGGAAGAGCTCAAGAAAGTGATGAATATTCCGGTGTTCCATGACGATCAGCATGGGACGGCGATCATCAGCGGTGCGGCTCTGGTGAATGCCTTGGAGCTTGTAGGGAAGAAGATTGACAAAGTGAAGGTCGTGTTCAGCGGCGCAGGTGCAGCAGGAATTGCATGCGCGAAATTGTACGAGACGCTCGGCGTACGCAGGGAGAACATGATTCTTGTGGACACGAAGGGAGTAGTCTACACAGGCCGCAAGGATGGTATGAATCCGTACAAGGAGTATTTCGCCGTGCCGACGGAGGCACGCTCCCTGGCCGACGCGATGAAGGGTGCCGACGTGTTCTGTGGGGTTTCGGTAGAGGGGATCGTCACGCAGGATATGGTGCGTTCCATGGCAGATCATCCGATCGTGTTCGCGATGGCGAATCCGGATCCTGAGATCACATACGATGATGCAATCGCGGCCAGGGACGACGTCATTATGGCGACCGGCCGGTCGGATTTTCCGAACCAGGTGAACAACGTTCTTGGATTCCCGTTCATCTTCCGTGGTGCGTTGGATGTTCGTGCGAAGATGATAAATGACGAGATGAAGATTGCCGCATCGCATGCGTTGGCGAAGCTGACGAAGCAGGAGGTGCCGGACTCCGTCATCAGGGCATATGGCGGCAAGAAGATCGAATTCGGCAAAGAGTATATCATCCCCAAGCCCTTCGATCCCCGCGTTCTCCTGTGGGAGGCTACGGCAGTCGCCAAAGCTGCGATGGAGACCGGTGTTGCCCGCATGCCGATCAAGGATTTTGAGCGATACCGTGACTCACTCGAGGCGCGCCTTGGAAAATCAAGAGAGGTGATGCGCTTCTTTGTTCACAAAGCGAGAACCGAGCCGAAACGTATCGTCTTCCCGGAAGGCGAGGAAGAGAAAATCCTCCGGGCGGCGCAGCAACTCCTTGATGAAGGACTGGCGAAACCGATTCTCCTCGGCAGCAGAACGAGCATCAAGCAGAAGATTGCCGATCTCAAACTTGACCTGAGCGGAGCGGAGGTCATCAATCCCAGCAAGGCTCCGCGCTTTGAGGAATATGTGGCAGCATACTACGCCAATCGTCAGCGCAAGGGAATGACGCACAACGATGCAGAGCGCCAGATGAGGACACACAATGTGTTCGGCATGATGATGGTCGATATGGATGATGCCGATGGACTGATCTCTGGTCTAACGCAGCATTATCCTGACACCGTGAGACCGGCGCTCCAGATCATCGGAAAAAAAGATGGTGTACGGGTGATTGCCGGTCTGTACATGATGGTCTTCAAGAACCAGACCGTCTTCATCGCTGACGCGACGGTGAATATCGAGCCGACCGCGGAAGAAATTGCTGAAATCGCATTGCTCGCCGCAGAGAAAGTACGTGAGTTCGACATTGAGCCACGGGTTGGCATGCTGTCATTCAGCAATTTCGGCAGTTCGAAGCATCCGCTGGCGGAGAAGATGAGGAAAGCGACGGAGATCGTGAAGCATCGCGCCCCCGGCCTTCTTGTTGATGGTGAGATGCAGGCAGACACGGCGCTCTCCCCGGAGATCATCTCTGAGGTGTACCCATTCACCGGAATGAAAGAGGCTGCAAATGTTCTCATCTGTCCCGACCTTACATCGGCAAATATCGCGTACAAGTTGCTGGCTCGGTTGGGCGGCGCAGTGGCGATTGGTCCGATTCTCCTTGGGATGAGGAAGCCGGTATACCTTCTGATTCCGGGATCGGATGTGAACGATATCGTGAATATCTCAGCCATGGCGGTTTTCGAATCACAACGTCAGGCGAAGCGCGCGGCAAGCTAAGACTCGTGATTCGTGCGGCGGAGAAACGCGCGCACGAGGCGTCATCCAAGTCTCGGGCCAGGCGTGTCGTCAAGGTCACGGCGACCGGAAGAACGGGTATCGGATAGGAGCGGTTGGGCATTTTCCAGTTTGCGAAAAATCGACACGCACTTCGCAAAAATGAGGCGTGGACCGCTGACCCTGTGCCAAGATTCCCTCGTTTAGGTGGATTTGTGGCATCGGAAGATGGAATAGAACTTGCGTGAGTGTCTTTACATGTAGTAGGGCGATAAACCAAACAATACAGCTGGAGGGAATCGCTATGAACGCTTCAACATCATGCCTTCGTATCATTTTCTTCGTTCTCTCGCTTCTTATTGCGGCCCTGGTTCTTCATGGGTGCGGAAAAAAAGAAGGGGAGGAGGCAAAACCTGAGACTGCGCAATCCGCAGGTGCGGCAACAGTGACGATAGAAAATCTGAAGACTGCCTTTGCGGCAGAGGCGAAACGGGTCGACTGGTATGAGAAGTTTGCAAAGCAGGCGCAAAAAGAAAATCTGGGTGATGTTGCTGTGTTGTTCAACGCGTTAGCTCGCTCGGAGAAAGTCCATGCGGAGCGAACGGCAGCACTTCTGAAGAGCAAAGGAGTTGACCCAGGTACTCCGGTCATCGAGGCGGTCCCGGTTGGGAAGGCACGCCAGTATCTGAAGCTCGCGCTGAGCAATGAGAACATCGAAGAAGGAACATGGACTGGCTTCCAGGCGAAAGCGACAGAAGAACAGTTCGCCGAGGCGGCAGAGCATTTCCGGAGATCAGCAGAGGCTGACGCCCGGCACGGCCGTCTCCTGAAAAGGGCAATCGAGCAGGAAACAAACTTTGCCCGTCTGCCTTATATGATGTGCCTGGAATGCGGCTACATCGTGGGATCGGACAAGATCGACTCGTGCGTTGTGTGCAAAACGCCGAAGGAAAAGTTCCAGAAGATCTAGTCAGGACGGTGATCGTTCCGGTGCGCATTGATTACCAACGCACACCACATAGAACAACCGACAGACACCAATGTCTACGCTACGGACGTATCGGATTAAACCGGATGCCCTGAACGAACTTATACAATCACTTCAAAGAGAGCACTACACGGTCATTGGCCCCACGCTTCGGGGTGCAGCGATCGTCCTCGATAAGATTTCCTCGACATCGGACCTGCCCATCGGCAAGACCGACGAGCAGGCCCCGGCACAATATCGCCTCGTGGACCATGCGCCGGCGACATTCTTTGGCGCGTCCGTCGGTCCACAGTCCTGGAAGCAATTCCTCTTTCCTCCCGTCCTGAAGTTCGTTTCTGCCAAGAAGAACGGAACATCGTACGAGATGACGGATCCACTGCACGAAGCAGAGAAACCTGTTCGCTATGCGTTTCTCGGCGTACGTGCCTGTGACCTCAGCGCGATCCAGATACAGGATATGGTCTTCGGTGGCGGCGCGTACCGCGATTCCGCATACTTGCGCCTGCGGCATGAAGCGTTCATAATCGCAGTCAACTGCACCCGTGCTGGGGGAACATGCTTCTGTTCATCCCTTCGCACCGGACCCCGAGCCCGCACTGGCTTCGATCTGGCCCTGACGGAGGTCGTCGATAAGGAACACTTCCTCCTGGTTGAGGTCGGGACAGAAAAGGGAGAAGCCCTCCTGGCGGGCGTGACAAAGGAAATTGCATCGGACGATGAGAGGGAAGGAGCTGATCGCGCTGTGAGGGCCGCTGCCCAGTTGACCGGCAGGTCTCTCGAACCGGAACATACCAGGGAGATCCTCTATTCTAACGCCGAACATCCCCGATGGGATGTCGTAGGCCAGCGCTGTCTCTCTTGTGCCAACTGTACGATGGTATGTCCGACCTGCTTCTGTACTACGGTTGAGGATGTCACAGACCTGACCGGGGCGGAAGCGGAGCGGTTGCGCAAGTGGGATTCCTGCTTCACGCTCGACTTCTCGTACATCCATGGGGGAAGTGTCCGCTCCTCCTCAAGAGCCCGGTACCGGCACTGGCTCACACACAAGCTTGCATCATGGATGGATCAATTCGGTACCTTCGGGTGTGTTGGGTGCGGGCGATGCATTACCTGGTGCCCTGTGGGAATCGATATCACGGAAGAATTCAGAGTCATTCGGGAGACGTATCTTATCAACACCAAAGGTAAGAGTACAACCTAGGAGAGACACATGGAAACTCTTGAAAGCATTCTCGGTCAGCACCCGTTCTTCAAGGACCTCAGCCCGGAGAATATGAAGCTCGTCACGGGGTGTGCAGCGAACGTCCGCTTTGAACCAGACCAGTACGTGTTTCACGAAGGTGATGAGGCGAACCAATTCTATCTGATCCGGGAAGGACGCATTGCTCTCCAGCTCTTTGCCCCTGACCGCGGGCATATGACGCTTGAAACCCTCGGAGAAGGGGATGTACTCGGCTGGTCGTGGCTCATCCCGCCGTACTATTATGTATTTGATGCAAAAGTGCTCGAGCTCACGCGGGCGATCGCACTCGACGGCAAGTGCTTGCGCAGGCAGTGCGAGGACGATCATCACCTCGGCTTTGAGCTCCTGAAGCGCTTCTCCAGTATCCTAGAAAACCGACTTGCAACGACACGATTACAACTCCTAGATCTCTATGGCGTCCGTTCTTGAAGTAACATCCGATCGACACAATGTGGCGGCGAGCCCCATGGTCCCGCGCCCCTTTGTGATCAAGAAATTCCGCAGGGAGACAGAGGATACGTTTACCGTGGAGCTTGAACCTCGGGAAGGGCGTTCTCGGTTCAGCTTTCTTCCCGGGCAATTCAATATGGTGTATGTCTATGGTGTGGGGGAGGTCCCAATCTCCATCAGCGGCGATCCCTCGGGTCCGACGTTGGTGCACACCACGAGAGCAGTGGGAAACGTCACCAAGGCGATGGCGAAACTCCGTCGCGGAGACGTCGTTGGAATCCGGGGACCTTTCGGGACGTCATGGCCCGTCGCCGAGGCGCGCGGAAAAGATGTGGTGATTGTCGCAGGCGGCATTGGTCTGCCGCCTCTTCGCCCGTCGTTGTACGAAGTGCTGGCCCACCGAGACCAGTACGGGAAGGTAGTGCTTCTCTACGGCACGCGAACCCCGTCAGACATTCTATTCAAGGAAGAACTTGATCAGTGGCGTGCACGTTTCGACCTGGAAGTTTTCATCACGGTCGACCGGGCTACGGCCGGTTGGAAAGGGAATGTGGGCGTCGTGACCACCCTCATTCCGAAGGCGGGCTTTGATTCGCGCAACACTGTCGGGATGATTGTAGGTCCCGAGGTCATGATGCGGTATGTTGCACTTGAGTTCTTGAAACGCGGAGTGCCGCCGGAGTCGATCTACCTCTCGATGGAGCGGAACATGAAGTGCGGCATCGGTCTCTGTGGACATTGCCAGTTTGGACCGGTATTTATCTGCAAAGACGGTCCGGTGTTCCGTTACCCGCAGATCAAGGACCTGATGGTACGGTGGGAAGTCTGAGCGACGTTGGATTTTCCACAGGCCGCAGGTCCGCAATGATGTCAAAACGCTTGAAACGAACATGAAGAAGCCAAAAAGACCGAAACTTGCTGTGTGGAAGTTCTCTTCGTGCGACGGGTGTCAGCTCACGTTGCTTGATTGCGAAGACAAGCTCCTGGCAGTAGCTGAGAATATTGAGATTGCCAACTTTCCGGAAGCGTCGCGCAATATCGTGAAGGGTCCGTACGACCTCTCGCTCGTGGAGGGATCGATCACCACGCCTCACGATGCAGAACGAATCCACGATGTGCGGCGAGCGTCCAGAGTTCTGATTACCATCGGGGCATGTGCGACTGCCGGAGGGATCCAGGCCCTTCGTAACTTCAAAGATGTCCGTGAGTTCACATCGATCGTCTACGCAACGCCGTCGTACATCGCAACTCTCAATAAATCAACCGCCATCGCTGATCATGTGTTTGTGGATTTTGAGTTGCGGGGCTGCCCGATCAGCAAGCACCAGCTCGTTGAAGTGCTGAGCGCATTTCTTAACGGTCGTAAGCCCGTCACTCCGACCTACAGCGTATGTGTGGAGTGTAAGCGCCGTGGCACGGTGTGTGGTCTGGTGGTGACAGGCGGGCCTTGTCTCGGTCCTGTGACGCAGGCCGGATGCAATGCTCTCTGTCCATCCTACCATGGAGGG
>Ga0233420_10000409_pt1 | contig 18679 bp, 20 predicted proteins | sample Watercolumn_Mata_4_FD_183009 | JGI IMG/M metagenome (GOLD analysis project Ga0233420, IMG submission 183009) | Freshwater microbial communities from Lake Matano, South Sulawesi, Indonesia - Watercolumn_Matano_2014_102_MG | ecosystem: Environmental > Aquatic > Freshwater > Lake | place...
AAACCATTGGGGGCGCTAACATGATAAGCCCCGTCTTTAAAATCCACCTTGGCTCCCAATGCCGTTAGCCCATCAATATGCCGGTCAATGGGACGTCTACTAATTGGATCTCCCCCGGGGGTAGGCAAAATAGCTTGACCAAATTTTTTAAGCAAGGGGCCAACATACATTGTCACCGACCGCGACTTTTCCCCAATATTTTTAGGAACAGCAAAAGACTTCAGCCCCGTCGGATCTATTTTTAGACAGTGAGAATCTTTTAAATCAGTAATTTTTCCGCCTAAAGAAGTCACTGCTTCTTTTGCAAAATCTACTTCAGAAATTAATCCTAATCGGCAAATAGTAGAGGGGGTTTCTGCCAGCAAACTGGCAATTATGGCTTTAAACCCGGCGTTCTTGGCTCCGGCCAACCGAACAACCCCTTTTAAAGGCGTTCCGCCGGTCACCACATACTTTGTCATGCCCGCGTATTATATAATCAGGGGTAGTGAAAATCCAAAAAAATATTAACCTTGCTCCCTACAACACTTTCCAAGTCTCTTGTCTGGCTAAAGAATTTGTCATTTTAAACTCCCTAACCAGCCTAACCTCCCTAACCAGCCTAAACCCCTTCTTTCTTGGCGGCGGCGCCAATACTTTGTTTGTGAAACCCAAACTCGACCGTTTGGTTATTAAAAATGAACTAAAAGGCAAAAAAGTTTTAAAAGAAGATCAAACTTCCGTTACCATAGAAGCCGCTTCCGGCGAAGACTGGATTGAATTTGTTAATTGGGCAACCCAAAACAATTGGTCGGGGATTGAAAAGTTAGCCCTTATCCCCGGCACTGTCGGTGGAGCTGTCACTGGTAACATTGGCGCTTACGGCCAAACTATTAGCGAAGTTGTGGAATCTGTTTCTGGTTACCCCCCAACCAACCCAAACTCCCTAACCACCCTAAAAACTGTCGATTGTCAATTTTCCTACCGCGAAAGTATTTTTAAAAAAACTCCCAATTTTTTCGTCACCAGTGCCGTTTTTAAATTTTCTAAATTCCCAAATTCCCTTGCCTCGCCAAAGTCCGCCCGTAGGCGAGGCGGCGGCGGGCCCAATTCTCCTCAATTTCTTGCTACCCAAACCACCTCTCTTCGTCAGGCTAAACTTCCCGACTGGAAAAAATACCCTACCGCCGGCTCCTTTTTCAAAAACCCCCTCGTCTCAAAGAAAAAACTAAACGAGCTATTAAAAGAATTCCCCGATCTCCCTTCTTTTCCTTCTAGTCCTTCTGACCCTTCTGTTAATAAAATCCCCGCCGGTTTCCTTCTCGACAAACTCGGCTGGCGCGGCAAAAAAATCGGCCGGGTTGGCACTTGGCCCCAACACGCTCTGATTGTGATTAATTATGGCAGGGCCACCGGCCAAGAGATTCTCGACTATTCCCAAAAAATGCAAGCCGATGTGAAGAAAAATTTTGATATTGATTTAGAACCAGAAGTGAATATTATTTTGTAAGAAGTATCTCACTCACCTTATACACATCCCCCGCGCCCATGATTAAGATGACGTCATTTTTAGTAGCGTGGCGCAAAATAAAATTGGCCATATTTTCTAACTCTCCGCCTACATAGGTAGCCTTCGGAGCGCCGATAGCCAAAGCTAAATCCTTGCCGGAAGGTTTCGTGATCCCGCTTTCCCGTTTGGTGTAAACATCTGTCACTACGACCTTGTCCGCTTTCTTTAAAGCTTTAATAAAATCCGCAAACAAATTTTCCAATCTGACGTGCATGTGTGGCTGTAAAACCGCCCAAATTTTTTTCCTAGGGTACAATTCTTTGGCGGCCGCAATGTTTACGGTAACGGCCGTTGGATGATGCGCATAATCGTCATAAATTTTGGCCCCTTCCACTTCTCCTCGATACTCAAATCTCCTTTCTAACCCCCCGAATCCTTCTAATCCTTCTTTAATTATCTTATCTTTTATTTTTAACGCTTTGGCTACCGCCCACACCGCCCCCGCGTCGCCTCTTAAATGTTCCCCCGGCAACTTTAACTTGGCTTGTTTTTTGGTAATTTTTTTATACTTTATAACCCTGACTCCCCTCATACTCCTTATCTCCCTGATCAGTCTCCGGCACCCTTCATCCTCTCCATTTATCACTACCACTTTCGCTTTTTGAGCAAACTTTTTAAACGAGGTCAAAACCGCTTCAAAATCCTTGAAGTATTCCGGATGATCCATCTCAATCGAAGTAATCACGGCAATATTCGGTTTGTAAAGCAAAAATTTATCCCGGAATTCGTCGGCCTCGCAAATAAAATATTTGCTCTTCCCAATGCGGTAATTGGTTTTATTCCAGTCTAATAAATTAGCCCCAACCTCAACCGTCGGGTCAATCCCTGCCACTTCTAGAACTCGAGCTAGGAGGGCCGTGGTTGTCCCTTTTCCATGGGTCCCGGCCACCGCAACGATAAATTTACCTTTTTGCAAGTGTTTAGCCATAAATTCTTCCCAAATCATGGCGTTTTTGGCTTTAGTAAGTTCTGAATGGGCTGCGCTTTGATAAAAAACAGCGGGGGTATGAACTAATAAATCAGCTTTTTTTAAATGAGAAACATTGTGGCCAATTTCTACCGGTATTCCCTCTTTGCGCAAACGATAGGTGATGGAGCTTTCTTCCAGATCACAACCAGAAACTTCGTAGTTGTAAGCCTTAGCAATGCGCGCGCAAGCTGACGCCCCGGACCCTCCAATTCCCATAAAATGAACTTTTTGCATATCTCTTTCCTTATTTCCCTGAACCCCCCGAACTCCCTGATTTTTCTAATTCCCCCACAGCCTTTTTAAATTGTTCTCCCCTATCTTTGTAGTTTTTAAACATATCAAAACTTGCGCAAGCGGGGGAGAGCAAAACGATATCCCCTTTTGTAGCGTTATTATACGCCATTTCCACAATTTTTTCCATCTCTGCCCCGCCCCCGATCACCCTGATCCCCCTGATTTCCTTGGCAATTTTTGGCCCCTCTACCCCAATAACAATCACTACTTTAACATTTTTAGTCTCCGAAATTACTCTCCCTAGCTCTGTAAAATCCGCCTTTTTACTACTCCCCCCTAAAATTAAAATCTCCGGCTCACTAAAAGCTTTAATCGCCGCAATCGCTGTCTCCGGCGTGGTGGAAAAAGAATCGTTATAAAATGTTATTCCGTTTACCATTCCTACTTCTTCCAACCGATGTTCCAACCCCCTAAACTCCCTAACCACCCCAACCGCCCTAACTTCTGGTACGCCCACAATTTTAGCTACCGCCATCGCCGCGGCAATATTTTCCAAATTATGTTCCCCTCTCAATTTTATTCCCCTTGCCTCGCCGTAGCCCTGGCGAAGGCGGGTCACATCCCCCTTGCTTATCCAGATAACTTTCCCGCCCGCCGCCTTGCCGATTTCTACTGAATTTGGGTAATCTTTGTTAACAATCGCAAAATCCGAACACCTTTGGTACTCAACTAACCTTTTCTTGGCGTCGACATACTCTTTTTCGTCTTTATGCCAATCCTGATGTTCGCTGGTGGTCATTAACACTACGGCAATATGCGGTGATTTCTCTAAATCAATGAGTTGAAAGCTAGAAAGTTCCAAAATTATCCAAGCAAATTCGTCCAATTTGTCCAATTTGTCAAATATCTCTTCCCCGATATTTCCCCCCAAATAAACCTTTTTGCCCGCCGCTTTCAATATTTCATAAATCAAAGTGGCCGTGGTTCCTTTTCCTTTTGTCCCGGTAACCCCAATTATTTTTGCCGGACAAATATCAAAGAAAATTTTTATTTTAGAAGTCACCACTACTCCCGCTTTTTCCGCTTCTACAATTTCTTTTCGGTACCGATAAACCCCGGGGCTTCTGACTAATACATCAAATTTATCCAATTGGCCAAATTTATCCCCCCGTCCCTCGTCTAAAACAGTGATTTTTGCTCCCTGTTTTTCTAACCACGGGGTCACATCTTGCGTATCTACTCCCCACCCAAGAATAGCTACTTTTTTATCCCTGAAATTGGTCATTTTTGCTTTTTATCTTTTATTTCTTCTCCCACTACTCGTTGGTCGCTCCAGGGGACTTCCCTTCCGCCAATGTTTAGTGACTTTTGGTGTCCCACGCCGGTAATGATGATTACATCCCCGCTTTTGGCAATTTCCAAGGCCTTTCTTATAGCCTCTCTTCTATCTGGTATCTCAAACGTCGTTTCCCGCTTAATTCTTAATTCCTGCCTGCCGGCAGACATGGCATAATTCTTAATTCCCTTTCGTATTTGTTCCAAGATTGTTTCCGACCTTTCGTTATAGGTATCCTCCGTTGTCAAAATAATCACATCATCAAATTTTGCCGCAATCTCTCCCATAACTGGCCTTTTCCCTTTGTCTCTATCCCCAGTACACCCAAAAACATGGATCAAACGTTTCCCTAATTTTTTTGCTTCGGGAAGGACTTTTTCAAACGCCTGTGGGGTGTGGGCAAAATCTACAATAACTTTGAAGGGTTTTTTAGTTATCATTTCAAATCGCCCCGACGGTGGCTCAAAACTGGCCACCGCTTTTTTAATCGTTTCCTCGTCAACCTCCAAAACCCTTGCTACCCAAACGGCCGCTAAAATATTCATCTTGTTAAAATCTCCTACCAAGTTGGTTTCCAATTTAAGTTTTTTCCATTGAGAAATTGAAAAATTCATTGGGTGTTGATCATTGACCATTGGATGTTGAAAAAACTCTTTTGGTAGCACTACTTTTTTGCACGACCGCAGAAAACTTAATTTAGTTTGGGTATATTTAGCAAAGGTTTTGTGATAATCTAAATGCTCATTGTTGGCAATATTTGTTAAGACCCCTACGGCAAAGGGGATTCCCCAAATTCGGTGTTGATCAATGGCGTGCGAGGAAACTTCTAAAACAATATGGGTGCAACCATTTTTTAAACTTTGCGCCAAGAACTTTTGCAGTTTCCATGATCCGGGAGTGGTTGTGTGGGCGGAAGAAAGAGTAGAAAGAACCGCGGTTTTAAAACCTGCCTCTGTCAAAATATGATAAACCAAATTGGTCGTGGTCGTTTTCCCGTCCGTCCCCGTTACTCCCACCACCGTCAATTTTTTCCCCGGGAAATTATAGTAAAAACATGCCCCCACTGCTTCCCACAAATGCCAAAAGTTTTTAAGTTTTTTTATTATCCCCACATTCTAATTATACTCAAATTCCTTAAATTCCCAAAATTTGACCTATCCTACGCATATGCGTTTGATAGATCAAGGACTAATTCCGTAGTAATACAATAAATCTTTAGCGATTGCCGCAAACACAGGACCTGCGGTATCCGACCCCCAGGGACGCACTTCCGGCTCGTTTAGTTTGACATAGACCAAGAATTTCGGATTGTCTGCCGGAAAGTAACCAATGACTGAAGCGATTGTTCCGGTTTTTTGATACTTTCCCCCAATAGCAATCTCTGCGGTTCCACTTTTGGCGGCAATCTTGTAATCAGATAGACTTCGTTCTCGGTCCAAAGGAAAATGTACTGGGCTTTCTCTAGCTACACGGATAAGCATTTCTGTCACCATCTTAGCGGTTTGTGGACTTAAAACTCCCTTAGCAGACTCATTTTTCAATTCAATTTCTTTATCTTCAAAAACTACTTTCGTCACTAATCTGGGCGTAACCACCATTCCCTCGTTAGCCAAAGCTGTCCAGGCTTTCATCATTTGCATAGCATTGACAGCAATTCCCTGACCAAATGTTAAGGTTGCCTGATCTACAATTCTATAATCTCCGATCTTTCGCAAACTACCTTCTTCTTCCTCCTGCAAATCTATCCCGCTTTTCTTACCAAAACCATATTGCTGAAAGTATGAATACAATTTAGAAAAGCCTAATTTTTCGCCAATAAACACCATTCCTGTGTTATCAGAATTAATAAGTATTTCCGGAATAGTCAGTCCCGGATTGTATTGGTTGTTAAAAGTACGAATAGTAGCATCAGCTACCTGTCGTGGCCCATCACATTTATCACATTTTGTTTGGAAAGTAATTTTATTTTTGTTAATCGCCGCCGCTACCACTAGCGGTTTCATAATTGATCCGGGTTCGTATAAATTGGCAATGGCCGGATTTTTATACCAACTATTCGAATAGTAAGAAAAATTTGCGGGATCATACCGCGGAAAATTAGCTAAGGCCAAGATGTCTCCATTTTTAGGATCCATGACAATCGCCGTTCCGCCAACGGCTTTCCAAGTTGTAATCCCTTCGTCCAACGCTTTTTGAGTAAATTTTTGCACTGACCGGTCAATGGTGGTTATTAAATCCCGCCCATCCTGTTTTTCTTTTTTAGTTTCCGACCCAATGGCAATTGGCCGACCCAACGCGTCTTTTTGTTGCCTCACTTGACCAAACCTTCCAGCAAGTTCTGGATTATAATTGCCTTCTAGACCAAAATACCCTTTAGGATTACCCACTAAATCAAAACCCACAAAACCGAGTAAATGAGCGGCCATTGACCCTTCCGGATAGTCTCGGTTGGGTTCTTCCAAAAATTCCAACCCGGAAATATTTAGTTCTTCAATTTTTTCTTTCGTTTCCGGTTTTACAAAATGGGCCAAATTCACCCAAACGGCTTGGGTTAAACCAAGTTTTTCTTCCATTTTTTTAGTAAGACTCTCTCGGGCGTTTTTCAAGAAAAGCTCCTGTTCTTTCTGGTCGACAATTGCCCCCATTGTGCCCACTTTAGGCACGTCTTGCACCAGAATTTCTCCCAATTTCTGCGCCGTTAAACTTTTGTCTTTCGCAAATTTGGATAAATTGACATAAAAAAGATAGTCCTTTTTATTGCTTACCAGGGGAAAGCCTTCTCGAAAACGAATCTCCCCTCGTCTGGCGGGAATTTCCAAAAAGTAAAAATGCTGGGCGTCGGCCGCCGCTTGGTAGTATTGAGCCGAAATAACTTGTAAAAAAAACAGTTTTATAAAAACAACAAAAAAAGCCGCCGCACCCCCCAGTATCAACAAGGAAACCTTGCGTTCAAACTTCATGGCAATTTGAAAGCCACTTTTGCCGGACCAATCAAATGAGCGGTAACTTTAGCGGGAATAAAACCTAAAGCGGTTACCTTTTTCTCTACTATCGTCATAGATTCTTGCGCCCGTAAATCCTTAGCCAAAATCTCGTTTTCCGCCTCTAGTTTGATAATTTCCAAATCTAAATTTTTTAAAGTCTGCGAAGTCTCCACGAGGCGATTGGCCATAAAAACCCGCCCGGCGGTAAGTAACCCCACCACAATTACCAACAACAGGACAATTAGTCCCGATACTTTCTCCTGATGATAATTCTGCTCCGCTTGCAACTTTTGCATATTTTTAAATTTTCTCGGCTATTCTTAACTTTCCGCTTCTTGCCCTAGGATTTATCTTTATCTCTTCTTTGGTAGGTATTACCGGTTTATTCGTAATTATTCGTAACCAATTCGTGTTAATTCGCATAAAGTCTTTTACTATCCTATCTTCCAACGAATGAAAACTAATCACCGCCAATTTTCCCCCCGGTTTTAATAGTTCTACCGCTTGCGGCAAAGCCATTTCTAGTCCGGCCAACTCGTCATTAACCGCAATCCTTAACGCCTGAAAAACTCTGGTGGCTGGATGAGTTCTGTCCCTGCCTCGACGCGAAGCGGCGGGTCGCGCTCTTAAAATAATTTCTGCCAACTCGTTTGTCGTTTCTATTACTTTCTGTTTTCTGCTTTCTACTATCTGTCTTGCTATCTGTTTAGAAAACCTCTCTTCCCCATATTTCCAAAACAAATTAGCCAACTCTTTTTCCGACCCAGCGTTAACTAAATCTGCGGCGGTAATTTTTTGTCCGGTTTGGTCCATCCGCATATCTAGCTTCGCAAGGCGTCCCCTTGCGAAGCTAAAGCCTCGGTAGTTAGTTTCTAACTGGTGGCTAGAAACCCCCAAATCAAACAAAATCCCCGAAACAGGGTTAAACCCTGCTTCTACCGCAATTTCTTTTAAATGTGCGAAATTTGCTTTACGCAAATTCAATTTGAAATTTTTAATTTCAAATTGCAAATTCTCCTGCGCATTGCGCAGGGCTTCCCCGTCTTGATCAATCCCCAAAACTATTCCTCCCGCTTCCAAAATTCCTTTCGTATGGCCAGATCCGCCCAAAGTACAATCAATATACTTTTCCCCGGGTTTAATCTCTAAACCCTGTATGACCTCATTTAAAAGTACTGGAACATGATAATCACCCATTTAATTTTTCCCACGCTCCCTTATCCCAAATCTCAAAATGATCTCCAGCCCCTATAAAAACAAGATCTTCCACCAAACCCGCATACTCTCTCATGTATCCGGGCAAAACAAACCTTCCTTGGACATCAAAGTCAATCTCTTCAGCCTGCGAAAAAACTTTTTGCCTCATTCTCCGGCCTTCTTCTGTCAATAATGGCTTTAAAAGTTCTGCTTGGGCAAGTTTCTCCCATGTTTCTGGAGTAAAACCATAGACACATTTGTCAAATCCTTTAGCGAGAATTGCCCTTTTGCCATTGATATTCGATCTCAACTTCGACGGAAGTACTACCTGACTTTTAGCCAACAATTTTTGAGTAAAACTCCCTAAAAACATATATTCCTAACTAAAATATGCTACTTTCTGCTACTAGTTTGATCCACTTTTCACGGGATGTCAAGAGGCAAGATTGCTAAAACCTAAGAGCAAATTGAAGCTGTTTTTAGAGGCTAACACTCCCCGTCCAGATCGAAGAATCCGAAAAGTCAAGCTCGACTTCTACAGAGGTAACGCCGTCGTGGCGCACGCACGATTTGGTGGAACAGGTGCCTAAATCAATCACTTTGGTAAATTTTCCGTTGGTAACTTTTTGTGGCGTCATCCCCAAGGCCCCCTGAACGCCCTTATTAGAGGTTTGGTATTGGGTGACATAGGTTAAAGTTTCTACTGTTGAAGGAATGCCAGACACGGACAAGGTAAAATTATCCAGGCCGTTGCCACTTCGGCCTTTTTTGCCGGTTACAACCAACTTTTGAATCCATTCTGGTTGAGTTTTTAAATCTACCTGTTTAATACTGGTTTCTACCGCAGGGACTTCCGCCACCGGAGCAATCGGAGCGGCTTGCGACTTTTGCCAAATCATCAAGGCCGCAACTAGTACCAAGACTCCCAAAACTCCGCCAATAATCATTAATTGTTTATTCATTTTTCTCTAATCTCTAACTGCTAACCCCTAACCGCTTATTTATTTCCTCTACCAGCTTAGCAACTTTTATCCGCTCTTGTAAAGAGGTATTTCGATCTCGGATGGTCACCGTGTCGTCTTCCAATGTTTGGTAATCCACCGTCACACACCACGGCGTGCCAATTTCGTCCTGCGACAAATATCTTTTCCCAATATTGCCCCGATCATCCCACGCCACCGAAATCCCATTCGTCTTATAAGACTCATAAATCTCATGGGCCTTTTTTACTAGTTCCGGTTTATTTTTAACCAGCGGAAAAACCGCCACTTTGTACGGAGCAATTTTAGGATCAAGCTTCAAAACAATGCGATTTTTGTCCTCAAAATACGCGTCAGATAAAACCATAAAAAAGAGCCTGTTGATTCCCACCGCTGGCTCAATCACATGAGGTACAAAAACCTTGCCATCGTCTGGGTCACGATATGATAAATCCGCTCCGGAAAACTTAGAGTGCTGATTCAAATCATAATCTGTCCGGTAAGCTATCCCCCACAATTCTTTCCAGCCAAATGGAAATTTGTAATCCAAATCATAGGTGTCTTTACTGTAATGGCTTCTTTCTTTGTCTGTGTGCTGGCGCCACTGTAAATTTTCCTCTTTCACTCCCAAAACTTTAGTTACAAATTGCCACATTTTTGTTTTCCACTCTTCCAAAAGCCCGGTCCACTCGGTTTTTTCTGGATCAAAAAAATATTCAATTTCTGCTTGCTCAAACTCCAGCGTCCTAAAAATAAATTGGCCCGTGGTGATTTCATTGCGAAAACTTTTTCCAATTTGCCCTACACCAAAAGGCAATCTAACTCTTGTTGAATCAACAATGTTGCGAAAATTAGAAAAAATCCCTTGGGCGGTTTCCCCACGAAGATAAACACTGGCCTTTTCTCCCTCGATAACTCCAATTTTGGTTTCGAAAAGAAGGTTATATTTCTTTGGGGCACTCCATTTATTGCCATCTGGACTAAGCAAGATGTATTTTCTAATAAAGTCCATCATTTGGTCTTCGGTCATATCCTCAACAATAACTTTATTAGCATTTGGTGGCAAATAGCTTTTATCAACCTTCCATTTACCATTCAAATAATCTGCAATCAAATGATCAACTCGATACTTCTTATGTGTTACAACATCTTCAAGAAGTGGCTCGTTAAAATTACTTACATGTCCCGAGGCCTCCCATGTTTTAGGATGAAGAATTACTTGGCTATCCAAACCAACCATGTCTTCTCGTTTTTCAATAAACTCTTGCCACCACAGATTACGAATATTGCGAAGCAATTGTGTCCCCACTGGACCATAATCATACGAACTTACTAACCCTCCATAAATCTCTGACGTTGGGAACACAAACCCCCTCCTTTTACACAGAGCAATGACTTTTTGCATTAAATTATTAATCACTGTTATTTGCACATAGCTAATTATCTTTTTCTCCTATCCCTTTATTAGGGAATAAGTAGTTTATTAAATATATTCCACCGTAAAATATCAGAGGTAAACCAATACCAATAAGACCAAATTTTTCGATATTTTTTCCATTATTACTTCTGAACATCCTATCCCTTTCCATGCAACCAGAAGAGCAATCTCCCCATCCCCTTATTTGCCAATCTTCTAAATAAGCACTTGGTGACGCCAGTTTAGAATAAACTGAATTGCAAGTATCGTAGCATTTACGATAAACCCTTCCAGGTTCATCTGTCACGAAAACTATAACATTTGTGGTCAGCAACAATAATAAAACTATGGTCACACTGTTTATAACAATTCCTGAAAGTTTGTATGCTCTATTTGAATCAAAAGTACGATTAAATACCTTCATTTTATTTGAGGGCTTATGCTCTTAAAAATATAGGCGTCGTTTATTAAATATCCATTTATCCTAGTGTTTTGTAATCTACTACTACCACTATCAACCCTGATCGCACTCGTTATGATCGAAACAAGTGGACTCGTGGGTCCAAAAATACCAATTCTGGCGACATTCAAAAGTTCCTCCGTATTCAACTTTTGCTTCATCAAACCTCGAACATAGTCAAAGGTCTCACTTTTTTTAGCTAAATCTATCCATGGAGCAGAAATGATAATCGACCATTTATCCGATAACTCATCCATCTTTACCATAGCAAACAGAAAGACATCGCCTTTTTGTGATATCTGTCTGTAGATATCCACAAATTTATCAGCTAACTGCGAATCTACCATATTTTTTTCCTCCTAATCCATGTTAATAAACCATTCGGTTTTGATTCAAGTGCTTTTATCTTCTCTTCTACATCAGATTGTTTGTATGTGCCGATTGGGTCATATCTCATATCAACTCTCCACTTTGTCAATTCCGTCCAATTATACCAAAGGTCGGCGGGGGCATTGGCGTTAATTTTATTTGATAACCCAGCCAATAATAACAAGGCGTCAAACGAATGTGTTTTAAAGGTTTTTTCCAACCAATCTTCAGAAACTGGCGGATAAGTTGTCAAGTCCAGCTTTTTACAAATTATCGCCTTTAAAGCAAACTCAACAACATACCCTAATAAGTAAACTGCCACATCAGATTCATTATTTGACAAAAGAATTTTTGCGGTTCTCAATCTTGCGAGCGCAAGCTTTTTTAGATTTTGTCCGCTAGTCACAGACTCATTGTATCTCTTCCCACAATTTTTTGCTACGGATTCTTTTTTCGGCAATTTGTTCCACAAAATTATTGATACCATTTTTAGGATATTGACCTTTGGGGAAAAAGCCTAAGCTCCATAAGACTTGGGTGGTAAAAATTTTAATTTGGTTTTCATCCAATTTCTCTTGCGCTAACAAATTTTTTAACAACTCGTAAACTTCCTCGTGCGGTTGTTCATCGGGAAGTAATTTGTCAATAACTTCCACTGCGTACAAAGCTAAACCCAGAGAGGATAATTTTAGTTTTGGCCGAGTCGAACTTTTGGCTTCGGTAATAATTTTTTTATGGGTAACAATTTCTACATTATTTAATGGCTCCAAGTGTGGCGCCCGCCGGCTTTTAATCCGCCGGACTCCTTTAGCCACCAAAGAAATCTTGCCCTTTTCCAGCGAAAAAACCGTTAGCATCCGGTCGGCTTCGCCAAAATTAGCCCGTTTGAGGATAATAGCGTGAAGTTTAAAGCTTGACACTTAACTCTTTATCTTGGGTCAGATTAAATTCGGATGGTTTACCATTAATAACTATTTTATAAGGGATGCCCACCGTCCCGGGCTGTTTTTGGATTAAAGAATTATAAATTCCGCTTTTCTTAAAACTACCAACAACGCGGTACTTAATCGTAATTCTGGCTAGCCCTTCCGGCACGACCGTAAAAAATCCGTCCGCAACCATGTGGCCTAAATCTTCAAAAGTTGTGCTTTTATTCTCAAACCCTTTAGTCTCTAAGATTGTCGCTCCTTTTGGCAAATAGATACGGAGGTAATCGCGGTAAATTCCGGCCAAACACAATCCGCTTTTGCGCTCGAGCGAACAATTATCCGCTTTTTGCGGATACCGGTACTCAATGGTTAAAGTTTCATCTGCCCCAGAATCAGTAATATTTACTTCTTGGGTCGCTTTTGGAGAAATATAAAGATTAGATTTGGCCCCGCCCAAATTAGCATCGTTAATGTGTAAATAATCCCCGTCCGAAGTTTTTATCCGTCCCGCAAAATTTAGGGCTTCCACTCCTTTTTGGGCATCCTCATTTTTTAAATAAACCAAAATGTGTTTTTCCATCGCCTCGTTTAGGCCGGCTTGAAAAAGCGGGCCGTAAACCGCCTTTGACCCGGTCATGACTTTTTTCATCAAAGCTTGTAGCATTATGCCAATAATATCTTTGCGGTTACCTCGCTCGTAATAGGTTGGCTCGTCAGCGTATTTTTCTAATTCCCAAATCACCATCGGGCAATTACATTGCGAGACTTTTTCCGTGGTAAAATTAGTGCCGTAAATAGAAACAGGGCCCAAAACATTCATCAAGGAAACTAAAACGTGGGTGTCCATGGCAATTATCCCGTCAAACTTTTCTTTAGAACCGGTCGTGGCATACAAATCCTCAAAAGTTTTCATCGACGCGTAAAAGTCCGGTGAAAAATTGGCGTCACGCATCCGCCAACCGTAAACATTTAGGTATTTGGAAATTGGCGTCGGTGGAGTTACATGTTTTTTCATCTGGGCGTCAAGTTTATAAATATCATCCGAAGCGTTTAAGGAAATCTTGCCTTTTTCAATTCTAAAAATGGCGTAAGCGGTGATAAACCCACCAGTTGGCCGCAGTTCCTTATCATTTTGAAATAAAACCAGATACTTTTTCTCCCCTTGCGATCCCAAAAGAATAGGTAACTGTTTGACCATCGGACGGGCCTGAGTCATCAAATCATCCATCAAAACCACTGATTGTTTGGCTAAAAGAACCTGTTCGCGAATATTTTTGCCACGAAAATTGGTGGGGTAACGCTTGGGGTCCACTTTATCCAAAGATTTCCGAATCCCGGTAACTTTTACGGCAATTCCGTCAATTTGCGGAGTAATTTTGTCCAAAGTTTCTACCACCTTGGCAATCCGCTCCTCCGTTGTTCCGCCAGTAAAAGTCCCTTGGCCTTTTAGTCCCAATAAATCCGCGTAGGGTTCTATGGCCTCTGTGGTAACCTTAGCCGCTTCCAACCCATCTTTTCCGGCATCAAGAAGAGCAAACATGTCGCTACTGTACCCGCCAACAAAAGGAATAATTTTTGTCCAGCCTAAACTAGAAACATCACCGGAAACCACAGCTAATTGTTTTTGAGCCACCAGCACTGCTTCTCTAGTTTTGGCGATATCTTGCGACTTGGCCGCATCTTTTATGGCCAAAGCAGACTTATAAAAAGTCCTCCCGTCATTGTAGGCTTTAAACAGGGGTATCCCCACAATTACTCCCAACACCACCCCCACTACCCCCAAAATCCCCAGCGTTATTCCCAAAACCTTAAGTACCTTAGGAACCTTAAGCAACCTAGGTGACTTAACCTCTTGCGGTTTGGGAGTTTCCGCCACTGTTTTTTCAATCTTGATTTCTTTTATTTCCTCGTCCATGACAATTCAGGATATCACCATTTATTTAACATCACAAAGGGCGTTTTTAACACATAGAGAAAATCTTTGAAGATATTTTTTTGCCGGGCGTAAGCCGCGTCAAGTCTCACCCGCTGGTCCCATGACAGCTTATTCCTACCCCCAGTTTGCCATGGTCCTGTTAAACCAGGTTTGACGGAAAGTGCCACTTTTAATTCTTCCTTCAAGTCAGGATATAATTTTAATTGTTCTGCTATTTCATCACCGACAGCATCCCGACGATAAGCTCTTGGGCCTACAATACTCATATCCCCAACAAAAATATTAAAAAGGTTAGGAAGCTCGTCCACTGAATATTTGCGAATAAAGCGACCCACCCTCGTTATTCGTGGATCTTCTCCCGCCTCATCAAATTTCCAACCCTCTTTTTGTTTAAACACCTTCATATATTTGGGATGTTTTAATAAAAAGTCATCAGCGTCATCAACCATTGATCGAAACTTCCACATCTCAAAACCTTTTCCATTTTTTCCAACTCGCTTTGCTTTGTAAACTATTGGGCCCGAAGAATCAAATTTGATAGCGATAGCAACAAGAACTATTAATGGGGAAAAAATAAGACTGACAAACCCCGCCGCTAAAATATCAGTAATTCTTTTTAAAATTTCGTACATATTCTAAAAACTCTTTCTTAAATCTTTCTTTAGAAAACCTTTTCGCGTTTTCCACACAATCTTCTTGCTTTATCTTCTTCTCCATCTGCCCCATTTGTCTTATTAGACTCATGAGACTTCCGGCATTATGTTCTTTAAAAAACCACCCCGTCTTCCCCTCAATTACAGTCTCGGTAACTCCGCCTTTATTGTAAGCAATCACCGGTTTCCCGAAACTTTGCGCCTCAACCGCCACAATATTAAAATCCTCTTCCCCGGGTATTACCACCGCGCGACAAGATTTATAGTACCCAACCAGTTGCTCATCTGTCAAATATCCTAAAAATTCAATATTACTCTTTGCTATACTTTTTAATCTTTGCTCTTCTTTCCCAATTCCTATTATTTTTAACTGTAACCTCAACTTATTAAACGCCTCCACTGCAATATCTAATCTTTTTTGTGGCGCCAACCTTGATACTATCAAATAGTAATCCCCCGCTTTTGCATAATTCTTAATTCTTAATTCATAATTCATGTCTACCGGCGGATAAATCACTTCGCTTTCCTTTTTATAAATTCGCCGCACTCTCTCTTGTACCGTTTTAGAAATCGTTAAATACGCATCCGGCCTTTGCGCTATAATCTTGTCGTACCACCGCAAATACCTTACTATTGGCTTACTGACCACCTTGACCAACCCAGACTTCCCCGAGAAATAATCCTCGTAGTTATCCCACAAATACCCCACCGAATTTAGGCAGTAACACAAATGGAAAGTTTTTGGTTTAGTGATAATAGCCTTGGCAAACTCATGAGTTACAGAAATCACCAAATCAAATTCGTCAAAATTAAAGGACTCAAAGGCCAGTCCCATTAAAAATGGGTAATATTCGTGTGCGTTTTTGGGAAGCGGAAAATTTTGGAGAAAAGATGTCCTCACTTCAAAGATATTGGCCCATGGGGCCAATTTTTTGTCATAAACAGAAGTGTACAACGGCGCTTCGGGAAAAATTTCGTGCAAAGCAAGTAAAACCCTCTCGGCCCCCCCAAACTTATTCACCCGATCATAAACTAACGCAACTTTCATAAACTTTGTAAGTTTCCCTAACTAACTTTTCCCAGCTATATTTTTTTGCTTGTCTGTATCCTTTTTCTTTCATCTCCCTCAATCCCCTCATATCCCCCAAAGTTTTTTTTATCACTCTCGCCATATCTTCCGGATCATTTTGGTTAAAATACACTGCCGCATCCCCTAAAACCTCATGAAACACGGGAATATCCGAAACAATTGCCGGGCAACCCACGCTCATGGCTTCCAAAGGAGGAATCCCAAAACCTTCCATTTTAGACGCCGTTACTAACGCCTCAGCATGCCGGTACCAACTGGCAATTTTAGTGTTAGGGACTTCTCCCACCACTTCTATCGTCTCACTCATCCCCCCCTTTTTTATCCATTTCTCTAACCTTGGATAAAAAAACTTGTCATTACCTATTAATGCTAACTTAAGCCCCTCCATTCTCCCCATCTTTCTCATTACTCTCATGGCTCTTATCAAGTTCTCCACATTCTTATGCGGATGAGCATTGCCTACATATAATAGATATTTTTTAGGCATTTTCTAGAGTTCCAGCTTCATAAATAACCTCTATTTTATTTGGGTTGGTACCATAGTGACTAATAATTTCATTTTTAGAATCATTAGATAATGTCAGAATTTTTTGGGCTCTAACTGTCGCCGCCCAAACCAAAAAATGATAACTAAATTTTTTAATTAAATAAAACCACCATGGCAAGGTCGTGGCTCGGCCGGTTTTATAATGGTCGAGGATTAAATCGTGAATTGTAGAAACGGTTTTTTTAAAGTAAAACAAAGGGAAGTTTACATAAGGGACATGGAGTAAGTCTAAATTCTCGCGATAAAATAAAACGGGCATGACTATTTGTTCCGTCAAAGTGTGCCAATGAGGTGTCGCCAAAACTTTTTTCCACCTTGGCGTGGGCATAGCCAAAGTTTCAAACTCCCTTTTTCCCAAAAACCACACAAACTCTTGATTTTTTGGCAGGTAATTAAAAAGCGCCCTAATATAGCGCCCTACTCCCGTCTCATTCCACAACCTTGCATCAATTCCAACTCTCATAACTTAGCTCGTCTGACCTATCTTACGCATATGCGTTTGATAGGTCAATCTTTATTTCTTCTCAACCAGTTTGCTAATTTTATCCCCGCGAAAATTATTATTCTGAAAATTTCCGGATATTTATTTCGGTAATGTTTATCATAAAAAATCTTCATGGCTTCGTAACGGGCGTGGTTCCACTTTTGAGAATTTTGGGCATCGGCGGTTGTAACATTTTTGGAAGTAGACTTTAAACCACTGCTGGCACCCCAATAGTGCATAATTTTGACATGCGGATTAAACATCACCTTATAGCCTAATTCTTTGGCCCGAAAACACATGTCAATGTCCTCGCCATAAGCAAAATAGTCTTCATCAAACCAACCAATTTTATCCAAGAGGTTTTTTCTGATTAGGAGGAAGGTTCCGGAACAAGCATCAATCTCATGAGCCTTATTGGACTGCCACGAACTACTTTTATAACTTGAAGGCAAACCCAAAAAATAAAGTAAAGAATTTAAGGGCGTGGGAAATCCCCGGTGGCAAGCGTAATAAAATTTCCCATCAGGCAGTTCCACATAGCAGGTGGCAACTCCCGTTTTAGGATCATTTTCCATAAACTCTACCATCGTCTCTAAAGTTTTTGGATAAACTTTAGTGTCCGAATTTAAAAATAGAACAAACTTTCCTTTAACTAAATTTTTGGCGGCATTGTTTCCTTTGGCATACCCATCATTAACCTTGCGAGCTAAAATTTCTGCTTTAGGAAACTCTTTTCTAACCATCTCTACCGACCCGTCAGCGCTGGCGTTGTCCACAATGATAGTTTGATAATCAGAGTGGGTTGGTAACGACGCCAAACACTGGCGCAGTAAATCACGAGTGTTGTGGTTAAGAATAACGACGGACAGCTTAATCTTTTCTGGCTGTTTGTTCATAAATTTGACTCAAATCGTTAGCAATAACGCTCCAGTCATATTTTTCCTTAATAAGCTTTTTGGCATTAATCACGATTTTTTTGAATAATTTTTTATCTTTAATTAATTTTAAAGTAAGATTAGCAATTTCTTCCGAAGTTTCTCCAATTAAAATATCTCTTCCGTTGACCACCTCTAAACCCTTTGCCCCCACAGAAGTTGTCACTACGGGGACCCCGGCAGACATTGCCCCCAATATCTTTAATCGCGTCCCGCCGGGACCATGAAGCGGCGCCACAAAAATAGTTCCTTCTTTATACGAGGCAACCACCGCATCCACATCGGCCTTATCTTGTTCTACAAACTCCACTCCTTCTTTTTCGAGTTCATTAACCTTCATGTGAGCGTTGGCCCGAGCATTTTGACCAATAATCCGGCATTTAGCCGTAGGATAAGCTTTTTTAATAAGAGGAAATACTTCTTTGGCCAAAACAACCGCCCCCTCGACATTTTGCATCCACAAAAAATTACTTTGATAAAAAATCAGAGGGTTTTTAACTTTTATTTTTTCTTCGGGGTGATAAAGCTCTGATAATTCCTCTCCAGGAGCGTTGGGAATAATATCCACTTTTATCCCCGGCGCGCAACCCAGCATGACTGTTCTGTCTG
>Ga0233420_10000410_pt1 | contig 18667 bp, 18 predicted proteins | sample Watercolumn_Mata_4_FD_183009 | JGI IMG/M metagenome (GOLD analysis project Ga0233420, IMG submission 183009) | Freshwater microbial communities from Lake Matano, South Sulawesi, Indonesia - Watercolumn_Matano_2014_102_MG | ecosystem: Environmental > Aquatic > Freshwater > Lake | place...
TTTATCAAGTCAATAATTTTTTGTGCAACTATAGGAACTGCTACCATTATTTTTGGCGATAATTCCATAACCATAGATTGAATTTCTTTTACCGAGATTGTGAATAAATAAATCTTTGGAAATTTTTCTAATAATATTAATGCTTCGACCAAATCTTTTAAACCAATATCGTGAGCAGAAAGTGCTTTGGGAAAATCGCTGGAAAATTTCGGTTCGATTAGTTTTATCGTTCCTTCATCACCACCATCCAAAGTTGCATCGATCATAATTATGATTGAAAATCTGATTAAACTTTCTAATAAATGAAACCCTCCTGTACCACCATCAAGTAAAACCACATTTGCAGGAATCAATTCTTTTTCAAGATACCGAATAACATCAACACCAACGCCTTCATCGCCCATTAAAACATTTCCAATACCAAGAATTAAAATTTTTTCGTTCATTCAAATTCGTTTTTATTTTTGATTCAAAATAAAATAAAAAGGCGAGTAATAAAACCCGCCTTCAAAGAAATAGAAATTTGCTCTTTAGCTATTTTTTCTTTTCAATAAATTTCCAACCGCCTGCCATTGATGAAATAACTCCGCGCCCTTCAACATAATCGTGATAAAAAACTAAATAGACGTGAACAACTGAGAACAAAATAAAAAACCACATCATTATATGATGCCATTGCCTGACTGCAAAGTCGCCGCCCATAAGCGGAACAATCCAGCTAAACAAATGCGGAAGAAAAGAATCACTCATTGCAGCATATAAACCGAATCCGGTTATAGTTTGAAATAGAAATGCAAGAAAAGTTAAAAAATAAGTGAATCCGGCCAATGCATTATGTCCGATTGAATCCAACGGCTGTTCACGTACTTGTAAAATATCTATTTGTAGAACTTGTTTTACTTCCTCAATTTGTTTTTTACGGAATGGAATAAAATTTTTCCAGTCTGCATATTTATTGCCAACAAATCCCCAATAAATTCTAAACAAGAAATTAAAAAAGAAAATAAATGCAGAAAGGAAATGAATGAAGCGGACAATTCCAAACCAATAATCATAAGATGCCTCATTTGCGCTTTGTACGGCCAAAGGTTTAGCAATCAAATAACCCGTAACACAAAGAGCAGCAACGGCAAGCGCATTTAGCCAATGATAAATCCTAACCGGAAGCTGCCATACATAAACTCTTTCACCAATTGTTCTATGCATAGTTCCTCCATTAGAAAGTTTGGATTTGATGAATGTATTTTCCCTTCTCATCATAAAGATGAACTGCACAAGCTATACACGGATCAAAAGAATGAATTGTTCTTAGAATCTCCAATGGTTTTTCCGGATCTTTAACCGGCGTTCCAATTAATGCAGATTCATATGAAGACATATTTCCTTTATCATCTCTTGGAGAAGCATTCCATGTTGAAGGAACAACTAATTGGTAATTATCAATCTTTTCATTTTTAATAACTATCCAGTGTGCAAGAGCACCACGCGGTGCTTCGGTCATACCAACTCCTTTTGCTTCTTCAGGCCATGTTGATGGTTCCCATTTTTCATTATTAAACATTCTTGTATCGCCATTTTTTATATTAGCAATAAATTGTGCAAGAAATTCTTTTGCCCAAGTTGCAATAAGTTTTGTTTCAAGTCCGCGTGCAGCAGTTCTTCCTAAAGTGGAAAACAATGCGGCTACCGGAACATTTAATGTTTTTAAGGTTGATGTAACAACTTCTTTTACTTCTTGATTTCCGGAAGCGAATGCAACTAATAATCTTGCAAGCGGACCAACTTCCATCGGGTTTCCCTTCCATCGAGGAGTTTTTAACCAACTATATTTCGCTTTAACATCAAGATGATTATAAGGCGGTTTTGGACCGGTATAGTTTAATTTTGTTTCACCGCTCCATGGATGTAATCCTGTATTATCACCTACAGAATAATCGTACCATGAGTGAGTAACAAATTCTTTGATCTGTTCAACGTCATGCCCATCAACTGGAATTACTTCAGCAAGATTACGATTTAAAATTATTCCTCTCGGGAATTTAAATTTGGCAATATCGGCATAACCATTTGCCGGAAGATCACCATACGATAAATAATTGGTTAATCCTCCGCCAATTCCACCCCAATCTTTATAGAATGAAGCAACTGCCAAAAGATCCGGCAGATAAACTTTCTCAATAAATTCTTGTCCGTCTTCAAATAATTTTGAAAGCATAGCAAGTCGTTCTGAATTAAGCGCATTAGCATCATCAATATTTACAGCACAAGGTGCACCTCCAACAAGATAATTTGGATGAGGGTTCTTACCGCCTAAAATTGTATGAACCTTTACCATTTCTTTTTGCCATTCAAGTGCTTCGAGATAATGTGCAACACCAATCAAATTAACTTCTGCAGGAAGTTTATAAGCTGCATGTCCCCAATAACCGTTAGCAAAAATTCCAAGTTGACCGCTTTGAACAAACGCGGTTAATTTCTTTTGAAGATCGGAGAAATATTTTGGAGAGCTTTTAGGCCAATTTGAAATACTTTGAGCAATCTCGGAAGTTTTTTTAGGATCAGCTTTTAAGGCACTCACCACATCAACCCAATCTAAAGCATGAAGATGATAGAAATGAACTACATGATCCTGCATATATTGAGCACAGAACATTAAATTTCTTACTAACTCTGCGTTTGGAGGAATTGCAATTCCAAGTGCATCTTCAACTGTTCTAACAGATGCAAGTGCATGCACAGTTGTACAAACTCCGCACGCTCTTTCTGTAAATGCCCATGCATCACGCGGGTCTCTTCCTTTTAAAATTAATTCAAAACCTCTTACCATAGTTCCGCTTGAGTAAGCGTCAATAATTTTTCCGTCTTTAATTTCAACTTCAATTCGAAGGTGACCTTCAATTCTTGTAATCGGATCTACAACTACTCGTGCCATCATTCACCTCCCTTTTCTTCTGATTGGCCATTTTCTACTTCGGCATTAATCAGTTTTCGTTTTTTAATATTTGTTGAAACAGCATGAGCTGCAATTCCGGCAACAGTTACAGCGCCTAAAGCTAATCCAATATCATCGGCTGTGGTTTCAATTCCGAATCCCGGAAATGATGCAAGTCTTTGATAGAATGGACCGTTATCCCAAAAATGAGCTTCACTACATCCAATGCAACCATGACCGGATTGAATTGGATAACTAACACCGTTGTTCCATCTAATAACGCCGCAAGAATTGTATGTCATCGGTCCACGGCATCCCATCTTATATAAACAATAACCGCGTTTAGCATTTTCATCATCAAAACTGTTTACGAATAAACCTGCATCGTAATTTGGACGACGATAACAAGTATCATGCACCCGTCTTGAATAAAATGCTTTTGGTCTTCCTAATCCATCAAGCTGAGGAATTCTATCAAAAGTTAAAATATGAACTATAGTGCCCGCCATTACTTCTGCAATTGGCGGACAGCCCGGAACATTTATAATTGGTTTTACACTAATAATTTTATGGATGGGTGTGGCACCGGTTGGATTAGGTCTTGATGATTGAATACATCCGTTAGATGCACAGCTTCCCCAGGCAACAATAGCTTTAGCTCCTTCTGCCGCTTCTTTTACAATATCTAAAGCAGTTCTTCCTCCAATACAACAATAAACTCCTCCATCATCGGTTGGAACGGAGCCTTCGACCATCATTAAATATTCACCTTTATATTTTTTCATTGTTGAATGAAGTGCTTCTTCGGCTTGTTTACCTGCAGCAGCTTGAAGTGTTTCAGTGTAATCGAGAGAAATTTTATCTAAAACTACGTCTGCAACTATCGGGTGCGAAGAGCGGATAAATGATTCGCTGCAACAAGTGCATTCCTGAAAATGAAACCAAACAACCGGAATGCGGGTTTTGGTTTCCATAGCTCTAACAACTTTTCCAACTCCGCTTGATTCGATTCCAATAAAAGCAGAAATCCAAGCTGCAAATTTTAGAAAGTCGCGACGGCTGTAACCCTGCCGTTTCATTTCTTCCCAATAAGTAACAGAATTTTCATTTATTGTTACTCCGGGCATTACAGGATTTTCATTCATAACCATCTCCTGTTTTAATTAAAGTTATTTTGGTTTAATTGGTTGATTCGGTTGATTTTAAAATTTCCGGTAAGAATTAATTCATCGCCTAAATGCACATCCAAGTTTGTATTCACTACAAATTCAAGAAAACCTGGTTCAACTGATATTTTTAAAAATTGACGACCTTCTTTGAAATAAGTTTCTATCACTTTTCCATTAATATTAATTTCGTTTTGCTGGATAAAGTCTTTCATTTTGAAATTTTGTATGATTTAACAACTATACAAATGAAATGCCCAAAAAAATATTTGTTTTTGAGATATATGGTGGGTTCAATATTTGTGAGTTACGGTTTACCGTTAGTTTATTTATGGAATACCGTGAGGTTGATTTATCAAAATAGAAATATTATTCACTTTTTTAGAATTCTTAAAATTCTCCCAAACTAATTCTCAGCTGCCATGAATAATATCTCTAACTTTATCTGTTATTGTTCTAAAATCAATTTTGCCGCTGCCGGTTTTAGGCATTTCAGTTAATACGACAAATTTATATGGCAACGCTATAGCAGGAAGCTGCCCGGACATTTTTTTCAATGTAGTTTTCTCATCAACTGGTTGAGTTAAAGCTGCAACTATTCGAGCTCCACGAATCGAATCCGGAACTTCAACAACGCAGCATTCATTTTCTGGCGGTAATATTTTTTCAAGAACATCTTCAACTTTAATTAAAGAAATCATTTCTCCGCCAATTTTTAAAAAGCGTTTTAATCTTCCAACATGCCATAAATAACCATCTGCATCCATGTAACCCATATCGCCTGTATCGTACCAGCCGTGACGGATACTTAAAGATGTTTGTTCAAAATCATCGAAATAACCTTTCATTACGTTATCACCTTTAACAAGAATTTTTCCAATTTCACCGGTCGAGCATGCTTCACCGGTTTCATAATTTTCAACTCTAACTTGCACACCGTCAATTGGCCTACCAACACTTCCCGGCCGGTTATGTTCAAAGTTATTAACAGTAATTGCCGGACTTGTTTCTGTGGCGCCATAAGCTTCGAGTAATATCTTGTTATGTTCTTTTAAAAATCCATCTCTAAGGGCGTCGGGACATTTATCAGCTCCAGTTAATAAAATTCTAACTGAATCAAAATCGCCTTGTTTAGAATTACGCAGGTATCCCCAGAAAAAAGTTGGAGTACCCCCAACTAAAGTTGCTTTTTCTTCTCTGATAATTTCACAAATCTTTTTAAAATCAAGCGGATTTGCATAAGTAACAATTGTCATTCCGGTGGCCATTGGCACCCAAAGATTTGCTGTCTGTCCGAATGAATGAAAATAAGGAAGGTTTGCAAGAAAAATATCATCAGAAGAAAATTTAAATGCTTTTATCAAACTTGCATAATTGGAAGAAATATTTTTATGAGTTAGCTGAACAGCTTTGGGATCTTTTTCACTTCCGCTTGTAAAAAGAATTACCAACGTATCATTTTCACTTCCATGATGAACACTATTAATAATATTTTCTGCAGATGATCCGGCTTTGATTGCTGCGCGGATTTTGTTGAAAAATGTTATTGACTTCATAATATCTTCGAGGTACACCATACCATCAATGTGAGAGCAATTTATTTTTTGGCAAAGAGCCTGTGAAGTAATAATAGTTGTAAATGCACACTTCTTTTGTGCGTATTTACAATTCAGTTCTGCACCGGTAGAATAATTTATCATTACCGGAATTCTTCCGGACATCAAAGCAGCTAATACAGATAAAACTGTTCCTGCAGTATTTGGAAGCATTATGCCTATGAATCCTTCCGGATATTTTTTGAATTTCTTAGCCAAGATTAATGACCCGATCAAAGCTTTTTTATAACTGACAAGTCTATTTAAAGTTTTATCTACAATCGCAAGCTTCTTCTCATATTTCTTAGCCATTTTAATAAATTCATGATGAAAGAGCATGTTCACTCCTTTAATAATTTTAAAAATTCATTAAGTAAGTTTTTAGTACAGTAAATTACAAATCAATTAATGCCGTATTTTTTCATTTTATCTCTAAACGTAGATAAACTGAGTCCTAGTGTTTTAGCGGCTTGAGACTGATTACCATTGCTCTTGTTTAGAGAGGCATTAATTAAATTGTGTTCAAGGCATTTTACAATTTGATCAAAGTTCATCGAATCTTCCAAATAACATTTGTTACATGCTTTAATCAAAAAGTCAACCGGGTTTCCGGTTTTTACTTCCTGCGGCAAATCATCCAACATAATTTCATTGCCTACAAAAAGTGATAATCTTTGAATTACATTTTTAAGTTCTCTTACATTTCCTGGCCAGCTGTAACTAAGAAATGCTTTAAGTGCGGGAATTGATACATTGATTGTTCTATTACGTGAATATTTTTTTAAGAAATGTTCAATTAATGTGGGGATGTCATCCGTTCTTTCTCTTAGCGGAGGGATGTTGATAGGAACTACATTTATTCTGTAAAAAAGGTCTGCTCGAAAGATTCCTCTTTCAACAAGGTTTTTGAGATCAACTTTTGATGCAGTTATTAATCGTACATCGATTGGAATTGGCGTTGTACTTCCAACTCTCATTAACTCTCTTGATTCCAGAACTCTTAGTAATTTTGTTTGGATAGAAAGAGGAACGTCGTCAATATCATCAAGAAAGATACTGCCTGTATTCGCAATTTCGAACAAACCTTTTTTATCGCTCATAGCAGTTGTATAAGCGCCTTTTTCATGTCCAAACAATTCACTTTCTAGTAAATCTACAGGCAATGCAGATAACCCGATTTTTACAAAAGGATTCTGTGCTCTTTCACTTGTTTGATGAATGTATTCGGCAAAAATTTCTTTACCAACTCCGGTTTCACCGATTAACAAAACAGAACTATCGGATGAAACAATTTTATCGACCCGGGTTAAAATCTCGCGCATTTTTTCATTGCGGGCAATCAGAACAAGTGATTTATTTTGTTGTCCATTCATTTTCAACAAATCCTTGGTAATTGTTCGCCTGCAATCATTTCTATAATTCTTTTACTTCCAATAGATGTATTCATTACAACAATCTTTTCATGAGCGGCAACAACTCTGCCAATAATTTTTGAATCAGCGCCATATTCATGTTGCTTCATAATTTCCAAAACTTTTTGAGCATCATCATTTGCGACAGACAAAATTATTTTTCCTTCATTTGCAATATAGAGCGGGTCAAGTCCTAATATTTCGCATGCGCCTTTAACTTCTTCATTAATAAGAATTTCATCTTCATCAATTTCAATTCCGACATTGGCAGTAGTTGCAATTTCTTTAAGAGTTGTTGCAAGTCCGCCTCTCGTCGGATCGCGCATAACATGAATATTATTTGTTGTTTTCAATATTTTTTCAACAAGGTCATTTAACGGCGCGGTATCACTAACAATTTGAGTTTCAAATTCTAATCCTTCTCTTGCAGATAGAATTGCAATTCCATGATCGGCAATACTTCCATTTAAAATTATAACATCACCCGGCTTGCAGTTTTTAGGATTGATGTTAATATTTTTATTAATCAACCCAATTCCGGAAGTATTAATAAAAATTTTATCGCCTTTTCCATGTTCTACTACTTTAGTATCACCGGTAACTATTTGAACATCAGCTTTTAGTGCCGCATCTTTAATTGATAAAACTATTTTCCATAAGTCATCAATTGGTAATCCTTCTTCAATAATAAAAGAAAGAGAAATGAAAAGAGGTTTGGCTCCGGCAACTGCTAAATCGTTAACAGTTCCGTTGATTGCAAGATCGCCAATATTACCGCCGGGGAAAAAAATCGGTTGAACGACATAAGAATCAGTTGTAAATGCAAATTTGTTATTTCCAATTTCCAGAATTGCACTATCATGTTGAGTATTTAAAAATTCATTATTGAACTGTGTTAAAAATATTTTTGAAATGAGTTGATGAGTTAAACTTCCGCCGCTTCCATGGGCGAGTAATATTTTATCATATTCGCTTTTAGGAATTGGACAAACTAAATTTGAAGAAATATTTATTTTATTTTCAACTTCCATCAATTAATTCAGACTAAGATTAGTTTCCATAATTTTATTCTTACCATAATGAAAATAAGCAGCACAAGCTCCTTCGGTTGAGACCATTGGTGCACCAAGAGGGCTTTCGGGTTTACATTCTTTTCCAAATGCGGAACATTGGAACGGTTTTTTAATGCCTTTAAGAACTTCTCCGGCAATACATAAGGAAGATTCATTTTGAATTAGATTTCCGACATCAAAAATTTTTTCTGCATCAAATTCTGTATATGCATCGCTCAACGCAAAACCGCTGCAAGGAATTGTTCCAATACCTCTCCACTTTCTATCTACAACTCTAAAAACTTCCCGAATAATTTTTTTTGCCGAAATATTTCCTTCTTTAGTAACAACTCTATTATATTGATTCTCAACTTCACATTTTCCAATTTCAAGTTGTTTAACACATTTAAAAATTCCTTGTAGAATGTCAACCGGTTCAAATCCAGTAACAACAATTGGAGTTCTAAATTTTTGTGTTAAAGGAATATATTCTTCGTAACCCATAACTGTACAAACATGTCCAGCCGCAAGAAATCCTTGAATGTTGCAATCGTCGGACGAAAGTAATGCTTGAATTGCCGGGGGCACAAGTACATGAGAACATAAAATTGAAAAATTTTTTAGCTTTCTTCTTTTGGCTTCGATTACAGACATTGCGTTTACAGGTGCAGTTGTTTCAAATCCAACAGCAAAGAAAACTACTTTCTTATTGAGATTTTCCTCAGCAATTTTAACAGCATCTAACGGAGAATAAACCATTCGCACATCTCCGCCCGAAGCTTTTACACTCAATAAATCATTTTCTGAACCCGGGACTCTAAGCATATCTCCAAATGAAGTGAATATGACATTACTTCTTGAAGCAATAACTACAGCTTTATCAATTTGTTCAAGCGGAGTAACGCAGACGGGGCAACCCGGTCCATGAAGGAGCGTAATATTTTTTGGAAGTAGTTCTTCAATTCCGTACTTAAGAATTGAATGAGTTTGGCCGCCGCAAATTTCCATTATGGTCCAACTATTTTTTACTTCAGAGAAAATTTGCCGGGTTAAAGCTTTTACTGCTTTATGATTTCTATATTCATCAACAAACTTCATTTTTCACCGGAGTCCTGCTTTTCAATTAAATCTCCAATTTCATTTAACATTCGTATAGTTTCTTCTGCCTCTTCAACATCAATTTTGTTTAGAGCAAATCCGGCATGAACAATTACATAATCACCAATTTTAATATCATCAATCCATTGAATGCAGGCATCTTTTACCACACCGCCAAAATTTACTTTTGCCATTTTCAATTCCGGATTGGAATTATCAATAGAAATTATTTTACCTGGTACAGCTAAACACATATTATGCCCTCGGAGAATTGTGGAAGCAATATGAGGTTTTAATTTTTAGATATCAATAAAAAAATGATAGCGTAAATTTAATCCGGATATTAGCATCCCGTTCCTACTTTTAGCCAAATTCCTTTTTATTTTTGTAATTAGATAAAGTTGTTTTAGTTTCAACTGTTAAATTTTTATAATATTCTATTTCCGGATAACTAAATGGAAATAATAAGCTCTCTAATTGATTTTATCTTAAATATAGACAAGCATCTTAATGAATTGATTTTACAATACGGCACGCTAACCTATGGAATTTTATTTTCAATAATATTTGCAGAAACCGGATTTGTTTTTACTCCTTTTTTACCGGGAGATTCATTACTCTTTGCCGCCGGTACATTTGCAGCGCGAGGTTCTTTTAATGTTCATCTATTATTTTTTATTTTAGCTTCAGCGGCTTTTATAGGTGATAATGTTAATTATTGGGTCGGAAAAAAATTAGGGACAAAGCTTTTTGAAAGAAATTATAAATTCTTAAAGAAGGAATATTTGGATAGAACTCATAAGTTTTATGAGAAGCATGGCGGAAAGACAATTATACTTGCAAGGTTTTTTCCCATTATTAGAACATTCTCACCATTCGTTGCGGGATTGGGAAGTATGAATTACACACGATTCGTTCTAAATGATATTGCTGGTGCAATAATTTGGGTTTCTATATTTGTTTACAGTGGATTTTTCTTCGGAAATATTCCTATAGTAAAAAATAATTTTTCAATTGTTATAATGATTATCATTATTATTTCTTCGCTTCCGGCTATTATAGAATTTTTTCGTCATCGAAAATCTTTCATTAAATAATTAGATTTCCTACTACGGAGTTTGAAATGATAAATCAAAATTTGCTGGGACTTTTGTTGCAAGGTGGATTTACAATATTTATTCTCTTAGTATGTTCATTGCTTTCAATCAAAGTTATTATAGAAAAATTTATACAATTCAACTGTTTGAAAGAAGTTCACGTTAATTCATTCTCTCAACAAATAATAGAGCTTAGTAGAAATAATAAAATTAACGAAGCAATTGATTTATGCAATTCGAATTTTATTAAAATCTCTATCTTCAAAGTTATTCTACCGATTTCAATTGTTTATAAATATATTCTTGAAAATATCAACTTAGAGAAAGAAGAATTACAAGAGTCGGCATTTAATAAATTAGATCAAGAAATTGTAAAACTGGAAAAAGGGTTAGGTATACTTGCAACATTAGGTGCTATTTCACCTTTCATTGGTTTGTTTGGAACTGTTATTGGCATTATTAAATCATTCAGTGCATTGTCGCTTAGCGATACGACTCAATACTCGCATGTTATGAGTGGTATTGCTGAAGCTTTAATTGCTACAGCGGCGGGATTATTTGTAGCTGTTCCTTCAGTTTTATTTTACAACTACTTCACAAAAAAAATAAAATTAACATTGCCAATTTTTGATGAAGTAATTCAAAATTTAATCCGTACTATTAAAAAAGTTTAATCACTTAAATGAGAAGATATAAGTTAGACGAAAAAGAGTTTTCAGAAATCAACATTACGCCGTTTACAGATGTTGTTTTGGTTTTATTAATTATTTTCATGATCACCAGTCCGTTCTTAATAACAGGCTCATACAAAGTTAAACTTCCTAAATCGGTAAATTCGGAAACTGATGTTAGTAAAGGCATTGAAGTTTATTTAACTGAAAATAGTGAGCTGTCAATAAATAATAATACTATTTCGTTTGAGGATATTGCATGGCGTATAAAAAACGAATTTGAATCCATGGGAACTAAAGATGTAATTATTAAAGCAGATAAAAATGTAAAGCATGGAATTTTCATTCAATTGCTTGATGAATTAAAAAAAGCCGGAGCTGAAAAACTATTAATTTCTACAACAAAATTTGGATCAAATTCACCTTAACCTAATTTTTTAAAAGTATGTTCGAGATTAATTATAAATCTTTTTCTTCATTCGTTTCATTTCTACTTCATTCACTATTTCTTTTTTTGTTTTATTTCATTACAGCTAATCCGCCGCAAACATCAAGAGATTTAATTGAGTTCAGTATTGCCTCGGGTTCCGGGGGAACCGGAGGTCAAGCTTCAACTCAAAAAGAAGAAATAAAAAAATCAGTTGAAGAAGAAATTGTTAAAGCAACTAAAGAGAATGCTGCAATAAAACCCGGCAAACAAAATCAAAGTATTGATGGTAACACCTCAGGAACCGGCACCGGTTATGGAACAGGAACCGGTACAGGCCAGCCTGGAATTCTACAATCACCAAAACCAATTGTTGAAGATGTCTTTCTTGTTGCAGTAGATGAGATGCCTGAACCAATCGGGGGGATGCAAAAAATTTTATCGCAAGTTAACTATCCTGCAGATGCAAAACGTAATGGAATTAACGGAACTGTTTTTGTTCTTGCCTATATTGATGAAAACGGTTCAGTAAGAAAAACATTTCTTACAAAAGGAATTGGAGGAGGTTGTGATGAAGCTGCAATGCGGGCAGTTTCTTTCTCACGTTTCAAACCGGGCAAACATAAAGGACAATACGTAAAAGTCCAAATGCAAATTCCAATTCAGTTTAACTTCAACTAAGCTTTTTTCTTTTGAAAATTTCTCCAGAGAAAATATACTGGAATGCCAATCAGTACAATTATTAAACCGCGTAATGTGAATTGAGTTTTTTCAAATAGCAAAATTATTGAAATAACAGAGGCACAAATAATATATACTATTGGCAGCCAGGGATAACCAAAAGTTTTATATGGCCTTTCAGCATCGGGGCGTTTTTTTCTTAAAATAAAAATTCCGATTAATGTAAGTACGTAAAAGATAAGGACTGTGAACACGACGTAATCCAATAATTCACCATAGGTTCCGCTTAAACATAAAATGCTTGCCCAAACTGCCTGAAAGATTAATGCTTTTCCGGGTACAGAATTTTTATTTAACTCGCTTGTGGCTTTGAAAAATAAATTATCCTTTGCCATAGCATAATATACTCTTGCACCGGCAAGAATTAATCCATTATTACATCCAAAAGTAGAAACCATTATTAACAATGCCATAATAATAGCTGCTGGCTCGCCAAAAATTAAATTAGCTGCCGCTGTTCCAACCCGGTCTTCGGCAGCAAACTGAATTCCCAAACTTGTAACATCTTTGCCGTCAATATTTCCTTGAAGAGGAAGAACGCATAAATAAGCAACATTGGCTAAAATATATAATGCTGTTACAATTAATGTTCCTAAGAATAAACTTAAAGGAATATTTCTTTTAGGATTTTTAATTTCTCCAGAAGTAAAAGTAACATTTTCCCACGCAACACTGGCAAACAAAGAACCAACCATGGCTACAGCAATTGCAGTTACTATTGAAAAACCGGTAAGCTGCTCAATCCATTCGACTTTTCCATTTGCAATATGAAGCCATTGAGCATTCCACATGTTTGAAAAATTTGCAGCTATTGCTTCAGCGTTAGATCCAATAAATAATCCGAGAAGTATCAATCCAAAAAGTGCAAGTGTCTTTGCGATTGTAAAAATATCTTGAACAATTCTTCCTTCTCGTAATCCGCGATAATTGATGTATGTTAAAATTAATATCGAAACAATTGCAAGAAATTGTGCCGTTGAAATTTTTAATCCTAACAAATCAAGTAAAATATTTTTAGTGCCAAACCAGGGAATTAATAATGCAGTAAATTTTGCAAAAGCAACAGCCACTGCTGCTATTGTTCCAGTTTGAATAACAAGAAATAAAGTCCATCCATACAAAAAACCAACTAAAGGATTATATGCTTCACGAAGATATACATATTGACCGCCGGCGTGAGGCATCATTGCAGCAAGTTCCCCGTAACCGAGTGCGCCGATAAGAGTAATTATTCCAGTGATCAACCAGACGACTAATAGTAATCCGCTCGAACCAACAGTGCGTGAAATATCTGCACTCACAATAAAAATACCGGAACCAATCATTGAACCAATAACAAGCATTGTTGAATCAAGTAAACCTAATTCCCGCTTTAAACCACCAGTTGTTTCACTATTCATAACAATTCCTTTTTTGATGTTAAAGTTAATTCAGGAAATTGAAAAGAGCTACAAAAAAGTGAAGTGTTTAACTCTCCCTCCTTTGATAAGGAGGGAGACGAAGAGGGTGGTTAGAATTTTATTTATTTAATTGGTTCTCAATTTCTTTTACTACTTTATCTCTATCAAAAACAACATCAGTATTTTTGAAACGAATAACTTTAATCTTTAAACCTTTCAAATATTTTGTTCTTTCAGTATCATATTCTTTTTGATCATCTTCATAATGGTGCTCACCGTCTACTTCAACAACTAATTTCTCTTCTGGACAATAGAAATCAACAATATATTTTCCAATACTTTGCTGTCTTCTAAATTTTCTACCATTAAGTTGACTTTTTCTCAGTTCATACCACAAATACTTTTCTGCATATGTGGGACTGTTTCTTAAATCTTTTCTTTTTGTTTTCAGACTCTTAATATTATGTACTCTTTTCATAACCACCCCTTTCGTTCCCCTCCTTACTCAAGGAGGGGAAGCTATACATTTTAAAATTTTATAAACATGATTTTAGTTTATCTGAAATTTAATTAGAATCTTACATTATATTAAAAATGAAAGTTTACAAACATTTTTTTGAAAGAATATATGTCATTTAGCAATTCAATATTCACTAAACTTTTCATTGCACAATAACCTTCGTCGGTTGGCCGGAAGGTAATGTTGTTAGGTAAGAACAACAAATTTTGGACTAAAGCCCAATGTAAGAGAGTTGTTTTAATAACCCTACGCTTAAGCGATGGGTTATTACAGGAAAAACATAAAGGGCTTTAGCCCACAACTTAACCTTAAAACATTATGCAGGCAGGGGAAACAAAAACTATTATTTTAATTTCTTCTCATTAATTTTTTGCCATAGCCCAATGTGTAGAGATGGGCAAATATCTTTTTTTCCAAATTTGATAATCCTTTTTTAATTCTAGCTCCTGCAGGAATATATAATGCATCTTCTTTGTTTGTGCTGTGAAATGGGGAGGCAGCAAGCAACGCATGAACAAATTCGTGTATGTAATTTTGTTGTGCATATTTTATAGTCGGAAGAGGATAAGGAGTTAAATCAATAGCTGCAAATAGGATATAACGTCCTTTACTAAACATTGTTTCTTTAGTGGCATAAGTATTTCCCCAATTACCAGATGTATTTGTAAAAGCTGTTACTACTCCTGGTTGATTTTTATCAGTTGTTTCACTAATACTAAATTTCACCATTCCCGGTTCGTCTATACTTTCAAATTCTTTTTTCGAGTGAAAAAACATTGAATCAATGTAAGCATCTGTGTAACCAGCAGGCTTGTTGATTCTGTCAAAATAAATTGTTATGTCTGAAGAAGGGAACAATATTGTACAATTTTTAAATTCAGGGAAGCCAACAAATTGTTTTACATCACTCCAGTCAATCATTCCCTGCAGCAAATCCCTTCCAAACTCATCTTTCCATCTTTTCCAGGTTTCAATGTTGGAGGAATTGAAATCTGTTACTTTATTCACGCCTGGGTTAATCACAACTTCAGGATGGGTATAGAAATAATATGTTGAGTCAACCCCATTTGTAATTGTAGACGGCCCGACTATCAATACTGAATCTTTCCCTGTTTTTGTTGTATAAAGATATGCCATTCCATTTGCATCAGTCAATGCTTTCACATTTGGGTCGCTTCCCAATCTAACCTGGAAATCCTTAAGAGGAGTGTTAAATCCCAGAGAAACCAAAGGTCCAACATCCAATTCATTCCATCCATTCTCAAGAACTTTGAATGTTCCTAGAGCATATGAAGCTGGCATGTTCTTCCAGTTTGGATTTGTGAATGTTCTTTTCTGTATTGTCGGCCCAAATACCTGGATGCTGTCAATTGTTGAGCCTGTTCCATAAGCATCAAAAAACATTGCTTCGTCAATGCCGCCAGCATTGGGCCCGTGCGCATTAAGATGCCCGGAGTTATTTCCATCAATAAGCAGCATTTTTTTTACAATTTGTTTTCCGCCTATCATCAGCCTGTAAAGATAAACGCCTGCAGCAACCCCTTCATTCCTGTCATTATCGCCCTGCCATGTGACTTCATATCTTCCAGGATAATTTACTTTGTCAACCAATGTTTTGACATGCTGCCCAAGGGCATTATATATCTCAAGTTTTACATTTCCTGCTTCCCTAACATCATATTTAATTATTGTTGAAGGATTGAATGGATTTGGATAATTCTGGTAAAGCTCAAAATTAATCGGCAAATAATCTTTTTCAACGCTTGTTGAAAGCTGATTGAATGTAAGATTTCCATTGGCGTCCGTGTTTGTACTTAGAACATATTTTTTGTTGTTGTCATTTATATATGCAAGCACAATTGCGTTTGATGATGGAGTGTTATCTTGTTTAACAATTTTCCCAGTCCAAGTGAATTGATCTGCCTTAAGGTAAGAGTAACTTTGAGAAAATAGAGGGACAAAAGAGTATAATACAAATAAAAAAAATTTAGATTTCATTTGTTATTACAAAAAGTATTTTGATTAACTCTGGCTTTGTAAACTTGCTACAAAGATTTTTTTTAGAGACATGCTATAGCATGTCTCTACCCATATTTCTTAATACTAAATTAATTTATTTTTTTCACCTCTACATACCAATCACTTGACTGCTCTAAAGATTTGTTCATAAGTTTTAATAATTTATGCGGGTCATCAAGCGTTCCTTCTTGAAGAAGCGCTGAATCATAAAGCTGCTCGGTTACATTTTTGATGAATTCATCATTGGAATCTTTTTTAAAAACTTTTATAAGGTTTCTAATAAGTTTATGATTTTGATTTACTTCAAATATTTTTTTCTGCTGACCCATATCCTTATTTGCCATTTTCATTATTTTTAACATCGAAGCGGATAGCCCTTCATCTTTTGAAACTAAACACGTTGCACTATCAATCAAACGATTTGATTTTATAACATCTTCAATTTTATCAGCCAGTATAGTTTTCATTTTTGCAAGGAGACTAAAGAAATGTTTTTCATCATCTTTACCTAAATCTTCAAGAACTTGTTTTTTCTCTTCTACACTTTTTAAGTTTTCAAGTTTTTTCCAATCAGCATTTTCAGCTGATTTGATTTCGTAATCTTTATACTTCCTAACAGCTTGAATAACAAATTCATCAACCGGATCGGTTAAGAAAAAAACTTCTAAACCTTTACTTTTAAATATTTCAAAATGAGGGTCAAGAATGATCGCATCTCTGTTAACGCCCGTTATATAATAAATTTCTTTCTGCCCTTCTTTCATACGCGAAGCATAATCAGAAAATGAAATCAATTCATCTTTATCTTTACTTGCTGAAGAATTAAACCGCAGCAGTTCAACATACTTATCATGATTGGTAAAATCTTGATATCCAAGTTTGAAAATCTTACCGTGTTCTTTCCAAAATTCTAAATAACCTGCGCCCTCATTCTTTGCTTTATCTGTCAAATAACTTAAAACAGTATTAGTTACACTCGAAGCAATTTTTGTAAAAATAACATTTTCTTGAAGTGTTTCTCTCGAAATGTTTAACGGCAAATCTTCGGAATCAACAACTCCTTTTACAAAACTTAAATATTCAGGTAAAAGATCTTTGTTCTTATGCTGAATCATAACCCTGCGTACATATAAATCAAGACCATAGTTTTCTCTATCATACCAATAAAATTCATTAGCTTTTTTTGGTATGAATAAAAGTGCATTGAATTGAATAGGCGCATCGACCGATTTATGAATCGTATCCATCGGCGGCTCATTATCATAAGAAAGAAATTTATAAAACTCATCATATTGATCTTTCTTGATAGAGCTTTTTGGTTCGCGCCAAATTGCACTTACTGTATTTACTTTTTCTTTTTCAAGAATGATGGGATAAAAAATAAAATTTGAATGCTTCTTGATTACATTTTCAAGTTTCCATTTTTCAGCAAACTCTGCGGCATCATCTTTCAATTGAATTTCAATTTTCGTTCCTCTATTAATTTTTTCGTCAATCTCAGTTAGTTCATAATCTCCCAAACCATCAGATTTCCATTCAACAGCTGTTTCATCTTTACGGAAAGATTTTGTTTTTATTACAACTTCTTTAGCAACCATAAATACAGAATAGAATCCAATTCCAAATTTTCCGATTATACTTCCTGCATCTGTTTTTGTCTCAGCAATTAATTTCAAAAATTCTTCTGTTCCGGATTTAGCAATAGTTCCAATATTAGATATTAATTCATCGCGGGTCATTCCAATTCCGGTATCGGTAATTGAAAGAATTTTTTTCTTAGAATCGAAATTAATTTTAATTTCGAGAGGCAGATCGGCCGCACCGATATCCGAACCTCTGTTTGATTCAAACCGTATTTTATCCAATGCATCGGAAGCATTTGAAATTAATTCTCGCAGAAATATTTCTCTGCTTGTGTAAAGTGAATGAACAAGTATATCAAGCAGCTTTTTAACTTCAGCTTTGAATTCATACTTTTTTGCATTTTGAGATGACGACATTATGACCTCCGAATCAAATCCATTTTATACGTGAAATGATAAACTTAATGATTAGGTAAGTAAAAATATGAAGTGAAATATTTCCCTTCAAGATTACAACAACTTAGAAAGTGAAAAGAACTATTTTTCTTTTTTAGAGTCCTCTGCTTCTTCACCGCTTAGAGCTTTTTTAAATGATCTAATTCCTTTACCTAAGCCTTGCGCAAGTTCCGGAATTTTTTTACCGCCAAATAGAATAATCAAAATTAGGAGAATTATTAGAATTTCTGTGAGTCCAAAATTGCTCATTTTCTACCTTTCAAATTTTTCCGGGATAAATATACATAAATAATTAGCCAACAAAACCATTAGCAATTGCGAAATTACTTATGCAGATTAAAACGAATTGCATCCGGAGAATATTTTAATATGTCACCTTACGCAAAATGATGAAAAAATACAAAGAGCGATGTAAGTTAGTAATAGAAACATAAGAGGTGTGTAATGAACAAGCAACTCTTAGAGACATATTCAGATTATCTGATGAGTTCATTTTCA
>Ga0233420_10000411_pt1 | contig 18635 bp, 13 predicted proteins | sample Watercolumn_Mata_4_FD_183009 | JGI IMG/M metagenome (GOLD analysis project Ga0233420, IMG submission 183009) | Freshwater microbial communities from Lake Matano, South Sulawesi, Indonesia - Watercolumn_Matano_2014_102_MG | ecosystem: Environmental > Aquatic > Freshwater > Lake | place...
GGCCACATCTCGCGACCCGTCCGATGAGCCGATGAATATCAGCGGATTCCGAGATGCGCGAAATGCCATGGTGAATCTCTCATTTTGGTCAGCGGAAGGCCCTGAAATTCGTGCTTTCACGACAGTCATCCGCGTTTTCGCGCTCGAAGACGATATTACCTGGAAACGGCAATGGGGCTTGATGTAGGTGCGAATTCATTCGCCTATTCAGGGCCTTGTGTGCGAACGGATTCGCACCTGCGATACATCGCATCATCCTGTTTATCCTGTGGATTCCTGTCCAACTGCTTTTTCCAGGATTATGGATGGGCACTTAATAGTGGCGACGGATGTCCTGGCGCCGCCGCTGACGAGGCGGCCCGCACCGGTAACAACCGGGCGGGCCGAAGCTGCGGGAACGATCCAGAAATTACAGCGAATACAGGAAGGCGCGCATCTGATCCAGTTTCTCGTCCGAGAGTCCGTTCAGTCGTTCGATCATCCCCAATGCCTTGACGGCCGGCCCATCATGAAGGTAGGCGGCTTCTATGGCATCGCAGGCCCTGCCGTCGTGAAGCAGGAAATCACAGCCGGGCTTTATGGATTTCGGGTCTTTATCCGCGGTTTCTTTATTGATCGGGACAGTGCTGTTGTGATTCGAATCCGTCACGAAGCGGTTGAAGCGTAGTCCCTTCAGCGGCGGCGTCCGTATCAGTTGAAAATACGATCTGTATATCGGATTGATAGTGCCGTCATCGTTTCGGAACTGGACCGCATCCGCCGGCGCCTTTGCGACTTGCGACAAATAACCCATATCGTGCAGCAGCAGATCGGTACCGAGATAGGAGACGAATGGGTAATTCGGGTCCGCGCTGCTCTGAAGCTTCTTCAGTGCGGCTCGCTCTTCGTCGGGCAAGATATTGTCGGTCGCAATGAATTTGATCTTCTCGATGACATGACAGCCGGCGCATCCCAACTGCTTGAAGAGCACTTCGCCTCGCTGTACCTTCTCGCTCGACACTTGATATTCGGCTCGCTCGGGAATGCCGATCCAGCGCTGATAGGTTGCCATGTTCCGTATCTCTTCTTCGGTGATATCCGAGTTGGGCGAGTTTGCCTGGCAGCCGGCATCGGCGGGTCCGCACAGCGTGTGGTCATAGCGAACCAGTTGCTTGGGGTTCGTTTCACCTGGATGGATGAGTCGATAACTCTCTTTGGAGCTGAGGTTCATCTCGACGTGGGCCGCGTTGGCGATCTGATCCTCGAGTGATACGCGATCTCCGATCCAGCCCCAGCGGCTGATATAGCAGTCGTTGGCCGTATTACCCAAGCGCTGATTTTTGCAACTCCGATAATTGGTTGCTCCGCCCTCGCCCGCTCGAGTGCCTGGAGCCAGCCCGTAGCAGCCGGCATGGGTGATGCCGCCCTTGATCGGGTCAGTACCCATCTGTCTGTTTTTGAATACCTTGATTCTGGCGCTCGGAATCATCTCGATCAGCGGTGTGTTGCCGAGACGCTTTCCCAACAGTTGGATGAACCCGATCCTATCGTTGTTAATCGCCTGCAGGATGGCGGCACCGTTGACCTCCTTGCAGGTTTTCGGCCAGTTGTTGGGATCGACCCCCGGCGGTATTTCCGTCTTTACTTTGGTGCAGCGCTGGGTTCCCGCATCGATATTCGTGATATTCACCCTCTTCGGCACATACTTCTGTTTTTCAACTTTATTGACTATATATGGCCTCCGTTTGTGATTATCGACGAGCACGAACCCACTATTCGGACCTATCGCGACATGCTGCATCGTATAGGTCGGCAATCCATCCTCCAGATTCACGTGAAAGCTGTTGCCGTAAAAGTTCATGATTTTGTTGTTATAGAATGGACCCTTCGGCTCGAGGAAGGCTTTCGGTGTCGCGTGATCATTCGCGTCACATTCCTCCAGGGGCCCTGCCTCTTCCTTAAGATCGAAGAACACCAGCTTCATCGAAGGAATCACCGTCTTCGGCTGTTTCCGGTCCGTCAGGAACTCGAGGTCCTGATTGGTGTAGGTATAATCGAGCGATACCGGATACAGGCGATAATCGTCTTTCATGTCGTGCCCTTCGGCGACATGAATCTGCGGTAGCTTGCCGTTCGGCATCAACGGGACCCCGCCGCCATTGCGAATATGGCAGGAGTCGCAGGTATTGCCATGAAAGGGCGACGTGTAATCCTTCCTCTGAAACCCGGCGGGGAAATTCACCGGGTCCAAAAGACCCTCGAACGTCGTACCTGCCTCGGTTTTGTCAAGGTACGCCTTATACATCAGATTGGAGCGATATTCGTTATGCCACAAGGTCCGGCCCCGGATACCGCGGATGAAATGATCGGGGGTCTGGTTCATGTGGTTGCTCATGAAGATGGCATGCCAAAAATCGTCCGTATAGTATTTGCTTTTTAGGGTCAGGTCGTCTGCATTTATCAGCGGCAGGTATTGGGTATAGAGGCTCGAGCCGTAGATCTTGTCATGGACCGGGATCACCCCCTTGTTGCCCCCATCGAGCTTATCCGCGACGAAGGACAGTGGAATCTTCTGTTCAGGCAATCCGGCATACATGAACATGGTGCGTCCATACTGATTGTCGCCCAGGTTGGGAAACACCTTCCGAATTTCCTTGACGGCCGCATCCCTTTTGTCGGCATCGGCCGGTTTGTCGCTGTTGATGATGCCGCCGTAGAGCACATTCCAGTTGTCGTAGAATCCATTGGGATGGACCTCAAAATCGGCCGAACACGCTTTCAAGCGCTGGATCGCCGCCGCATCCCCTTTCAGCCTGGCGTCCGTGAAATCTTGCATGGAGCATTTCTTTGGCAAAAAGTAGCGCTGAGCCTCGAAAAGGGAGGAACCGGATTCCCCATGTACACCGGTTTTGATCAGTTCATAATAACCAGTGAACGGGTTGGTCTTGAAGGCGTCGTTCAGCTTGAGTATTTCGTCGTTGGTCGCTTCGTTCCAGGGATAACGGCCGATATCGGCGAATTTCGACAAGGAGAACTTGTACTGTGTGTCGAGATTTCCTGTTTTCGTTATGACCTCTTGGCGTTGCTGCTCACACTCGTTAGCGTTCTTGCAACAAAAATTATTCTTTGTACAAGCAACGACCTTAGGCTGAGACAAATCGGGTTGGAAGCCGACCTTTCCCAGGAACATGGGGCAGACCTCGCTGCCTTTTGCGCACAACTTGCCGAATTGATCGTCGCTCTGCGGGTAGAACAGGGCGGGGCGGTCGCGCAGCCAGACCTGATTGCCTCCAAGGTGCGTCCAAGCCTGCAACTGGGTCGTGAAATAATCTTCATAACAGACCGAATCACTGATTTCGTCAGCGAAGACAGCGCAGTAATGACCCATGTACCAGAAACGCCAGGGCACGAAGATGGTCGCCTCGGTCAAGGCGAAGCCCAGGCTGGGAACCGTTACAGCGCCGATCTTGTAGCTGTTGTTTTTGGCGCTTTCGGCCTCGTACCCCAGAGGATCCTTCGTTTGGGTGTGAAGGCGTCGAAAATCAAACTCCATCTCGACGCAGTCGCCTTTTCCAATTCCACAATCCTGGTTTTTAGGGGATTGAGCGGGGAGATACAGGGTATCGGTGCGATGCATCGACATGACATTGACGATACCGTAGCGAAGCATGCAGCGCGCCTTTTCCTTTGCATCCAGACTCTCCGGGCAAAAGGTCGTCGAAATCGCGCCGCCGGGCAGGACGAACGGTACGTCGATCAGGTTGCTGTCCTTGGTGCTTAGCTTCTGATGCCAAGGCAGATCGGTTAACCATTCGTCGACAAGCTGCTCTCCCGTGGCGGTCGGGATGCAGTTCAAGGTGAGGTTGTAGTTTAGCTCGCTCTTTAATACGGCTGACTTGCGGCAAACCCCGGACAGGGTGGTCTTGCCGATTACGCTGGTTTTTTTCAGAATCGCGGTTCGACCGCTCCAACTGGTGAGCTGGACCGTTAAGTTGCCCTTGGGACCGAAACGGCATTTGGTTGGACTCGCGGCTATCGGGTCACTACTGTTGCATTTGATTTTGTTGCTGCCTCCTTCCGGGTTGAACTCAAAAATGACGGTTTCGCCCTCTCCGCCATCATTCGGAACACAATCCGAATTCAGATTGTAGGCATTCTCTCCACCTTTGATCAGGGACTGGCGACAAGAACCCGTAATGGTGATGATCCCGGTGTCCGTGCTCGTCAGCAGCGCGGTTTCTCCCTTCCAGGACGTCAGGGTTATCGTTAATTTGCCCTGATCATCGAAGTCGCACGGGGTTGGCATGACTGTGTTTGGCCTCTCCACTCCATTGCAGGTTATACGGTTGGCTCCCGCTTGCGTGTCGTAGGAGAATTTCACGGTTGGATACGCGCTGCTGGAGTAGGAATCATCGATGTCGCCATGGGCGGCGCCCGCCAGGACGGCGACGGTGACCGCAAGCAGCTTAAGAATGATTTTTCTCATCATCGTTGCTCCTCCCCGGGTGAGTCGTTTTGAAACCAGATGTTCAATAAGCGACAAATGAAATTGAACCTCTGACCCATGTGATCATGCAGCTATCGACAAATGGCATGCCTCGAAGCGCGTGGGTCACCCGCTCGGGATTGGGTCCATTCACAGCCGCTGAGAGCTTGTCCTCGGCGTGGGCGATGGCCGTTGCAGCGCTTTGGCGCATCGACCCTGGTGCGTCCGTATGCCGGTGGGTTGATTCGTCGCGCTGCCGCGAATCCGGCAGACAGCGTACTCCCCGTCAAAATGGGTCCTTTGGGTCCGGCAACGGGCCGCTAAGACCGGGTTTGCAGCAAACAAGGGGGAGAATGGAGATGGAATGGCAAAAACCACGCATCGCTTCATCGACAGTATCATGCCAAACGCCTTCCAAATCACGAGAGGCTTTCATCTGCGATCGCGTTTCCAATGGAACGCCAGTGCGAAATTAAGAGGATGAAGAGCCGTTGTCAATTCTTTTTTGAGGCCGTTTTGAGGCCGCTTAAGAAGCGGAAAAAAGGGGGTCAACCTTGAGAGCTTGTGAAAAAACCCCCGACCTACTGCGGACACCCATGGACGCGGTGGGCGGCGTTGCGGGGACCCCCAAAATCGGGTCGTTTAGCGCTGCTAGACTCCCAGATTTTGTGCCCCCCCGCGCCTTGCCCACCACGCCCAGGGATGCCCTCGCGACGGCCGGGGGTTTTTCACAGACTCTGAGCCGGTCCCGTATCCAGACCGCTGGAAATCTAGCCCAGTACCCTCGCCATCACCATCGCGTCCTCGCGGCCATTCTTGGCGGGGTAATAGTCCTTGCGCATGCCGATCTCGTTGAAGCCCATGCCGCGGTAGAGCTTGATGGCGCCGGGGTTGGAAGGACGGACTTCCAGAAACATGCTGTCCGCCTTGAAGCGCGTGGCCTCGTCGATCAACTGTTGCAGAATGGCGCGGCCATAGCCCCTGCCCTGCCAGGCCGGGGCGACACAAATGTTCAGCACATGGGATTCGGCGGCGCCGATGGTGGAGATGCCGTAGCCCACGAGTTCTCGGGCCCTTTCCCCGATCCAGCAGTGATAACCTACCTTGAAGCAGCTGCGGAAGGTCTCCAGTTCCCAGGGAAACTCATACGCGGCGGCTTCGATCTCCGCCATGATATTGATGTCGCCGCGCTCCATGGGCCTCAGCAGCAATTCGGCGCCGTCCACGAGACTGGGAAAGTGCTTGTAGTAGAACTCGGACTCGGCGTCATAGCGTATCCAGCGCCGGGCCTTGTCGAGCATGTCCAGTAGCGTATCCATGGTTTACTTGCGCTTCAGCCTTGTCGTCGGGCAATGCGGCGGGCCAGCTTGAGGTCCTCCCAGGCACGGCGTTTCTCGGTCTGGGAGCGGAGAAGATAGGCGGGGTGATAGGTCACCACGAGCGGAATCGAGCGATAGTCATGGACGATGCCCCGCAGTTTGCCGATGGGGGTAGCCGTTTTGAGCAGATTGTGCGCGGCGACGCGACCCACGGCCACGATAATCGCGGGGTTGATCAGGGCGACTTGGGACAGCAGATAACTTTCACAGGCTGCGGCCTCCTCCGGCGATGGGTCGCGGTTTTTCGGCGGGCGGCATTTCAGCACATTGGCGATGTAGACCTCTTCCCGCGATAGACCTATGGCCTTGATCATCTCGTCGAGCAACTGACCTGCCCGCCCGACGAAAGGCTCGCCCTTCAAGTCTTCCTGTTCGCCCGGCGCCTCGCCGATGAACATCCAGGTCGCGGTTCGGTCGCCGACGCCGAACACGGTTTGAGTCCGGGTCTCGTGCAGGGGGCAGCGGCGACAGCGCCTGACCGCTTCCTCGAGTTCCGGCCAATCAGGAATCAATGCCACGCTGGGAGGGCCGGGTTCGATCCATTCCATGCGTGCCGGCTCCTCGGCCCCGGGGGTTTCCCGGGGGCCAAAGGGCGGTTGCAGCCTGGGCTTCCAGACCTCGATACCCATGGTTGCGAGCCGATCCAGACGCGAGTCCATGGGCCACGCATCAGATCGGGGCTGCCACGCTCAATGCCGGGCCCTCATACGTCGCCGGCCACCTGGGGATGCATCCGCTGGCTGGGCGCCCGCAGCTTGTTGACGGCGTTGATGTAGGCCTTGGCCGAGGCGATGACGATGTCCGTGTCGGCGCCTAGACCGTTGACGATGCGGCCGGCCTTTTCCAGCCTCACGGTCACTTCGCCCTGCGCGTCGGTCCCGGTCGTGATGTTGTTGACCGAATAGAGCAGCAGTTGCGCCTCGGTGTTGACGACGGACTCGATGGCCTTGAGACTGGCGTCGACGACACCGCCGCCCGAGGCGGTGCCGGTCAACTCTTCCTGATCGACCCTGACGGTAACCCGCGCGGTGGGGGTTTCGCCGGTTTCCGAGCACACTTTCAGCGAAACCAGCCGCACGCCCTCCTCCTCGGCCGTCCCGGCGGCGTCGGTGATGAGCGCCTGCAAGTCCTCGTCGAAGATGTCGTGTTTCTTGTCGGCCAGCTCCTTGAAGCGCGAGAAGGCCTCGTTCAGCTCCGCCTCGGAGCCGAACTCGATGCCCAATTCCTGCATGCGGGTCTTGAAGGCGTTACGCCCCGAATGCTTGCCCAGCACCATGCGGTTGGCGGTCCAGCCCACATCCTCGGCGCGCATGATCTCGTAGGTCTCGCGATGCTTGAGCACGCCATCCTGATGGATGCCGGATTCGTGGGCGAAGGCGTTGGCGCCGACGATCGCCTTGTTGGGCTGCACCGGAAAACCGGTGATGTTGGAGACCAGCTTGGAGCAGGCGACGATCTCGCGGGTGTCGACCGTCACTTGACAAGGGAAGATATCCTTGCGGGTGGTCACGGCCATCACCACTTCTTCGAGGGCGGCATTGCCGGCGCGCTCGCCGAGTCCATTGATGGTGCATTCGACCTGCCGCGCGCCATTGAGCACGGCGGACAGGGAGTTGGCGACGGCGAGACCAAGATCGTTGTGGCAATGCACGGAGAAGATGGCCCGGTCCGCGTTGGGGATGCGCTCGCGTAGCCGGCGTATGGTCTGGCCGAACTGATCCGGCAGACTGTAGCCGACGGTATCGGGGATATTCAGGGTCGTGGCGCCGGCGTCGATGACCGCCTCGAGTATGCGGCAAAGAAAATCCTCATTGGAGCGCCCGGCGTCCTCGGGGGAAAATTCGACATTGTCCGTGTATTGCCGCGCCCGCTTGACGGCCTTGACCGCGTGCTCGATGACCTGATCCGGCGTCATGCGCAGCTTGAGCTGCATGTGGATCGGCGAGGTGGCGATGAAGGTATGAATCCGCGCGCTGGCGGCCTCGCGCAAGGCTTCGCCGGCGCGGTCGATGTCCTTGTCCAGCGCGCGGGCCAAACCGCAGACCACGCTGTCCTTGACGCTACGGGCCACCGCCTGGACGCTCTCGAAATCGCCGGGACTGGCGGCGGGAAAGCCCGCCTCGATGACATCTACCCGCAGTCGCTCCAGCGCCCAGGCGATGCGGACTTTTTCATCCCGCGTCATGGAGGCGCCGGGGCTTTGTTCGCCGTCACGCAAGGTGGTATCGAATATGATGAGTTTGTCGCTCATGATGAAATCCTGTGTCTGGTGGACGGATCCGTTGACGAGTGAAGTGCCGACTGAGTTGTAACCGGAAGAGGATTCAGAGCTTGTGAATAAACCCCAGGCCGTAGCGAGGGCGTCCCTGGGCGTGGTGGGCAAGGCGCGGGGGCGCACAAAATCTGGGAGTCTAGCAGCGCTAAACGACTCGATTTTGGGGGTCCCCGCAACGCCGCCCACCGCGTCCAGGGGTGTCCGCGGTAGGCCGGGGGTATATTCACAAGCTCTCACGCCCCGCAGGGCAGGAGTCCCGGTCGCCGCCCAGGAAAGCGCATCCAGCCATCGCGAGCACGCCCGAAGACCGGCAACGGAAAGCCAATGCCGCGTTGCGCCGGCGCTGTCGGTGGGGTGAGCGTTAGAGCGGTCTGCACGTCGGACCGGTCCAGCGGGTGGCTGCAAGCTCTTAAAGCCGGCGCTCGGTGCGCATCCGGCGACGCCGCGCCAGGGTCAGCGCCAAACCGGAAATGGCGTAGCACATGAAGAGCGTGAACAGCACCAGCGGTGGATTGGTGAACAGGAAGGCGAACACGAGCATGATCAGGATAGCCCAGATGAAGGACACCTTGCCGCGCAGATCGATGTTCTTGAAGCTGTAATACCGGAAATTGCTCACCATCAGCAGGCCGGTGAACACCGAGAGGCCCAGCGCCACGGAACCGATGGCCGGTGTTTCCGGCGTAATCCCATGCGTGACGCAAACCCAAATGAAGCCCGCCAGGATGGCCGCCGCCGAAGGACTCGGCAGCCCCTGGAAATAGTGCTTGTCCTGCGTCGCGATCTGGGTGTTGAAGCGGGCCAGCCGGAGCGCGGCACCGGCGGTATGCACGAACACCGCGATCCAGCCGGCCTTGCCGAAGCTCGAAAGCACCCAGGCGTACATGACCAGCGCGGGGGCGACGCCGAAGGAGATCACATCCGCCATGCTGTCGTATTCGGCCCCGAAGGTGCTTTGGGTATTGGTCAGACGCGCGACGCGACCATCGAGACCATCCAGGACCATGGCGACGAAGATAGCCACGGCGGCGGTCTCGAACTGGCCGTTCATGGCCGAGGTAATGGCGTAGAAGCCAGCGAAGAGCGCCGCCGTGGTGAAGAGATTGGGCAGCAGGTAGATGCCGCGCCGCCGCTGGGTCGTCTGATTGTTCTGTTCCATCGCGAATCCGAAAGTGACGGTTGAGAGCTTGTGAATAAACCCCCGGCCTACCGCGGACACCCCTGGACGCGGTGGGCGGCGTTGCGGGGACCCCCAAAATCTGGTCGTTTAGCGCTGCTAGACTCCCAGATTTTGTGCACCCCCGCGCCTTGCCCACCACGCCCAGGGACGCCCTCGCTACGGCCGGGGGGTTTATTCAAAGCTCTGAGGGAACACTGCCTGGCTAAACCGGAAGGGGCCGCGTCGGATTCACGATCCGACCGCCTGTTCTTCCGACACTTCCGGCTTGCCCATACGACAAAGGGTGAGACCAGCCCACCCCACCCTTGGCGCGTCAATCCAAAGTCCAGCTCAGTTCTTTGATTGGTCGACAATCTTGTTGGCCTTGATCCAGGGCATCATGTCGCGTAACCGGGCGCCTACCGCCTCGATCTGATGCTCCCTCCCCAAACGGCGCTTGGCCTTGAGAGTCGCCGCGCCGGCCTGGTTCTCCAGGATGAACTCGCGGGCGAATTCGCCGGTTTGAATCTCGCGCAGTATCTTCTTCATCTCGTTCTTGGTTGCCTCGGTCACAATGCGCGGACCGCGGGTCAGATCGCCATACTCGGCCGTGTTGGAGATGGAGTAGCGCATGTTGGCGATGCCGCCCTCATACATGAGATCAACGATCAGCTTGAGTTCGTGCAGACATTCGAAGTACGCCATTTCCGGGGCATACCCGGCTTCCACCAAGGTCTCGAACCCGGCCTGCACCAGCGCCGTGGCGCCGCCGCAGAGCACCGCCTGCTCGCCGAAGAGGTCGGTCTCGGTCTCCTCGCGGAAGGTGGTCTCGATGATGCCGGTGCGGCCGCCGCCGATCGCGGAGGCATAAGAGAGGGCCAGTTCCTTGGCCTGTCCGGAGGCATTCTGGGCCACGGCGATCAGGTCCGGGATGCCGCCGCCCTTGACGTACTCGCTGCGAACGGTATGCCCAGGGGCCTTGGGGGCAATCATGATGACGTCGAGGTCGGCGCGCGGCTGAATCTGTTCGAAGTGGATGCAGAAACCATGGGCGAACGCCAGGGCCGCGCCCTTTTGGATATTGGGCTGAATTTTTTCCTCATACAGCTTTGCCTGATGCTCGTCCGGCGCCAGGATCATCACCACATCGGCTGACTTGACGGCTTCCACGATCGGCAATACGTCAAGCCCCGCTTCCTTGGCCTTGGCCGTCGAGTTGGAGCCCGGCCTCAGACCAACGACCACGGAGACGCCGGAATCCTTGAGATTGTTGGCATGGGCGTGCCCTTGCGAACCATAGCCGACGATGGCGACTTTCTTGCCGCGAATGATGGAAAGATCGGCGTCTTTGTCGTAGTAGACCTGCATGGAGTAGTGTCCTCGGTGATGAATGGCTGGTTTAAGAGTTTCAGGCGTGCAGTCCGCGCTCGCCGCGCAGGATGCCGGTGGTGCCGGAACGCACGACTTCGATGATATGGTCGTCGGTGACGGTCTTCAGAAAGGCGTCAAGCTTGGACTTTTCGCCCGTGACTTCCACCACGTAGCTGCTGGGCGTGACATCGAGGATGCTGCCGCGAAAGATGTCGCAGAGCCGCTTGATTTCGTGGCGCATCTCGCCCGAGGCGCGCACCTTGACCATCATCAGTTCCCGCTCGATGTGCGAGGACTCGGAGATGTCGATGAGTTTCACGACATCGATGAGCTTGTTCAACTGCTTGATGATCTGCTCGATGATATCCTCGCTGCCCGATGTCACCAGCGTCATGCGCGACATGGACGCATCCTCGGTCGGCGCGACGGTCAGTGTCTCGATGTTATAGCCGCGCGCGGAAAACAGGCCGGATACCCGCGACAGCGCGCCGGATTCGTTCTCGATCAGGATGGATATGATGTGACGCTTCATGCCAGCTCCCTGTCCTCGGCAACGCCTGGCGCCATGCGCATTTCATGATGCGCCTTGCCCGCCTCGATCATGGGATAGACGTTTTCGGCGGGATCGGTCAGGAAGTCCAGAAAAACGGTGCGGTCCTTCATCTTGAAGGCTTCCTCCAGGGCGGAACGGACATCGGCCGGTTTCTCGACGCGCATGCCCACGTGCCCGTAGGCCTCGGCCAGCTTGACGAAATCCGGGATGGTTTCGAGGTAGGAGTGCGAGTATCGGCTTTCGTAGAGGAATTCCTGCCACTGCCTGACCATGCCCATGTAGCCATTGTTGAGGTTCACGATCTTGATCCCCGTGCGGTACTGCAGGGCGGTCGCCAACTCCTGTATGCACATCTGAATGCTGGCTTCGCCCGTGACGCAGGCCACGTCGGCGTCGGGATGGGCCAATTTCACGCCGATGGCCGCCGGCAAACCGAACCCCATGGTGCCCAGCCCTCCCGAATTGATCCAGCGCCGGGGCTGATCGAATTTATAGAATTGAGCCGCCCACATTTGGTGCTGGCCGACATCGGAGGTCACGAAGGCATTGCCCCGGGTGACTTCCCAGAGCTGCTCGATGACGTATTGGGGCTTGATCTTGTCACTGTCACGATCGTAAGCGAGGCAATTGACCTTGCGCCAGCGCTCGATCCTGGCCCACCAGGCCTCCAAAGCCTTGGCGTCGACCTTTTCGCTGGAAGCCTCCAGCATCTCGATCATCTCGTCCATGACGGGTCCGACTTCCCCAACGATGGGCACATCGACGCGCACCGTCTTGGAGATGGAGGCGGGATCGACATCGATGTGGATGATGCGGGCATGGGGACAGAATTGAGCCAGCTTGCCGGTCACCCGGTCATCGAAACGGGCGCCGATGGCCAGCAACACGTCGCATTCATGCATGCCCATGTTGGCCTCGTAGGTGCCGTGCATGCCCAGCATGCCGACGAATTGCCGGTCCGTGGCCGGATAGGACCCGAGCCCCATGAGCGTGTTGGTGATGGGAAAACCCAGCAGCCGGGTCAAGCGGACCAGGGTGTGCGAGGCATTGCCCAGCACCACCCCCCCACCTGTATAGCACATGGGCCGTTTGGCCGACAACAGTAGATCGACGGCTTTCTTGACCTGCCAGCGGTGCCCCTTGACCTGTGGATTATAGGAACGGATGCTGACCGACCGGGGGTACTCATAAGGGATCTTGATATTGGGGTCGGTAATGTCCTTGGGGATATCGACCACGACGGGACCCGGTCTGCCGGTGGTGGCGATGAAGAAGGCCTTCTTGATGGTCTCCGCCATTTTGGAAAGATCCTTCACCAGGAAGTTGTGCTTGACGCAAGGACGCGTGATGCCGACGGTATCGCATTCCTGGAACGCATCGCTGCCGATGACGGGAGTGGGCACCTGACCTGTCAGCACCACCAGGGGTATGGAATCCATGTACGCCGTGGCGATGCCGGTGACCGCATTGGTCGCCCCGGGACCCGAGGTCACCAGTACCACTCCGGGTTTGCCGGTCGACCGGGCATAGCCGTCGGCCGCATGGGTGGCTCCCTGCTCATGACGAACCAGGATGTGTCTGACCTCATCCTGCTTGAACAAGGCGTCATAGATGTGCAGGACCGAGCCGCCAGGATAGCCGAAGATGTATTCGACTCCCTCATCCCTTAAGCATCGAACCACGATTTCAGCGCCGCTAAGCTCCACGCAACCACCTCGGCATCGACGGTCTGGAGCCGCAGCGACCCCAAACCGAATCAGAAAAATAGTCGGCTAACATACTAGGCCACGGAAGTAGCGTCAAGGACTGGACCGAACCGATGGCTCGAGATCAATAGCCGAGCGGCGATAACGAGGCGGCGCCCCAAGGGCTGGACGGGGGTAAAGGAGCCTCGGTTTCAGGTCACCGATGTGACGCAGTCCGAAGTCGCGAGGATTCGACGAGGACGGCCATCGCTTAAGTCTCCTCATTCATGGGCGCCACCGGCATTCCATGCCGGGTGACGAGACGCCCCTTCACTTCAGCGCATGGCGCGCGTCCCGGCGGGTCTGACGAGCCTTGGGATAAATCCGAACGAGTAGAATCATGCAGCCGCCGGGGTCATGGCCATAACGCATTGACATTGATGGGGCTATGAACCTAAATCCGGCAGTTGGTCTTGATGTGGGGGCGAATTCATTCGCCTATTCAGGGCTTTGTGCGCGAATGAATTCGCACCTACGATACATCGCATCATCCTGTTTATCCTGTAGATTCCTGTCCAACTGCTTGTTCTAGGATGAATCGCCTATCGACGGGCGCCAGCAATAATCGCTTGCGCTTCCACGACTTGACCAAAGCTGATCGAGGCATCATTGACCGGCAGTTGCTCCGGGATCAGGACATCGAAGTCCGCCGCTGCCAACCGCTGGATCACCAGTTCCATCAAGCGCCGATTTTGGAAGACTCCGCCCGTCAACCCTACGTGATGGATGCCGTATTTCTCCTGGACACGTTTCGCCTGGTCAAGAAGCATATCAGCCAGGCTCGAGTGGAAATGAGCGGATCGCCTGGCCTTTGAAAGCCGTGCATCCATGAGCATGGGCAAGAGCGCCGACCAATCCCCGCGCCAAATCTCCTTCTCAAGAAGCAGGGGGATAGTGATGGCTTCGCCCTCTGCTCCGGAACTCAAGGCCTCCAAGTGCATGGCGGCATGCCCCTCGTAGTTTTGGGTTTTCGCAACCCCAATCAATGCGGCGGCGGCATCAAACAGTCGTCCTACCGAGGAGGCATAGGGGGAGTTTATGCCGCGTTCCCAGGCAATCCTGGCGAGGGGCGCCTCAACGGGCGCCTCCGGCCAATCAAGCCCGGCTTCCAGACCAACCGATAAACCGCAACGCCAAGGGTCGCGACTCGCCTTGTCGCCGCCGATCAGCCGGAAGGGTCTGAGGCTGGCGATGCGGCGCCATTGTCCCGGCAGGCCCAAGAGTGCTTCACCACCCCACAGCGTGCCGTCCGCGCCATAGCCCAGCCCATCCCAGGTGAACACGAGCAGGGGTCCATCGGCGGCATACTCCGCATACAATGCCGAGGCATGCGCATGATGGTGAAAAACGGTCAGAGGCTTGGCGGTTCGCGCCCGCGCCCAGCGACTGGAGAAGTAAGCGGGATGAGCATCGCAAACCATCAGTCCGGGCCGCACCGCGAACAGCCGACAGAGATCGTCGATCACCTGCTCGAACACCTCCAGACTCCGCGGTGCGCCGAGGTCCCCCAAATGCGGTGAAATCACCACGCGATCATCCATCGCCAAGGCCACCGTGTTCTTTAGGTCGGCGCCCAGCGCCAGGATTGGCTGCTCGACGGGATCTTTCAACCGCAGCTCCATGGGCGCCAGCCCTCGCCCCAACCGCAGCGGCCGGACTCGACCACCCAGCTTACGGAAAACCGAGTCATCGGCGGGCCGTCGAATGGGGCGATTGTGATGCAGGTAAGCATCGGCCACCCCCCCTAGCCGGCTTTCAACGCTTCCGGCATCGGTCAACACCGGCTCGCCGCTGATATTGGCCGAGGTCGCGACCAGCGGGCCGCCGAAATCGGCGCAGAGCAAGTGATGAAGCGGACTGTAGGGCAGCATCAGACCGACTTCGTCCAGGCCGGGGGCAATGCCCTCGGCAAGTCCAGGATCCGCCCATTTCCTGACTAGCACGATCGGCCGCAGCGGCGATTCGAGCAACTCCCGCTCCGCTTCATCAGGGGCCGCAATGCCATTCAGGAAACCCTTCGCGACCAGCACCGCGAGAGGCTTGGCCGGACGGTGCTTGCGTTCCCGCAGGCGGCCGACAGCGGCGTTCGAACGCGCGTCGCAGATCAGGTGATAACCGCCCACGCCCTTGACGGCGACGATCCGGCCCGCGCGCAGATTCGTAACGGCGGCGGCCAACGCGGCTTCGTTGCCCCTGATCGGCGCCATGCCATCCGCGCGGAATTCCAGTTCCGGGCCACAACGGGGACACGCCAGCGGCTGGGCGTGATAACGGCGATCGGCGGGATCCTCGTATTCCTCCCGGCAATCGGGGCAGAGCGGAAAATCGGCCATCGCGGTATTGGGACGGTCGTAGGGCAGGCGGTCGATGAGGGTGTAACGTGGACCGCACTGGGTGCAGTTGGTAAAGGGATAACGGTAGCGGCGGGCAGCGGGATCGCTCATTTCGGCCAGGCAATCCCGGCAAACGAAGTGATCGGGCGGAATGACGATCGGGCTGGCGACACCGGCCGCGCTGTCCAGAATCTTGAACTCGGGGTGACCCAGCGGCTCGGTCGGGAAGACTTGAGGGGATTCAGGCTGGGCCAGGGGCGGCGCGGCAACGACCAGGGACTGAGTAAATTCGGCGAGGGCGGGTGGAGTCCCCTCGACGTGAATTTCGACCGATCCGCTCAGGTTCCGCACCCACCCCCGCAAGCCGAGCCGACGCGCCAATCTGAGTATGAAGGGCCGGAAACCGACTCCCTGGACGCGGCCGCGCACCAGGATGCGCCGAGCGCTGCACGGTTCGGTCAAGCTACGGCGGGTTCCTTGCCGCCATGACTCGTCGCGACCCGTTCGCGGATGCCGGCCGCCCACCAAATGTGGCAGGCGCCTTCGTCCGATACCATGCACGGCCCAACGGGCGAGCGCGGGGTGCAGGGTGAACCATAGATGCGGCATTCAGGCGGACTGATCTTGCCGAGGACCACGCGGGCGCAATCACAGCCCGCGGGCATTTCTCCGATGCGGCGGCGTCCGGCGTCGTGGGCGTCGGGAAAATGCAGCCGGGCATCATGCGCGGCATGACACGCCTTGAGGGCGTAGCCGGAGCGCGGAATCGAGCCGATGCCGCGCCAGTTGGCGTCCACTATGTCGAACGCTTCGCCGAGGAAGCGGCGCGCCAGGGGATTGCCGCCCGGCTTGACGACCACGGCGTAGCAGTTGTCCAAAGCGGGCTGGCCATCCAGATATTGCCGCAGCACGGAATAGGTCGCTTCCAGCAGACTGTCGGGCGTGAAGCCGGCGATGGCCGTCGGTATGCCATGGCGTGTCGCGACGAAACTCCATTCTTCGGGTCCCATCACGGTGGAGACATGGCCCGGCGCGATCAGGGCATCCAGACCGGCATCGGCGGATTCCAGCAACATCGCCACGGCGGGCCAGGTCAGCCGACCGCTCATCAGCAAATAGAGGTTGTCGGGCAGTCCCTGGGCGATCATGGCGGCAATCGGCGCCAGCGTGGTTTCAAACCCCACGGCATGGAAGATCACCGGCCGTTCAGGGCGCTCGCGGGCGATTCGCGTCGCGTCAAGCGGCGAGGCCACGGCCCGGACATCCGCCCCTGCCGCTTTCGCTTCGTCAAGGGAGCGGACCTGGCCGCGCGGCACATTCACCGGCACCCGCAACATGTCGCCGAAACTGACCAGGGTCACGGGTTCGCGCAGGGCCCATTGAATCGCCTGATGGATGTCTTCCTCGGGACAGATGCAGACTGGACAGCCGGGACCAGGAATGAGCCGGATAGTCTCCGGCAGCAGGGTGCGGAGACCCGCCATGGAAATGGAACGCTCGTGCCCGCCACAGACATTCATGATGCGTACTAGACCCGGCAAGGCGAGACCCTGTATTTTTTCCAGGAATTCCTGGGCGTGGCGTGACATGAGTGACCTCCCGTTAGTATTCAACCGGCCGGAGCTAGCGGCCTGAAGGTAATTTCCGGACCCAACGCGTGGATTTTGCGGCCCTCGGTTTCGACGCGCGGGATCAGGGTCTGCCGCGCCGGCAGCAGCTTGCGATAAGCCGCGTGCTCCGCCGACAGCCAGGCGATCCAATCGTCCATGCCCTCGCCGGTTCGCGCGGACAGCCGCAGCGCGGGCGCGCGCGAGGCCAGGTTGCGAAGGCAACCCTCCGCGCGCTCGGGCGAGAATTCGCCGAGGTGGGGCAACAGATCGGTTTTGCTGATCAACATGAGGTCCGCCGCCCGAAACATCACCGGATACTTGGCAGGCTTATCGTCGCCTTCCGTCACCGACAGCAGGGTGACATTGCGGTGATGGCCCAGGTCGAAACTGGCGGGACAGACCAGATTGCCGACATTCTCAATGAAGAGAATGTCGAGTTGACCGAGATCCAACCGGTCAAGCCCCCCCTGGATCAGGTGGGCATCCAGGTGGCACGCGGTGCCGGTCGTGATCTGATGGGCGGGAATGCCGAGCGCGCGAATGCGGTCGGCGTCATTTTCCGTTTCCAGATCGCCCTCGATCACGCCAAGGCGCAGACGCCCATCCAGCCGCCGGATGGTCGATTCCAACAACGATGTTTTGCCGGAACCCGGGGAGGACATCAGGTTGATGGTTAGAACACCCAACTCATCCAGCCGGGCCCGGTTGAGCCGGGCCTGGCGGTCGTTATTTTCCAGCAAGCCATTGAGAATTTTGGCCGGATTGCCGCCCAGCACGGGATTGCCTTTGGCTGCCGGCGCCAGCAGGTGACGATTGCCGTCGGTGACATTACATCCGCAGGTATTACACATGGTTGGTGTGCTCCAGTTTCGAGAGTTCATCGCGGATCAGCTCGACCCGCGCCAGAATCAACTCATGTCCACGCACCAGTTCCGTTACCTGACTGTCACAGGCGGGACAGCAGAGGTTATTGGGGGGAACCTCGGCTTCCGCCCTGCAGGATAGACAGACCACGCGGGGCGCTATGACGGTGGTCACCAGTTCCGCCGTCTCGGCGACGGTGCCCAGTTTCGAGAGGGTAAAGGCGCTTTGCAGCAACTGCGCCTCCACCCCGGACAAGACACCCACCTGAACTTCGATCCGGGCCACGGCGATGGCCTCATTCCGGTGGGTCAAACCGGTAAGCTGGTCGATTAGGTTCTGGCAGAGCGAAAGCTCATGCACTCACGTCATCCTCCGCCATCAGTTCGAACAACTCCCATGCTTGCCTGGCATCCTCGGGACTTATGGTCTGTATGGCGTACCCAACATGAACCAGCACCCAATCCCCGACGTCGACAGGTTCATCCTGGAGCATGAAGAGACTGACGGTCCGTTCGATGCCCTTGGCCGAGCAGCGGGCGTCGAAACCTTCGATCTGGACTATCTGCATCGGAATGGCAAGACACATGGTTGTATTACCCTCCGTGTAGTGGACCGCAAATTTATAGGGTGGCCAAAAGAAAGACAACCATCATCATAACACCTCAAATGCTCTTGAAGAACCGCTGCCGAGCCAAACCCCCCCCAGATCGATGGGATTTGCCTATGCATTCGCCCCCGGATGCGCTGTCCACAGGATGTGCCGACCATCGGGAAGCGCATCGTTCGCGATCAATGGGTTTCGCAAGCTCAGGCCATCCTACGGCGCTTAGCCTAGGTCGTCGAGGGAGTCGTTTTCAAGGATGGAGTACGGGAAGATGTCG
>Ga0233420_10000412_pt1 | contig 18630 bp, 19 predicted proteins | sample Watercolumn_Mata_4_FD_183009 | JGI IMG/M metagenome (GOLD analysis project Ga0233420, IMG submission 183009) | Freshwater microbial communities from Lake Matano, South Sulawesi, Indonesia - Watercolumn_Matano_2014_102_MG | ecosystem: Environmental > Aquatic > Freshwater > Lake | place...
TTTGAAAAATTATGGAATGATTGAAGATAGCAGGCATGTTCAAGTCGGTAAGGGCTAATTATCGCGGTATTTTATTATTTAATATTCGCTTACAAGGATTTATCTTTTCAACAGTTGGACACCAGTGGTATCAGGTGATTATTATGCCCTTATGAAAAAATAGTATTTGCTTTTTTCACTATAGGATGTCCCCTATTACTATGCAATTCCTGAGATCAACCACTTCTTTGCATTGTAATAATTAATAATGGTATATTTTGCTGCGCATCATGCATAATAATGGTACATTTAAGAAAAAAGGAGCACAACAACCATGTTCAACCGTCGGGCAGTCGAGGAGATCGAAACGTGGTACCAGCGAAGTAACCGCAAACCACTGGTTATCCGCGGAGCGAGGCAGACAGGGAAAACCACCGCTGTCCGGCTTGCCGCAAGCAAGCTTGACGTCGAACTGATCGAAATCAACCTCGAACGGCACCCCGAACTCGATCCTTTGTTCAAAGCCTACAGAGTCGATGAATTGCTTTTCTACTGCTCACTCATCAGCGGTAAACCGGTCGACCGGAAAAGCAAGTCGCTTCTCTTTCTCGATGAAGCACAAGCCACACCCGCGGCATATTCCTGCCTGAGATATTTTTATGAAGAGGTTCCTGATCTGGCAGTCATTCTGACCGGATCGCTGCTCGATCAGGTGCTTCATGATTATAACCTGCCCATGCCGGTAGGCAGAATTGAACATTGCTTCATGGAGCCGCTTAATTTCGACGAATTCCTCGCCGCCACCGGAGAATCGAGAGCGCTGGAAAACATCAAGATGCTCGAACCGGGCAATATGCATCTCATTCCCCAGAGCCTGCATGATGAACTGCTGGCGCACGTCCGGCGATATACGCTCACTGGCGGAATGCCCTGTTGCGTTCAGACAGCTATCGACACCAGTTTCAATCATCGTGAAATCGTCAGGTATCAAACAGAGTTATTGCAAACCTACAAGGATGATTTCGCGAAATATTCCGGTTCGCAAAGTTCGCTTAAACTCATCGCTTTTTTCAACGGTCTGGTCAGTCAGGCCGGGCTGCAATTTTCCCATAAACTGGCCAGTGAAATCGCGCAAAATACCAGCGGAGATTACCGGCAGCTGAACACCGCCATCGAGAGCTTTCTCGAAGCCCGGCTCTTTTATCGCGTCGTTCACTCCAGCGCAAACGCCATTCCGCTGGGCGGGGAAACGAAAATCAGAATCAGCAAATTTCTGTTTATCGACATCGGATTGCTGCTTGCCGTCCAGGGAATTCCTCCTCAGACAATCGTGAATTCACCTCTGGAACTGACCAACCAGGGAATTATCGCGGAACAGTTTGTCGGTCAGCAACTGCTGTATGCCAAACCTTCATATATCAATCCGGCACTCTACTTCTGGCATCCCCCGAAATCGGAACAGCAGGCCGAGATCGATTTTCTGTTCGAATGTGAAAATAAAGTGTATCCGGTCGAAGTCAAGTCAGGCGTTTCTGGTAGTATCAAATCCCTGCACTCCTATATCATAAAAAAAAAGACTTCTCACGCGATACGGATCAGCTCGGCAAAGCCATCCGTTCAGGCGCTTACAGCCAGAAGCAATAAGCAGGAACAACAATTCACCCTGATCGACCTGCCATTCTACTTGGTCAATCAGCTCGAACGGATAGCAAAAAATGCACAATGAAAGTATGCTGAATCAGCACCAGACCCCTATAGAATTCAGATTTTCAAAGATTCATATTTTTCTTCAATCCATATCACTAAACACGTGGAACTTTCCGAAGAAAAAAAGAACTGAACAATCCTGATAAGCGCTCGTTCATCAAGTTGATAGCCGAACTGTATAATAAAAGCGATAAAAGAATTTATGGATTTACATATCTCTACTGGCAAAAAGGTTCTTTTTCAGAAATGCAAAGATAGAATTTTCGAGGCGTTTTTTTCCTGAAAGTACTTCCTGCAGCCGTACCTCCACTCTAAGGCATCCGGCAAGGCTCTGGTACTCTCTGACGGCTCGGGTATTTTCTGGCAACTCGCCTTTTTGAGCGTCACAATCGTACTGTGGATGGCCCCCTGTTCATAGATACCTTCGGGTACCGTGCAGTAGAGATGCTTCCAGTACTCAGCCAGCTTCACGTTCGATCTTGCAGGCCAGCATCACACTGAAGACATTACCACGGGTGCTGTCTTCAGTGCCTCCATGCACGGGCCTTATCTCCAGATACCCCTGTTTGAAGGTGCGGAAAGAAACTGACCGACTGGCTTATCGCAAGTTCTTTTGAACCATATTCCTGGTCATCTTCCAATCTTTCTCGACTTCCATCGCAGCAATATCAAGTTTCTCGGCGACCATTCTCGCAACTGCTTCAGCATTAACGGGTTGCACCACTTTATCTGTCCGCTCCGCTTTTGCAACTTCTCTCAATAACGTTTCTGTAATCTCCTTCTTAACAGAATTTAGTTTCTCGGCAGAGTCCTGGCGACCTGCTTCAATTCTCTCATCAACCTTTTTCTGATCTGACCTTACTCCAATTGTTGAAAGGTAGCTAATCCAGGTTGCCCCTATCACAATAGACTCGAAGTAGTCTGGAAAATCCCCGTTCAACCCCTCCACTTGAACCTTACCTGCCAGCAAGGCACCAAAAACACCTCCAAGAATGATGTATAAAACAAAACCAATGCTGCGTGAAATTATCTGGCCTTGCTTGATTTCGCTTTCCAGTGCTTTTTGCCTGTTTCTTTCGGCACTCAGCTCCGATAGTGTAGTTTTAAGGACGGTGGTTAATCGATCAGCAAGATCAGCTTCCAGTAATTCCTCTTTTAGCCTGGACTGTATATCATCAATCTCGCCCTCTGTCTTCTTAATATGTTCTCTATGCTCTGTCGCCTCCTTTTCTCTCTCAGAAGTATCAAAGAGTGGCCGAAATTCCGGAATAACTTCCTGTCTGGCCAAATAAACGGTTAGAATTGCACCAAGTGCCCCAAGTAAAAATAAACCTATATCCATCGTATTGGCTTGTCAACGGATTAATGATGCATGATTATAGTACCCTGTTCAAGGCTATATTTATTCTCATCTTCTCGAAATCGAAATCCAGATCGAAATCGAATAGTATGATAACTGGCAGAGAGAAAAACGCTCAAGAAACGGAATCGAGACCAATACTATTGCAGGTTTTACAGAATTGATCGGGTACAGGCACTTCGTCGGTTGCAGAGAAAAACCGGTTTCGATTTCGACAGCGATTTCGATCTGGAAACCGAAACCGCACTTCTCCATCGGCCTTGCCTCTCAGCTGACCCTCGGGTTTATCCGTCAATCTGGACTTGACACAACAGTAGTTTCCTTTCTCTCTGTTAAAAAAACAACCTGTCTGCAAGCTACATAACGTTATCCCTACTTCAAAACATTTTACGTCGAAACAACGGAAACTGAATTAACGATGGATAGCAGACCCGGGGATGCTCGTGAGCTCATTAAGGGCAAAAGAATCACGCAGATTGATTTCGATTTCGATTTCAAGAAAAAAGAAACCCACAAGACCCAGAAGTCCTGTGGGTTTCTTTGGTAAAAACCGATTCTCCGTTGAGCCACACAAGCGCCAGGGAGCAGTGAGTCTTTATTTCTTCTCTTCCGGCAGTTCTATCCTGATATGCAGGTCTTTGAGCTGCTGGGCGGTGACTTCGGAGGGGGCGGCCATCATGAGATCCTGGGCGGACTGGTTCATCGGGAAGGCGATCACTTCGCGGATGTTCTGTTCGTCGCGCAGGATCATGACAAGGCGGTCGAGGCCGGGAGCGATGCCTCCGTGCGGCGGCGCGCCATGTTTGAAGGCTTCGATCATATGGCCGAAGCGGGCGTCAACCTCCTCTTTCGGGTATCCGGCGATCTCGAAGGCTTTGTACATGATATCCGGGCGGTGGTTCCTGATCGCGCCACTCGAAAGCTCGATGCCGTTGCAGACGATGTCGTACTGGTAAGCCAGAATGTCGAGCGGAAATTTCGATTCAAGCGCCTCCATCTCCCCCTGCGGCATCGAGAAGGGATTGTGCGAGAAATCGATCTTCTTTGCCTCTTCGTTGTACTCGTACATCGGGAAATCGACGATCCAGCAGAACGACAGCTCATCGCGGTCAAGCGTGAACATGTCGGCAAAGTAATTTCTCATGCCGCCCATGATCTTGCAGGTCTTCTCCCACTTGCCCGCACCGAAAAATACCACGTCACCGGTCACAATTCCAAGCCGATCTTTGAGAGTGTTCATCTCCTCTTCCTTGAGGAACTTCACCACCGGACCTTTCGGCCCCTCTTCCCTGAACTGGATGTAGGCCAGACCCGCCGAACCGAGTTCGCGGGCGCGTTTTTCGGCCTTGTCGTAGAAAAGGCGCGACTCGTTGCCCATCCCTTTCAGCACCATCGCCTTGACGCATGACCCTTCAGCGGTGTTCGAGGCAAACACCTTGAAGCCGGAGTTGACGAAGAGCGCGGTGACATCCTGAATCTCGAGCGGGATGCGCAGGTCGGGCTTGTCCGAACCGTAGCGGTTCATAACATCCTTGTAACTGATGCGCGGGAACGGGAACTGCGTGATGTGCTTCGCGGACATCGTTTCGACCAGGTGCCTGAACATCCCTTCGAGAATGACGAACAGGTCGTCCTGTTCGATAAAGGACATCTCGATATCGACCTGGTAGAACTCGCCGGGACTGCGGTCGGCGCGGGCATCCTCATCGCGGAAGCATGGCGCGATCTGGAAGTAGCGCGGAAATCCGGCCACCATCAGGAGCTGCTTGAACTGCTGAGGAGCCTGCGGAAGCGCGTAGAACCTGCCGGGATGCAGGCGACTCGGCACGAGGAAATCGCGCGCGCCCTCGGGCGAACTGGAGGTGAGAATCGGCGTCTGGATTTCGATGAAATCGAAGTCTGTGAGGTATTTCCGGACAGCAGCGGTGAGCTTGCTGCGGAAGATGATGTTCTCGTGCAGCTTTTCACGACGAAGATCGAGGAATCGGAACTTCAGGCGAAGCTCTTCGGAGGTCGGCATGTCGTCAGCCACCGGGAATGGCAGCGGATGGGCGTTGCTTTCGATCTGAATCGAGGAGACCACCACCTCGATGGCTCCCGAAGCGAGCTTGGAATTGACGGTGGCATCGGAGCGAAGCACCACTTTGCCCTCGGCAGAGATCACCGATTCGGAGTGTAGCCCTTCGGCAAGTTTGAACTGGCTTTCGTTTTCAGGCAGCACCACGAGCTGGCAGATTCCGGTGTGGTCGCGCAGATCGATGAAGATGAGGCCTCCGTGGTCACGGATGCGGTGCACCCAGCCGCCGAGCCGCACCGACTCACCCTCCGACTTGCGGTTCAACAGGCTGCAATAGTGTGTTCTGAATCTGTTCTGCAACCCCTCTGCCGTTGTTGGCTCCTTGCTCATATATCTATTTCTCGTCGAACGTTATGAAAAAATGCGGCATTGCTGCCAGGCGTCGATCCCGAAACCGGGACGCGCAAGACTGTTAAAAAAGTTGACCCTGAATATCATGAATTTTAACGGATTTGAAAAGAGCAAGATCAGGCAGGATTGAAAAAGTAGTGAGAGGACGATTTTGGAGAAAATGCCTGGTTTTTGGTACTGCCTGCGAAGGAGGAGGGCGGTGAGTTTTTGAGGGCTGAGGGGTGTGGGGCAGTTTGATTCCGCAGCGGATCAATGACCCATAAAATATTAATAATAATCAAGTTATGATCACTTATAAAGATAATACAAATTGATTTTGTTCTGCAAGCAGCTATTCTTTTGTAAGTATATTGCACTAATGTTTTGCACTGTCAAATGGCAGGGTAATACTTTATATTTTCATTGTATGAGAGATATTTTTCAGCAGTTTTACTGTATCCAAGCCGGATAAAACATGGGTTTGAACGATAGATCGATGTTTGATAACAATCAAAGGATTGCCAGCCATTTCGATTCTTCTGAATCCATAGTCGTTTCTGCAGGCAATTGTCTCGACATGCTCAAAACCATGCCTGACGAAGCGTTGCAGCTCGTCGTCACGTCACCGCCTTACAACATTGGCAAGGAGTACGAAAAAAAACTTCATATCGATGATTACCTCGAACAGCAAGCGAAAGTCATCGAAGAGTGTGCTCGCGCCTTGTCTCCGGCTGGCAGTATTTGCTGGCAAGTTGGAAATTACGTTGACAAAGGAGCTATCATACCTCTTGATGCTGTATTGTATCCGATTTTCTCAAGTCTTGGTTTTAAAATGAGAAACCGGATTATCTGGCATTTCGAGCACGGATTGCATTGCAGTCGTCGGTTTTCCTGCAGATATGAAACGATCATCTGGTTCACGAAGTCGGATGAATATGTTTTCAATCTCGATCCGGTTCGAATTCCACAGAAATATCCCAGCAAAAAATACTTTAAAGGGTCGAAAGCCGGGCAGTACTCGTGCAATCCGCTTGGGAAAAATCCCGGCGATTTGTGGGTGATTCCTAATGTGAAAAGCAACCACGTCGAAAAAACGGAACACCCTTGTCAGTTCCCGGTCGAACTGATCGAGCGCTTCGTACTTTCTCTGACAAATAAGGGAGACTGGGTATTCGACCCGTTTCTTGGTACCGGCACGTCGATCATCGCTGCAATTCGTCATAGCCGACACGGAGCAGGAGTAGAGATTCATGCCGGATACGTTGAAATCGCCATTGACAGAATCAGACAGGAGCTGAACGGTGCTCTTCGCACAAGACCAATGAATAAACCTGTCTATGATCCTGTCGAAGCCGGAAACAGTCTCGCCACAGCCCTGTGGAAAAATAAGCCGGAGCAATTGAGCTTGCTTGAATCAAGCGCCTCATACATCGACAATATTACACCGGACAATGAGAATATCTGAGATTTACTCCCACCTGAATGGACTGGAATATCTCCTTGTCCACAAACCTGAGTTATGGAAGGAGATACAGTCTGTCATCGCCGAAGTCGATGCCGAGCAGTGCCGTACAAAAGTATCGCAGGAAAAAACCATGAAAGGCAATATCCTGTTCAGTCCCGTTGACATGAATACTGCATTCAACCGGTTGTTACGTGAAAAATCGTGGGCGGAAAGCCGGGTAAGCTATTGGGTCACCAAAAGTGCGAAGCTCATTCGACAAACGCTTACCATGCCACCTGATGAGCAGAAACGAGAAATTGAAAGTGCAGGTGAAACACCGATATTCATCTATAATCAAACCGATTTCGTCAAGGATCGGGTTGCCATCGAAGTTTAATTCGGCAAATATGCGTTCGTTGCGTACGATCTTTTTGTTAAACATCTCGCTTTTTATGTCAGTGATCGCATCGATCTCGGAATTGAAATCCTCCCGATGAAAACGCTTCAGTGTCAGATGAGTTCAGGCGTACCTTATTATGAGGGTGAAATTTACAATGTCGTGCGTCAAGGACGCGGTGTTCCGGCGGTTCCCCTTGTTATTGCCGGCATCGAGTCCTGAAATCGTTTCCCGAAATTTTCATCATTTTTTTTGTTTGGGTAAAAGCCGATGTCTGCCGCTATCGCTTAACACGTTCTCTCCGCGCGTGGGCGGACGCGCGGATTCCCCCCCCCGCAGAACCGCTAACCAGCGGAACTATTCGACCGCGATACCGGCCACGATACCGATTCCTGACAGGCGCAAAGCCTACCCATGCGAGAACGACGGAGAAGCCATCCGCCATCAATTATCAACTATCCATTAATACACCAGCTCGCCGCCGAATTCCTTAATCAGATACCGCACGACCTCGTTCGTTTCCGAGAGTTCCTTGAACATCGTGAAGACGCTCTTTTCGCGCATGCAGGCGTCGCGTTCGGCCATCGGAATTTTTTCGAGCAATGAATCCAGATTATTCACGCCGCCACTTCCGGCAGCGGGAGCTGAAAACGTCCGGCGACAATTCCTTCGACTGTTAAATCCTCATCCAGCTCCTCCCAGCGTAGCGCATAACCATTGACCTCAACCGTCACCTTTTTCAACTCCTCTTCCGACGCCGCCTTCAGAATTTTGAATCGATCCGCCGGAAAGCCGATAATGCGTCCGTCGGCAAGTTCAAGAAAAATCATCCGTCCTTCAACCCAGGCCCGAAGAGCGCAAGGCTCGCGTTCAATGACCGTGGTATTCATAATATTTCTCCAACAGAAATTGTTGATACTCAAAAACGATCCGCTCGATTTCTCTCAACTGATGGGACGCTACGCCCCGATTTCGAGCAAGCAACACCGGCGACAACCAGAACTTGCATTCGCCTTCTGCACTGCGAACATGGATATGCGCAGCTTCGCCGCGCTCATCGGAATAAAAGTGAAACCGGAATCCTCTGATTTTCAGTACAGTCGGCATAGTGCATTCAGTTACTTGCCAAAACAGCGCATCTCCGATTGAGACTTTTAAGACAGTTGCCAAACCTGCCCGGCATCTCATACGCTGAACATATCGATTTCGTTACCGATTGACAAAGCCACGACAAAAATCCAGGCATAACGCGCAATGGCGGACACGCAGGTCTGCCCTTACAGAACCGTCAACCGAAAAGGGATGTTCGATCCCGACCTCAATTTTGGGTAGGCGCAAGACCTCCCCCTTCATGAATGACGGCAAAGCAATCCGCTATCCATTATCCATTATCCCTCAATACACCAGCTCGCCGCCGAACTCCTTAATGAGGTAGCGCACAACCTCGTTGGTTTCCGAGAGCTCCTTGAACATCGTGAAAACGCTCTTTTCGCGCGTGCAGGCGTCCCGCTCGGCGTCGTAGCGGACAGCGAGTTTGAGCGGAAGCTTGTAGAAATCGGACACTTCGCTTTCGAGCATAACCGAATCGTGCAGTAGCTCCTCAAAGGAAAACTTCCGGCAGCAGCCAAGTTCCAGCACGCCCGACGGGCTGCACGACATCAGCTCGCTGGCATGCAGATGCGATACCAGCACCTGCAATCCTTTTGCGGAGAGGTGTTCGAGGAAGCGCCCCCACTCCATGCGCAACTGTTCAAGCACGGCGACCGGCGCGCCGTGCTCCGGCCCGGAACCGCTCTCTTCGACGCGCTGGCGGTTTCTTGCCGGAAGGTGCTGGTCGGCGTTGCTGCCGAACCTGGAGAAGGCCTGCTTCCACGTGCCGAGGTCGATGTTTGCCGCTGGCCTTGCTTCCGGTAGTGCGCACGACCGCGGAATGGCGGCGGATGGTGGCGCGTCCGGTACGGGCGGCAAGACGGAAGGTGGCGTGACGGGTTCAGGAGCGGTGGCAGCTATCGTGCGACGGGCGGCGATTACCGGCTTCGATGGAGGCGCGGATACGGATGTGGACGGTGAGACTACAGGCTCAGGAGAAGCTTTTTTTTTTCTTCCACCGAAACGGTTGCCGACGGCAAAGTTGTCCGTCCAAAATCGATCAGCTTGAGCAGCGCCAGTTCGAAGCGGAACTGATGCTCAGCATAGAATTTGAGCTCACGCTGGGTCTGCATGAGGAAATCGGTCATCTCCATGATCGCTGATGGCGTCAGCTTCAGCGCATCGCGCTGGTAGCGAGCCCTGACCGGTTCCGGACGTTCGATCAGCTTGCTCGAACGAAGGTTATGGATGATGAGAAAGTTCCGGAAATGCTCTATGAGCTTTTCAATGAAATCCTGCTCGTCATAGCCGTTGCGGTTGACCATTCCGGCCACTTCAAGCATGGCGGCAGCATCAGCCGATCCTATGGCATCGGTGACCATAAAGAAATGGTCGTCGTCGATATAGCTCAGAAGTTCAGCAACCTTTTCATATCTGATGGTCCGTGCCCCTTCACTGTCAAGGGCGAAGGCGATCACCTGATCGAGAATGCTCTGCGCATCGCGCATCGATCCCTGTGCCTTGCGCGCCACAAGCTGCAGGGCATCGGCATCAGCCGTGATGCCCTCGGCATCGCAGATGTAGTGCAGCTGGCGCTGAATCTCGGTAATCGGTATCCGCTTGAAGTTGAAGCGCTGGCAGCGGGAGGCTATAGTAGCCGGTATCTTGTGCAGTTCTGTGGTTGCGAAGATGAAAATCGCATGTGGCGGAGGCTCTTCAAGAGTTTTCAGGAATGCATTGAAAGCAGCTGTCGTGAGCATGTGCACCTCATCGATGATATAGACACGATATCGCCCCTTCTGCGGGCCGTAGCGCACGTTTTCCCGGAGCATACGGATGTCGTCCACGCTGTTGTTCGAGGCCGCATCGAATTCGGAGATATTAAGGCTCGCGCCAGCGTCAAAATCCCGGCAGCTGTCACACTCTCCGCAGGGTTCAGTCACATTCTTGAGGTACATCGGATCGTTGATCATCCGCTCGCAGTTTACCGCCTTGGCGAAGACCCTGGCTGCCGTGGTCTTGCCAACCCCCCTGAGGCCTGAAAATATGTATCCATGGCCCACCCTGCCCATCCTGAGCGAGTTCTGTATCGTGCCGGTAATATGCTCCTGCGCGGTAATGTCGGCGAATCGTGCCGGTCTGTACTTACGTGCTATAACCTGATAACTCATGAATCTCTGTTTGTTGAATCGTTCACCAGCGCTATCAGAGGCATCTGCATCGAGCTTCTGAGCGCCTCACGGATACAGGAACGAAGCTGTTCAAATTTATCATCTTCCTGCCACTCATCCACACGTCCCTCCCCGTCAGCAATCTCCCGGGGCAACCTGGAGTAGAGGTCGTAAAGGGTTACTGAATGAATATCCGCACTGAGCGCAAGTCCTCCGTCGGCTGTCTGGTGCAGAATCCGGTTCCGCTTCAGAAAATCGACGACAATGGCCAATTTACTACGGTCGGCAATAATTTCCGACGCAAGAAGTTTTTTAACGGTAATAAAGCTTCCTGAGGCCTGCGCAAGCCAGACTGAACGCAGAACAGCGACAATCTCTGGAACCCCCTGCAATGGGTCGAACTCCCTTGAGCGGATGATTACCGGATTGAAATAGCCGAGCGAAAAAACAAACTCCGCGCCGGTAAGCACGACTACCCATTCGAGGTATATCCAGAAAAACAGCATCGGAACCACGGAAAGGGCTCCATAGATTTGTTCAAAAGTGGCGAAGCTCGACACGTAAAAAGCAAACCACTTTTTGGCCAGCTCGAACAGCAGTGCAGCGAGCACACCCCCGGCAAGCGCATGGGTGAATCGTACTTTTCGGTTCGGTACGAGCATGTAGAGCAGAAACAAGGCGACGAGCGTATTGAATACAGGTACGTAGGAAAGCAGCCGCATTTTCATTTCCAGAAGAGCCCCTCCGGTAAACACCGAATACCAGACATAAGAACTGGCGACTATGCTCGTGCCTATGAAAACCGGTCCGAGAGTAAGCACCGTCCAGTAAAGCGTAAAGCCCTGCAACATTTTTCGTGGAGTCTGCACCTCCCAGATATCGTTCAGCGTCTGGTCAATCGTCGAAATCAGAAAAAGGGCTATGACAATGAGGAAAATGCCGCCTACAGTTGAAAGGGAGGAGGTTTTGTCAATAAACTCCCACAGATACCCTTTGAGAATCGCCCCCTGGGCAGGGGCAAAATTCTGAAAAAGAAAATCGCCAATATACTGCTTGAGCGAAGCGAAAACCGGAAAAACTTTGAGTATCGACAGGATCACCGCCATGAGTGGCACCAGCGATAGCAAGGTCTGAAATGCCAGCGATCCTGCGCTCATGAGAATGTTATCATGAACAAAATGCTTCCACATAAACGACAGCAAAGCGCTCGGCAAACGCAACACATCGTGAGGTTGCTCCGGAATATCTGCGCTGTTGTACCTCGCTCCAGCCATGGAAATCGGGTCAAGGTTGGTTTTCGGGCCTCCTCAGACCACCTGACATGCCCTGTTGTCAGCCCCCGCATTTCAAGGTAGATAACCAATGAAACAAAACAAACATCCACTTGAAAATCCGCGCTGCCTCACGGCTCGGGTTCATTGAAGGCTGTTGTTTTTATGACTTTTTCAATGCATATTAATAATTGTTAATACCGGTTGAATCAGAAAAGGAGAAAACCTGTCTCCAGAAATAGCGCCTGATTCCAAAATCATACAAACCCGGTGTTTCAGACAAACATAAAGAGAAAAACAATGAATCTTTTCATAGAGCGATGCCGCCAGGCAGGTCTGAAAGTCACGCCTCAGCGCCTCGCCATTTACAAGCTGCTGATGGATTCAAACGACCATCCTTCGGCTGACTGGGTGTACAGAAAAATCACCGATGCATGGCCCACCATTTCGTTTGACACGGTCAACAGAACCCTCCTGACCTTCGCGGAAATCGGCGTAATCGATATGGTCGAATCCTACTCCCTCTCCAGACGATTCGATTCACAAACGGAAAAACATCACCATCTGCATTGCATCAGATGCGGTCAGATCATCGATTTCTGTGACACTTCACTCGATGAGGTCACGGTGCCGTCACAGATCGAAAACATGTTCACCGTGATCGGAAAGCGGATGGTCATCAGCGGCATCTGTTCAAGCTGCGCTGAAAAAAAGGAAGCATCCTAAACCAGACACACAATCGGGATTCATGAATCACCCCGTCTCACGACCTCTTTTGTCCTCCTGGCTAAAGGCTATATTTTCCTTCTCTCAATGAAAATGTATGGTATTTCGGGTATTTCACTGCGCCTGAACCAGATTTACCACTCGCTTCAGCTCTTACACGCAGTCGTGGTTTAACCCGACGGACATTCTTTCTCATATTCCTCCTCATTTGCCCCGTGTGTCAGCCTGGAGGACAACAAATCTCCTCACATTTTCGAGGGTTTCAGCCAAAACTTCTGATCCTTTCATCTCCCGCCACTCCACTCTTTTCGAAATCGAAATGAAATCGCCATAAAAATTGAAATCGTTTTGTGCATTTAGCCAGAAAGCCGGACTCCGTCATAGTGAAGCCCGACGGGTCAGCGCTGTGGTGAGCCATAAGAGAACATGCCCCCCCACGTACAACCAGAAGGCCGTCCCCAAAAATGCCAGCAGAAATACCCGCCGGATGAAACCGGTGGGCATTTCTGTGATGGTTTATGATGCCTTGTCAGGCAACCTGGACGTATACCGAAGCCTTCACATTGCAGATCGGGCAGTGCTCGGGAGGAGTGCCAAACTCGATGTGACCGCAGACCGGGCAGAGCCAGATTTCAGTCTCAGAAAGGTCATTGCCAGCCTGCACGGCTTCGAGAGCCTTGCGGTAGAGCGCGGCATGTACCTTTTCAGCTTCCACGGCAAATCCGAACATGCGTTTGGCCTTGTGTCCTTCGGCAACAGCCTGTTCGTACATGGGGGGATACATCTCGTTATGCTCGTAGGTCTCGCCACCGATGGCCGTCTGAAGATTGTCGGCAGTCGAACCGATCGCATCGTCAGCGGCAAGATGCCCCTGGGCATGAATCCGCTCGGCCTGCGCAGTGGTTCTGAAAAGCTTCGCTACGTTTTTGAAGCCCTCTTTTTCCGCCTTCTCGGCAAAGGTGGTGTACTTCATGAAAGCCTGGCTTTCACCGGCAAAGGCATTTTTCAGATTTTCGTGTGTCGTGGGCATGGGTGAATGAATGATAAATGGTGAATGATGCATTGAAAATCATTTGCTGAGAAAAACACCGAGGTCTTCGAGGAGCGCCTGCAAATCCTCTTCGTGGGTCACCTCGTCCTGAAGAATCTGCACGGCGAGGTTGTAGGTGACCGGATCCTTGAGGCCGATCTCCTGGATGATGCTGTTGTAGGTGGTGATGGCGCACTGCTCGCCCGAGATATTCTGTTCGAGAATCATCCTGACGAACGGGTCGTCGGGAGCCTCGTAACCGCAGTTGGTCAGTTCGAACCACTGTTTCGGGCTGGTCGGCGGAGTTCCGCCAAGCTGGATGATTCTCAGGCTCACCATGTCGGCATGACGCAGCTCGTCAGCGGCATGCTGCATGAGTTCGGCAATGACGGCATCCTTCATCGGTCCCTGCACGACCTTGGTGCCAATCCAGTACTGGTAGTAGGCAAGCCACTCGTCAGCAAAAGCCTTGTTCAGAAGCTCAAGCACCCGGTCAATATGCTCGCCTACGATTTCTCTTCCTTTTGTTCCCATTGCATTTCTGATTTTGGTTGAAGGAATTGTTGGTTCTTTCCGGGAAACCCTGCACACTCCGGCACTCGAGGGCTTCCTGTTACTCATCATTAATACTCTTAATGTATTGAATGAGTTTCCATTCCGGAATGAATTCCACGCCATTATTTACAGAAAAAAACACACCTGTCTATCCACAAATACCTGCAAGGGTGAAACCAGTTATCAGTAACTGGTGTTCATGCATTCTCTGTTTCTTTCTGGTGAATTGAATCACATGCCATTAACAGCACTTTTTCACCTCAGCTTTTTGTAATACCGCCACTTTCCTCAAAACTTTTTGGGGGCAAAAGCATATTAATAAAGTCTCACTCTTTGTGCCCGGCAGATTTCAATTGACTGAAATAGTTCTCTGATCAGATCCGGAAATCAGTTCGAGTGAAGATCATCCGGCACCTTACCTGTATGGGCAACGCTTCAGACGATTATCCAGGCATTTTTTCTGATATGTCAGCAATTCAATAATTCTCAGCAACGGCTAACCTTATTAAAAAAAGGATGGGCACTATGGCAAAGAGTGATGAATCAAAACTGCGCAAATCATTTACGCTGAAAATCGTTCTTGATCCAAAGGCGGAGTTCAAGGGTGACATTGAGGCCCTGCTTTTTGACAAAGCGGGCAATCTGCTCGAAAAAGCACGGGGGAGCAATGGCGCCGTCGTGTTTACCCGCAGCGCCGGAGAAGTCGCCTCTAACCGGCTGTTTATCGCACCTGTAACCTCTTCGCCAAACGAAGAAGCCGATAATCCCTCGATCAGAAAGATGGAACGGATCAACGCCTACGAGCCGGTTCTCAGACAACACGGAAAAATAGTGGACTCGATCACCATTCCAGCCAGCATTATCAGCATCTGGCCTCTGTGCATCTGCCTGGTTCGCGGACAGGTGATCAAAAGCGACAGCGGCCTGCCGGTCTGCGGCGCGAGGGTTCATGTCTGCGAAGTCGATAAATTCTGGCGATGGATCATCAGGCTGCCTGACCTCGAGGTTATCAGGTTCCGTGATGAACTGCTCAGGGCTATTGAAGAGCCTGAGGTATGGAGACCACCGATCCCTGAGCCCGATCCATCACCTTTTTCTGTCATGAAAACGGGATTGCTCAATCTCAGAGCGTTCAATCCGCAACCCGAACCTCCCAGGCCGCTGTCTGTCAGGAGAAGCAGCGCCATTTCACTGAAGACGAACACAATACAATCAACGGTTACAGCCAGAAGCGCGGATATTCCGTCCGATGTCCTCTATGCGCTGAACGCCCCCTCGGCCCAGCCCATTCGCGATGTCATGGTGGCCCACTTCACCCTGCTCTATCCCTATCTGTGCCTGATATTACCCTGGTGGAGGTACCGCTGTGATGAAATCGCCGTGCTTGAAACCGATGCTCTGGGCCGTTTCCAGACATTTATTCTCTATCCCTGCCTGGGTGACAAACCCGACCTCTATTTCTGGGTAGAGTACAATATAGGCGGGGTGATGGAAACGGTTTACAGACCAGCCCTTGCCTGTAGCACCTACTGGAACTACTCCTGCGGCAAGGAGGTCATCATCCGCATCAAGGATGACCGGGTGCCCGCATGCAACAATGGCCCCGATCTGCCCGGCTGCGTCGTGCAGATTCTCTCCATCGGGCATGGCGTAAGCATGTCTGAAATCCAGGGCCCCGGAGCACCTGTCGCTGCCGAAGGACTGACCAGCTCCGGCCAGCCATTCGGAGGCAAACTGGAGCCCCGCATCTGGCTCAGCCGCACGGCCCTGATCGATGTCAGGCATATCACCCACTACCGGTGGTTGTACCGCCGCCTTACGGAGGGAGACGGCACGCTTCTCGCCTCGCCGGGTCCCTGGACGCATCTGACCCGAACAGTCGTCCGTCACTATGCGGTGCCTGTGCCCGGTGGTTACGCTCATGTCCCCCTGACGATGGGCCCCGAAACGGTTGGTGCGGAATCCGATCTTTTCAGGATCAGGCCTTTGCCGGTTCCCGCAGGTGGCATCGAGTGGACAGTGGTCGATGAGCGCGAGGATCTGGCGAGCGCGCATTTCGAAACCGACAAGCTTGGCGTCGGCGGCAGTGCGTGTGAAAAAGCATTGAATGCCGCCGGGAAGTACGAAGTGAAGCTGGAGCTGTTCAAAGACTCCGGAGCGCTGGTTGACTGGACTGCGGAGGGTGTTGACCTTCAGATTACCGACGTTCCGGCTCCTTTTGGCACCGGCACCGTCACGGCAACAAATGCCCCCGATTATTACCGGATCAAGGACGGCATCGGTCACACCATCGGGTTCCGGATGGTGCTCAGGATTGACAACAACTGCTGTTCGGCAGAGGTGAATCCGGTAAGCGGCACAGGCCTGCACACCACGCCGTGCGGATTCATCGAGTACGATCCGGGAGCGACCGTTACCCTGAGTTTCAAGGCCAACCATCCGAACGGCTTTGCTGACTTCAGCTTCGATATCGTGCGAGGCGCGGGAGATTCGATACTGGAAGCCTGTGCTTATAACAAAGCAACCGGTGCACTCTCCGTAAGCACGGAAAATCCGGCGCCGCCAGTTCACGCCTATACCAAACCGGCGGTCACGTCCAGTTACACGGAAACTTTTGGCAATGGCGAATTGCGAGGTACCTGTATAAGAGCAGCGTATTCGGAAGCACTGCATGTATGAACCAGAGCCACGGACGGCTACGGTCAATTGTGGTACCTCTATGCGTTCGATCATGACGCATTTGCCCTGACTCCATCGCCATAAGCATCCTGCCTCCGCTCAACACATCCGGCAGGGCAGACAAAATATGCCCTGCCGGATATGCTTCTTTTTCTGAAATCCTGACTCATACACAGCCGCACCACGCGCCTCTCTTCATGATAGCGTCAATCAATGTTATGAGTATCCGGAGAATGCCTATATTCAGGGGCTCAGGCAACGCGAAACCATCTTCTCTGAAAACCGCTTTATGTGATCCCTGTTCCGGACGGAACCCATGAACCGTGAAGAATCCGGCAGAACCAAACCCTATGGCCATGGAATTCACTCACCTCGACGACAGCGGCATGGTCCGTATGGTTGACGTGTCCGGAAAACCCCCTGCACGTCGCGAAGCACAGGCTTCCGGCAGAATCATCATGAAACCGGAAACCATCGCTTCACTCCACCAGCAGGAATTGCCGAAAGGCAACGTGCTGGCCGCAGCGAAAATTGCCGGCATCCAGGCCGCAAAGCAGACCTCTTCACTTATCCCCCTCTGCCATCAGCTCAATCTCTCCTGTGTTGACATCGATTTCAGAATTCATGACGATTATATCGATATTACGGCGACCGTTAAAACAAGAGAATCGACAGGGGTGGAGATGGAGGCACTGACCGCCGTTTCGGTTACGGCTCTCACCATTTACGATATGTGCAAGGCGGTGGACAAAAGCATGGAGATATCCGGCATCAGACTTGACAGGAAAACCGGTGGCAAGCAGGCGGTTTCGGCTGAGTATCGCCCGAGAACTTCAATTCTTGTCATGTCGGACTCCATTGCTGCGGGCCGGGGTTCAGACCGGTCCGGTGTCATGCTGCGGGAGGGTCTCGAAGCCGCCGGTTGCGCGGTCGAAGAGATATCCGTCATCCCGGATGAGTCTTCCCGGATCGTCTCGTCAGTTGAAGACTGGATCGAAAAGGGCATCGAGCTGATCGTCACTTCGGGCGGAACCGGCCTCGGGCCACGCGATCTTACCATCGAAGCGCTCGTGCCGAAATTCACGAGGAGGCTTCCTGGCGTCGAGCAGGCGCTTTTCCAGTGGGGACAGGGCAAAATCCGGACGGCAATGCTTTCTCGACTTGCCGCAGGGCTTATCGGCGAAACGATCATCATCTGCCTGCCGGGCAGCACCGGAGCAGCCGGAGACGCACTCGAAGTGCTGGTACCTGGCATTTTCCATGCATTCCCGATGCTCAAGGGGGAGGGCCACCATTCATGATCACTGTTCATGAAGCTCATCGCATCATTGCCGCCTCAACCGTATGTTGCACTCCGGCGGTTTCCGTGCCGTTGTCGGAACTTCAGGGCAGAGTGCTTGTCGAAGATATTCGCGCCGGGTTCCCCATGCCTCGTTTTACCAACGCTGCAATGGACGGATTTGCCGTCCGGCATGAAGAAATCAGAGGAACTTCTGAAAACAATCCTGTTACGCTTCCGGTATCCCAGGAACTTGCTGCCGGAGCACTCTCGACAGCACCTCTCCTGCCCGGCACCTGTGCCAGAATCATGACTGGCGCGCCCGTTCCGGAAGGAACCGATACGGTTGTGCCCTTCGAGCAGACCAGCGGCTTCGACAGCGACAGCATCGGCTTTTACAAATCACCGGCTAAGGAGCTGTTAAGAAATAAGTGGATCATTATCAAGCAGAGTTAGGATCAATCCTGTAATTCCACTCACCGTGAAAAGCGTTACGGGTGATGTTGATGAGCTTGAACGTTTCGTCACTGACTTTT
>Ga0233420_10000413_pt1:2500-18519 | contig 18519 bp, 26 predicted proteins | sample Watercolumn_Mata_4_FD_183009 | JGI IMG/M metagenome (GOLD analysis project Ga0233420, IMG submission 183009) | Freshwater microbial communities from Lake Matano, South Sulawesi, Indonesia - Watercolumn_Matano_2014_102_MG | ecosystem: Environmental > Aquatic > Freshwater > Lake...
TGAAAAAAGCGATACGGCTTTTCATCTGCTGCAACGATTCAATCACGCCGCGCAGATTGAACTCAAGGAATGGCGTAACATCTTTTTTTGCCTTGATGGTATCGGAAAAGGCACGGTAATAGTCGTCCACATGACGGTAATAGTAGTTCGAGAGCATCTTCGGCAAAAAGCGTATGCCTGCTGACTGGAGCAGCAATGCTTCGAGAAGCCGGGCAACACGTCCATTGCCGTCCCAGAAGGGGTGGATCAGCGAGAAGTGGTAATGGGCCAGCGCCGACCTGATAAACACGTTTTCGTTGATGAGATCATCGCTGTTCATCCAGTCGATGAATTCAGCCATGAGCATCCTGACATCTTCGATAATTTTCGGTGGATTATAGATGTCTCCGTGAGCTTTGTCTCCGACTATGACCTTTCCGTTACGATAGGCACCAGGTATGTTGTCATTATACGGCAGATCAAAAGTTATGCGCTTATGCAGTTCTTTGATATGTTGCTCACTGGAAATTAAAGGAATCGGTTTTGCTGGAAGTGTATCAATAGCGCGATAAGCGTTGATCAGATTGGTAATCTCGAGCCTGTCCTTTGCTGTATGGCCCGCATCGGGTATTTTCCCTTCATCGAGCGCCCGGACCTCTTCCGCATTGAGGGAATTTCCTTCTATGGCGGCTGTGCTGGCGATCGAGCTGTACAGAAGCTCTGGATCGATCTGCGATGACCAGTTTGGCAAAATAGGCAGATCGTTGATGGCAGAGTTGAGAGTTGATGCCTCGACAAGCAGCATTTCGATACGGGTCTTGTCGAATTGGTCGCAGAAGATGAACTTGCCCGATTTGAAGGTACTGACCTCTTTCATGTCATCAGAAATGTTATCAGTTTTGTTAGGATTAAGATTATTCTGAATAATCCGTTAGTTTGGTATTTCGGTATATGTATGTTACATAAAATGTAATAAATTTTCATATGAATGCTACTACAGAGTATCAAATGATTTTTGTGGCTTCATTGATACAGTTTTTCACGGCTGTCATTTACTTATGAAACCACTTAAAGAGGTTGCCATGTCCTACATGGCGCTCGCCGAAGCGCAGAAGAAACTGCAGGACGGCATGTATCTGGAGGCCGCAGCCGAATCCAGGAAAGCCATGGAGATTTCGAGGACCATGCCGCCGGAGGAGGCTTTCGATCACGACGGATTTGACGGGCTTTGTCATGCGGCGCTGGCGGCAGCGGAAGCCGGGCTTGGCGAGTATGAGGCATGCCTCCGGTCTGCAGAGCGAGCACTCCGCTATTTCAATCGAAGGGGCGAGCTGCAGCAGGACGAGGGAAAGCAGTGGATTGCCACGGTGTTCAGCCGTGGTGTGGCCCTGCACGAGACAGGATCTTCAGTGGAGGCGGAAAAGGTCCTCAGGATGGCCGGCGAGATGATCGCTGAACGGAAGGGGGATCTGCCTGGAAAGGAGCATATGAGCGGGGATATCGAAAAACGTCTTGCAGCATTACGTGAAGCAGGACAGCCGCTGCACAAACCGGGTTACCGGGCATGGTGGGAGTTCTGGTCGTAAGGGCATGGAAGGCGTGAAATCCATACTGGTCATACGGTTCAGCTCCATCGGCGACGTCATGCTCACCACTCCCCTTCTGCGGGAACTTGCCGCCAGATGGCCAGGGGTGCGCATCGATTACTGCACAAAGCCGCCGTTTGCTGCACTGCTCGGGGGCAACCCGCATCTGAAAACAGTGTACACCGTCGATGATCCTCCATCAGGGAGGTACGATCTGGTTATCGACCTGCAGAACAACCTGCGATCACGTCGACTTGCCGCGACGATCAGGACAAAAAAGCGGGTCAGTTACCGGAAAGAAAACTGGAAGAAACTGCTGCTTGTCAGAACCGGCGTGGATCTTACCGGCCCGTACCGCTCCGTTGTCGATCGTTACCGGGAGGCTGTTGCAGGTTTTGGTGTCAAGGCAGACCGCGGCGGATGCGAGCTTTTTCCTTCTCCGGAAGAGAAGGATTTTGCAGTATCGCTCACCGGGATCGCCACTCCCCTGCTTGCGGTCTGTTTCGGTGCCATGCACGCATCAAAACGCTACCCTCCTGAGAAGTTTGCCGGTGTTCTCTCAAGGCTGTTCAGCTCCCTGCCCCTGCGGGCAGTCCTGCTGGGTAGCCAGGACGATGCGCCGTTTGCGCAACAGCTTCTGCAGGCGCTTCCAGCCACGGATACGGACCGGGTCATCGACCTTTCCGGACGGTGCAGCCTCATGCAGACCGCAGCGGTGCTTGAACGCTGCAATGCCGTGCTCACCAACGATACCGGTCTCATGCACATGGCTTCGGCATTCGGAAAAACCCTGTTTGTCATTTTCGGCTCTTCGGCAAAAGAGTTCGGCTTTTTACCCCATCGCACCCCGTTTGAACTGTTCGAGGTCGAAGGGCTCGAATGCCGGCCATGTTCCCATATCGGCATGGATTCCTGCCCTGAAGGTCATTTCAGATGCATGAACGATCTTTCGCCGGAAAGGATCGCATCCGCAATTATTTCCTTTTACAGCAGGACAGAACAATGAGAATAGCGTCATGGAACATCAACGGCATCCGTGCCCGGCATGAAGCGCTGAAGGCGTGGGTCGCTGACTGGCAACCCGACATCGTCATCCTGCAGGAAATCAAGGCGTCTGAAGAGGATATTCCCCTGTCAATAACCGGGCTTGAGGGGTATTCGAAATTCTGGAACGCTTCCTCATTCAGAAAAGGATACAGCGGACTTGGTATTCTGGTAAGGGATACGCCGTGCCGTCCTGCTTCGAGCGTCTTGTGGGAAATTCCCGGATTCGATCTTGAAAACAGGACAGGCGTCATCCACTGCAGCAGCTTTTCCCTGATCGGCACCTATGTGCCGAGGGGAGACGGCGAGGCACATTATGCAGTCAAGCTTCGTTATCTCGCCGACATGAGGAACTATATCGTGTCGCTTCTGGAAAAGGGGCGGGAGGTCATTCTTGCCGGTGACATGAATGTCGCCCTTCGGGACATCGATGTTCACCGGTCGCAGAACAAGCCCGGAGCCATCGGACTCAGGTCTGAAGAACGCAATGCAATCGAGGCTCAGCTCTCGCTGGGTCTCATTGACATCATGAGGGAGCTCAATCCCGAAAAAAAGGATCTTTTCACCTGGTGGCCAAACTGGAAAGTCGCGAGGGAAAGAAACCTCGGCTGGCGCATCGACTGTTTCTATCTGTCCGGGGGCCTGCGGGGTCATGTTGCCGGCGCAAAGGTCGATCTTGATGAAAAAAGTTCAGACCATGCGCCCGTAGTTCTTGATCTTTTCACGGAGATGGATTTCTCGCCATTGAACAAATCAGGCCCCTGCGTGCTTTGATGTTGGAAAAATGAATAATAAGCCTTACCTTTAAGGTTCAAAATTACAAGTGGTGTTCATTCCTGTCGTGAAACCGTGGAACAGGGATTGCGCAATACCTGTTTCCCGCCATTTGTCCGTCACTGTCATCATCATAACAGAACGATTGCGCTATGGAAACAAAAAAGCATTATGAATGTACCGTCATCATTGATGGTGGACTTCAGGACGATGCCATTGCCGCGGCAATGGAGCTGGTGAAAAAGACGATCACCGACAAAGGCGGCATGATCAACAATGTTCTTGAAGTCGGAAGAAGAAAGATGGCCTACCCTATCCACAAATCTTCCATCGGGCACTATTCCCACATTGAATTCAATGCGAACCCATCCGCCATTACTGAAATCGAGCGGATTTTTCGTTATGAAGACAGTGTTCTTCGGTTTCTCATCATTCAATTGAGCACGCCTCTTCTTGAAATGCGCAAGCGCGTTGAAAAATACAGCGTCATGCTTGGCAGTCCTGAAGATCAGGCTGAAGGCGAGTCCGGTTCCGCCAAGGCCAAGGGTGAGTGACGTGCCGGGATCGAGTGTCAGTGTACGAGGAATTGATTCCATTCGAGAATAAAACGGAGAAGATGTCATGGCGGAACTAAAAATGCCGGAAATCAACAGTGTCATCATTGCGGGAAACCTCACCAAGGACCCTGTTTTCAGGCAGACCAATTCAGGTGGTACGCCGGTCGTCAATTTTTCAATTGCATGCAACAGGAGGTTCAGGGACAGCAACCACCAATGGCAGGAAGACGTCTGCTACGTGGGTGTCGTCGCCTGGAACAAGCTTGCCGAAAGCTGCAGGGACAACCTGAAGAAAAGCTCGGCGGTCCTTGTTGACGGAGAATTGCAGAGCCGGACATGGAAAGCCCAGGACGGGACATCGAGAACCGTTGTCGAAATAAAGGCAAGAAGGATTCAGTTCCTCAACAAAAGGAAGAAAAACGGAGAGGAAGACGAGGAAGGATTTATCGAGGATGATACGCATGACATCCATCACAGCGATGTCGACGAAGATGATCATGGCCATATCTATGAATATAAATACCTCTCTTCCGACTGAGACGACCAAGCAAGCTAAATTCTGAAGAACTCATGAGACAAAAACCAACAGCAGCACAGGGAAACAAGTCTTTAGGAAACGCGTTGGCTTCCAAGAAAAAAGCATCGAAAAACCAGGTCGTGTTTTTCGACTATCGCGATGAGAGGAAGCTCAAGCGTTTCATCAACGACCAGGGGAAAATCATTCCCCGCCGGATCACCGGGCTTTCTGCAAAGGAGCAGAACCTGCTGACCCATTCCGTGAAATGGGCGAGGTTTCTTGCAATCATTCCCTACGTAGCCGACGAGTATAAATAAGAGGTATACCATCATTGTTTAATTTTTCTGAACGAGGAAACCAGGCTGTGAAAATAATTTTAAGAAAAGATGTGGTATCCCTTGGTGATGCAGGTGATGTTGTATCCGTCAAGAACGGATACGCGAACAACTACCTGATTCCCCAGGGTATGGCCATCAGAGCCACAGACGGGACCATCAAGGCTCTCGAGACCGAGAAAAAGCAGCAGGCGAGGAAGATCGAACTTCAGCGCAAGAACGCCCGGGATCTGGCAGCAAAGCTGGAACAGATAACACTCAAGGTTCATGCGAAAGCCGGTGAATCCGGAAAGCTGTTCGGAACGGTCACCGCCGCAGACATTGCAGATGCTCTCAAAGATCAGGGGATCGGCATCGACCGGAGAAAGATAACCCTTGAGGCTCCGATCAAGTCCCTCGGCAAATATGAGGCTGAAGCCAGGCTGTTCATGGATATTGCAGCCAAACTCAGCATCAAGGTCGAAGCCGAAGGCGGTTCCTCCAAAGAGTAGCAGCGCCTGCCGACTGCCGAGCTTCAGGTCCGCAAGCTCAAAGCCCCATGAACCATTTGTCATGGGGCTTTTTTTGTGGGGCAGTGTTGGAAATTCCTTGAGTCTGGAGTAGAATACTTGGTAGGGCATCATTTCCTGCATGCCGCACCAAGGTTGTATCCAAAATCAAAACAGGGGGAGTATCCATGAACCAGACACTTTTGCACGAGAAATACCCCATCTATATCCTTGAGCTTGACAAGGCTGAAACAAGCTGTAAGAGCGTCGATGACATTATCGCCTATTACAGGAGAAAAATCGACGAGCATCCTGTGGTGAGCTTCATCGGCATTTTTGACCATTACGCCCATACAGCGTCCCAGCCTGACAGCATGATCGGTGTCGAGATCAAGGATGCAAAAAATATTCTCTTCTGTTTTGGAAAAGACATTCTCAGCCCTAAGGTTCTTTCCATTCGTCCTCGTTCCATAGGCGTTGCCGAGCTTGAACACAAATTCGTCATCAGCTTTCTCGAAGCTCCCAATCCCATGGCGAACGAAGCAATGGAAGGCTGGACCCTCGCCCTGAAAGATAAATAGAGCCGGCGCACGCAAGCTGACCATCGTCCTGCAGGAACGGTAAAGCCTCATGAGGATCTTTTCATGAGGCTTCTTTTTTTCCGGGAGACAGGGTTAAAATCTCGGGTTTGCAGTGCTCAGGAAAGGAACTGCCTGAGCATACGAACATCATTTTCGAAAAGCAGGCGTATGTCGTCTATTTTGTAACGCAGGAGTGTCGTACGGTCGACACCCATGCCGAAAGCATAACCGGACCAGAGCTCGGGATCAATGCCGCAGTTGCGCATGACATTGGGGTGCACCATGCCGCATCCCATGATTTCAAGCCATCCTGATTTCTTGCAGACCCTGCAGCCCTTTCCGCTGCAGAGGTAGCAGGTTACATCAACTTCGGCCGACGGTTCGGTAAAAGGGAAAAAACTGGGTCTGAAGCGCAACTGCACATCTGTACCGAACATCTGACGGGCAAAAGAATAGATGGTCGCCTTCAGGTCGGCAAACGAAACGTTCCTGTCGATATACAGGCCTTCCAGCTGGTGGAAGACACAGTAGCTCCTGGCGCTGATGGCTTCATTCCGGTAAACTTTTCCCGGGCAGATGACCCTGATGGGTGGCGGTTGCTCGAGCATGACCCTGATCTGCACCGGAGAGGTATGAGTCCTGAGCAGGACATCACCGTCCTTCTTTCCTCTTGTGATGAAAAACGTATCCTGCATGTCCCGTGCAGGATGGTTGGGCGGAAAATTCAGAAGATCGAAATTGTATTTATCCAGTTCCAGCTCAGGGCCTGTTGCGATACCGAAACCCATGGCCGAGAAGATTCCTTTCATGTCGCAGAGCACCTTCTGTACCGGATGTTCCGATCCGCAGAACATTGTTCTGCCCGGCATGGTAAGATCGATCTTCTGCCGGACTTTCGCCTGTCCGGCGCCGATCCGGGTTTCCGCCTCCTGAATCTTTTCATCAGCAGACTGCTTGAGGTGGTTCAGGAGATTCCCGATCCGCGGCCTGTTTGCCGGATCAACCGTTTTGAGCTGGCTGAACAGACCGGCAATGCTGCCTTTCCGTACCGTGAACCGGAGCCTGAAGGCTTCAAGGTCTTTTGCATTGCGGATCTCGAAACGGGTGATTTCCTGCTGCAGTTGATGAATGCTCGTTTCCATTTGCCGCCGGTGCTGTTAGTCGAGTGCGGTCCTGACAATGTGCGTGAAGGCTGCCGGGTCCTTGACGGCAATTTCGGCAAGGGCTTTCCTGTTGATATCGATGTTCTTCTTGTGGAGGGCATCCATGAGCCGTGAATAGGATGTGCCGTTCTGGCGTGCAGCCGCATTGATGCGCATGATCCACAGGGCTCTGAAGTTCCTTTTCTTGACCCGGCGGTCACGGTAGGCGTATTGTTCAGCTTTGTCGACGGCGTGTTTCACGACGGTAAGGACGTTACCGCGGGAACCCCAGAATCCTTTTGCTTTATTGAGAATCCTTTTTCTTCGTGCTCGGGAAGCTACTGCATTATTCGCTTTAGGCATCTTCGTATTTATGTTATAGTTAGCAAGTTTAAGCCAGGATCATCCGTTTGATCTGGTTTTCCCTGGTCGAATCAACCAGGGTAGACTGGTGCAGGCGACGTGAACGCTTTCTGTTCTTTTTTTCAAGATTATGGGAGGCGTTCATCCGCTCGCGCTTCACTTTTCCTGATGCGGTGGCCTTGAACCGTTTGCTTGCCCCGCGATGTGATTTCATTTTAGGCATGGTAGTCGGTTTTAATGATAAAATAGGCTGCGATAAGTCAGTTACTTATACGTTCGGCTCCTCTGTTTCAAGGGGAGCCGGGGTTTTGACTTTCTTTTTCTCGAACTGCTCGATCTTCTTCTTGTCCGGTTCGAAATAGACATACAGTTTCTTGCCTTCGAATTTCGGTTCTCCGTCCCTGTTGCTGACAGTGCTGAGCCGTTCGGTCAACCTTTCAGCAAGCTCGAATCCTTTATCCTTGTAAATGATCGAACGGCCGAGGAAGACTATGGTGGCGCGGACCCTGTTTCCCTTGCGGAGAAATTCCTCAAGATGGGCAGTCTTGAAATCGAAGTCGTGCTTGTCGGTATTCGGATGGAACCTCAGTTCCTTGAGCGTCGTGGTTTTCTGCTTTTTCTTGAGGTCCTTGTCCTTCTTGTCCATCTTGTAGATCAGCTTGCCATAATTCTCCATCTTGCAGACCGGTGGCTGTGCATTCGGCTGAACCTCGATAAGATCGAGCTCCCGTTCTTCTGCAAGTCTTTTTGCATCCATGGTTTTCATGATCTGCATGCCGCCGTCAGGAAAGACGACCCTGACTTCAGGAACACGGATCTGCTCGTTGATCCTGTAGGAGAGTTTCGGTTTCTGGCTCGATGTCTTCTGTTTTTTCATTCGATCATTGTTTGTTGGTAGAATCAGGAACCCGGATCAGGCAGTTGAGGATCGCTGAGCAATTTCGTTCCGTAATCCTTCGACAAGAACCTGCAGGCTGATACGGCCGGCATCTCCCTTGCGGTGGCGGCGGAGGGAGACCTCGCCGGAGCTCTGTTCATTCCGTCCGATGATCAGCATGCAGGGGATTTTTGCAAGTTCAGCCTCCCGTATTTTCTTGCCTATTTTTTCGCTGCGAAGGTCAAGCTCCGAACGGATACCCGCATCGAGCAGGAGTTGCTGGACCTGACGGGCGTAATCGTGTACCTCTTCAGCTATCGGCAGCACGGCGGTCTGGACCGGAGCGAGCCAGAGCGGGAAGTTACCGGCCGTATGCTCGATCAGAACGCCGATAAAGCGTTCCATCGATCCGAACGGTGCCCTGTGGATGACCACCGGGCGATGCTTCTGCCCATCGCTGCCGACATAGCTGAGATCGAACCGTTCAGGCATGACATAATCAACCTGGACCGTGCCGAGCTGCCATTTGCGGCCGATGGCGTCCTTGACGATGAAGTCGATTTTCGGTCCGTAGAAACTGGCTTCCCCGATACCGATCACGTAGGAGATTTCCATGCGGTCAGCAGCTTCCCGGACATCTTTTTCAGCCTGCGCCCAGACTTCCGCCGTCCCTCCGTATTTTGACCGGTTTGCCGGATCGTGCAGGGAAAGGCGCGTCTGAACGTCGGTAAAGCCAAGTGTCGCAAAAACAAAACGGGTAAGATCAATGGCGCTGCAGATCTCATCGACGAGCTGATCGGGCCGGCAGTAGATATGCGAATCATCCTGGGTGAAGCCCCTCGCCCTGACCAGACCGTTCAGTTCACCTGACTGCTCATGCCGGTAGACCGTTCCGAATTCAGTCAGCCGGATCGGCAGATCCCTGTAACTGCGCAATTCAGAACTGTAGATGAGGTGATGGTGAGGGCAGTTCATGGGTTTGAGGAGGTACTGCTCCTCACGCCCGGTTTCGTCCCGGTAAGTCAGAGGCGGAAATTGCGAATCGCTGTAGTAGGGGTAGTGTCCTGAGCGTTTGTAGAGGTCGATATTGCCGATATGCGGCGTGTAGACCGGTACATAACCGCGTTTCCGCTGTTCGGCCTTCAGAAAATTCTCGAGCTCGTTTCTGATAATGGCACCTTTCGGAAGCCATATCGGCAGACCGCTGCCGACTTCCGGGGTCAGCATGAACAGTCCCAGCTCGGCGCCGAGCTTCCGGTGGTCGCGGCGGCGCGCCTCTTCCAGCCGTGCGACGTGTTCCTTGAGGAGCTCGTCCGACGGGAAGGTGACGCCGTAGATGCGCTGCATCGATTCGCGGCTCGAATCACCGCGCCAGTACGAAGCCGAAATGTTGGTCAGCAGCACCGCCTTGACCTTCCCGGTGCTGGGGAGGTGCGGGCCGCTGCAGAGGTCTGAGAAGCCGTCCTGGTGATAGACCGAAACGGTCGGCACTTCCCTGAGGGTCTCTTCGAGGATCTCGACCTTGTAGGGGTCCTTGCGGGTATCGCGGAAATAGGCGATTGCCGCATCTCGGGGCATCTGTTCGCGCCTGATGGCGATGTCGCGCCCGGCGATCTCCAGCATTTTTGCTTCGATTGCGCGGAGGTACTCCTCGTTGAAGCTCTCCGGACTGGAGACATCGTAGTAGAAGCCCTGTTCGATGGCCGGGCCGGCTCCGAACTTCGCGCCGGGGAAGAGCTCCTCGATGGCGTGCGCCATCAGGTGGCTCGAGCTGTGCCAGAAAATTTCCCTGCCCTCCGGGCTGTCGAAAGTCAGGATTTCGATGCTGGCATCCCTTGTAACCGGGGTCATGAGGTCAAAAGGCTTGCCGTCTATCCGGACAGCAACCGCATCCCGGGCGAGTTTTCTCCCGATTGACAAAGCGATGTCATAACCGGTTGAGCCCGCAGGCAAGGATTTCTGCGAGCCGTCAGGCAATATGATGGTAACCGTGGAACGGTTCTGTGCTTCAGACATTGAATACGCTGTCCATAATCATGTTCTCGGGAAATGTCCGGGACACTCCCCTTCCGCTCTCCTTTCCGGGAAGAGCTCAATCAGCCGCTTTCAGTCAGTATTTGCCGGCCGGGAGGGCTGATCTGCAATGGTATTGATGTCCCGGTCCGAAAAGAGGAAAACGATAATGCAAATTTTTCCGCAAATATCCAAATCACATGGAAAGCTTCAGGATATCGGGCGTCACCGTCTCCTTGCCCAGTCTTGCCGCATTTGCCTCGGCCTTTCGTTTCAGCTCCCTGCCGAACGAAATCTGGCTGATGAACGGAGCCTTTTTCACGATCTCGTCAAGCATGGCTTTAGCCTCTCCGGTCCAGGTGATCTTCACTGCCGGCTGAGAGGCCGCTTCCTGCCTGCGGTTGATGGGAAGAAAGGTGAACAGGATTTCATAGAGCGAATTGACGATGTCCTGAACAAGAAAAACCGCGCCACTGTGACCCATGAACGGAGTGCCGAGAGCTCTGCGGACAACAGGGCCAGGAAATCCCGCAGGGATGAACCTCGTTTTCGCATCAAGCTCGGCCAGGTATATCTTGTCGGGCATGCGTCCGAAGAGGAACTGGGGCTGCTTCTGCATGATCTCTTCCCGGAGCAGGGTGTTGTCCGTGCTTGACGAGTCATGGCTGAACAGGCACTGCATGCCCAGTTCCTGTCCGAGAAACCGTTCAAGCCCATGTGCATAGGTGGTGTCGGCAACCACTCCGAACCGGACTGTAGGAAACCATTCGGATTGCGGGCCCCGCCAGAGATCCCAGAGCGGTTCCAGTGTCGTCCGTTTTTCTTCCTTCAGGAACCGGGTTGCGGTATTCCGACGTCCGACAAGCGATCCAAGTTCAAGAATGAACTCCGTGGTTTCATGCAGTCCGAATGGAGCCTGAAGGACAGGACGATCAAGCTTTTCAGCGAGTTTCCTGCCGAATTCATGATACATGACGACGATAACCCCTGAATTTTTCAGATCGGCGATATCCTCGATCCTGCTTTCGAAGGGATAGACGTGCCTGATGCGTCCGCCTGCACCGGCAATGAGCCTCTTGAGCTCTGCAAGATCAGAAGGACTGTTGAAGCAGCCGTATGTCGGGCCGATGATGCTGACGCTTTCAGGGTCGACATGGGCCTCCTTTCCGTCGTCGAAATTGTCATAAAGCCAGGCAAGCGCCCGGTCCCTGCCCTGCCATTCGTTTTCGCCCAGCGAGTTCGAAGGGAAAAAACGCACATCCGGATATTTCATGGCCAGCATGCGTTCATGATCGCTGCCGATCATTTCACTCTCGGCACTTGAAACGAGGATGAGCTGCCTGTCGTCTTCCCTGAGTTTCTCTATCGTTTCCTGAACGATTTCCGAGCTGCCCGAAGAAGCGATTTCCCTCTCGGTCAGGCTCGTTGGCGTAAAGTTCTCAAGATAGGGAACTGCATCGGTGTAATCCATGACGGCAACCCCTACAAGGTTGTAACATCCGACAGGTGCATCCGCGATGACATGAACATTATTAAGGGAACAGAAAGTGTTTGCCGCTGCCCAGTAGGCACTCGCGGTAGATTCGTCGCTGACAATTTTTCCCATGGTGACTCAGTAGTGTCCGGTTAAAATAAGGCCAGTTGGGAAACCGGATCCCTAATTTTTTGAGAGACTGTTCTTTGAGAGACAAAATATCGATCAACAGGCGATGCTCCATGAGTACAGCAGCGATCATTCGAGTCAGTTCCTGCAAAGAGTGGCGGTATTTCGTCTGGAATTTGATGTACGCTACCAGCAGGTGAAAATCAAGTTTTTCCTGGCTTCTTGCCACCCGGATATCGCTCTGCTTGCCATCAGTCATGACCATGAATGCCGGTAGCGAGCCACGGTGATCATAGAGGTAGTGCAATTTGATGGCTCCCTTGCGTTGACGGAATTCTGCCCAGGGAAAAACACTCAGGCAGAGAGCAATGACAGTGGCATCCATTGAGAACAGTGGGTTCTTGAACCGGAACTTGTGGTCAGGAGTAACTGACCGGCACTTGTCGAGCCGTTTGTAAAACAGGCCCTCATAGATTTGATGCGGACGGTTTTTCATGGCGTCAGACAAGGTACTTCGTTTTATATCGGTCAGTCCGGGGTGGTACCATTTCTGAGCATGGACGCCAAGGCTTGTTTGAATGCCGCGCAGACTGTCATGTCCGCCAACCTGCGCATAGAACAAGGTTATCAGCTGTTGCCGGCCCGTGTAATACTTCGTGTAGTGGTTGCTTTGGTGCTGCTTTTCGAGTTTCTCGAATTCGTATCCCGGAAAAATCTTTAGCAACTCACCCAAGAGCGTTGTAACTTGCTTCATGGTCTGGAACTCCTTTTGAATACGGCTGATATCAATTGTTTGCTCACTTTTAATATCGCCCTTTCTCAAGTGTTTTCAGACCTTTTTTATTTTTTACCGGACACTATTGATACCCATACCCCGTATAGGTATTTAATGTATAAATTTTTTTCAAAAAAAAAGTATCTTGTGCGCTCTGCTTATCCGAGGAGTCTGCTGCTGCATAAAAATGGCTGCGGAGAGCCTGCTCAAACTCCGGAAGCACTTCGAGCATCGGCAGATGGCCTGCATGATCGAACCTGGCCAGCCTGGTTAAGAAGGCACTCTGCTCAATACGTCTGTTATAAAGGGTTAGCATGCCTTCTGGCGGGATGGTTCGGTCGGCCATACCGACCACACAGAGAAGCGGCGCCCCGATCTTTACAGCTTCAGACGTATACCACCCTATTATTTCGGGATCTATGGCAAATTTTCCGACAGCGGTCGCTGCCCTTATGTCGCTTGCCACGAAATCCTCGACAAAAACACTCCTGTACTTCTGGTCGATGGGCCTGCCAATGGCACGATCGATGAACAACGATTTGAACGGCTCTATAAGAAATACCCACTCACTGGTGTCCGGCTGTTGAGGAATAAAATCCTTATAACTTATTAATAAGTAACAATATATAACGATATCTTGTTAAGTATACTGGAGTAAACTGTACCACCTCCGCCAGGAGAATTTGTGGCATCAGCAACTGTATCTTCCGAGTAAAAAAGGGGGATACATGGCAAATAAACCACTGACTATGTTACAAATTCGACGATGCCTCATGCTTCTCAAGGAAGCCCAATCGATCCGTGAGATTCATCGTCTCACCGGTATTAACCGCACCACCATCAAGAGCTATATGGAGCGGTTTAAACGGAGTGACCGTACCTTCGAAGATCTGCTGCCCCTTCCGGATGACAAACTCTCCCGTCTGCTCCATCCACCTCGGTCTACCTGCATAATCCGTCGAACCTCGAACACAAAATCCGCTGAACTTCGAACACTCCGTCCGCCAAAGGTCGAACAGGAAATCCGGTTGAACCTCGAACACTTTTTTGCCCCAGAGCGGATAAGGTGTTCGAAGTTGCCGGACAAGGTGTTCGAAGTCGAGCGGACGACTGCCCATCATTCTTCTGCAGGGTGACGTATCCTGTAGCCTGATCGTTTTTTGAACCGAAAACGGAGGGCTATGCAACATCAAGGCAGAAGAACAACCATGAGAACAATCCGAGAAATCGCCCGGCTGCATCTTGACAAACGATTGAGCTTGCGAGCCATCGCCGGGGCCTGCAATCTGTCGGTTTCGACCGTACAGGGCCATGTGAAAAAGATCGAGGCGCTTGGCCTCGGTTATGGGGCCATCGCCGCCATGCCAGACAAGGAACTGCAGGATCGGCTGCATCCGGCACAAGCCCCCGCTGTAAGCCGGCATGAACCGGATATCCCGGCGCTTGTCAAAGAACTGAAGCAGTCGCGTACGAACCTCACCCGGCAACTGCTGTAGCATCCCGCTGGTGTCAAGAGAACTCGCTTTTATGAGCTGCTCTTCGTGCATGGGAGCAGCAGGACAAGGCAGCCATGCGCCTGACGCACACACCGGGCGAGAAGCTGTTCATCGACTTTTCCGGAGACAGACCAACGTGGATCGATCCCCTGAGTGGCAAGGTGATAACGCCGGAGCTCTTTGTGGCTGTCCTTGGCGGTACATCCTATACCTTTGCCTGTGCCGTACCGAGTCAGAAGGCTGAGGATTTTGTCGCCGCAACCATTCATGCGTTCGAATACTTCGGCGGATGCCCGCAGGTGCTGGTAATCGATAACCTGAAGAGTGGCGTTCGCCATGCCTGCTTTTACGATCCCGAACTCAACCCGACCTTCGCCGATCTTGCCCACCATTACGCGGTAGCGGTACTGCTGGCCCGGGTACGGAAGCCTCGCGACAAGGCAAAGGTCGAAAGCGGCGTGCTGCAGGTGCAGCGGCGCATCCTGGCCCGGGTACGGCATCGGCAGTTCTTCAGTCTTGAGGAGCTTAATGCTGCGATTGCCGAAGCGCTTGACGAACTCAACACCCGTCCGATGCCGTAGTATGGCAAGAGCCGCCGGAAGCTGTTCCAGGAACTCGAACGCCACCGTCTTGTCCCCTTCTGAACGCTTCGCCATCGGGTTCTGGAAAAAAGCCAAGGTGCATATCGACTACCACATCTCGGTCGAGAAAAGCTTCTACAGCATACCGTCCCAGCTGATCGGCAAAACGGTCGATATCAAGTATAGCGGCCATCTGGTCACGGTCTACCATGAGGGTGAGACGGTCGCCTGCCACATCCGAACCTTGAAGAGCGGCCAGTATGTGACCGACCCGGCTCATATGCCGCACGAACACCGGTTTTTCCGCGAGTGGAGCCCGGAACGGATACGATCGCGGGGCGAGAAGATCGGCCCGAACACCGCGCTGCTCATGGATCGCATCATGCAGAGCAAGCGGCATCCGGAACATGGATTCCGCGGCTGCCTCGGTGTTATCCGCCTTGCCAGAACCTTTACGCCGGAGCGGCTTGAGCGGGCAGCACGCAGGGCGCTGGAGCTTAACCTCACCAGCTACAAAAGCCTCAAGTCCATGATGAATAAAGGGCTCGATACCCTGGCCCTATTTGAAGAGAAAGCGCCTTTGCTCTCCGGGCTCACCCACCAGAACATCAGAGGCGGAGGCTATTATGCTGCAGAACATTAAAGAACAGCTCGTTGCCCTCAAGTTGCATGGCATGGCCGAAGCCCTCGACATGCAGCTGCGTACTCCGATGGCTGCCGAAATGGACTTTGCCGGACGGCTGCTGCTCATGGTCCAGCAGGAGAAGAGCGCCCGCGAGAACCGCCAGCTGACCACACTCTTGCGGCAGGGTCGCCTGCTCCTTCGGCGTGGCGGCCTGCCGGGACGGCATCAAAACCGGCTATCTGCGGCTATCCCGGCTCCTGCACGACCTTGAGATGGGCAGGGCTGACGGCACCTACAAGAAACAGCTCGAAAAGCACTCGAGAACAGAGCTGCTCATTATCGACGACTGGGGCATGAGCCCCCTCACCGATATGGCAAAACGTGACATCCTTGAAATCATGGAAGACCGCCACAACGTGCGATCAACCATCATCAGTACACAGTACCCGGTATCGGAATGGCACCGGCTCATTGACGACCTGACACTCCCTATGTTTTAATATAGATGTCGCCTCTACCGTGGAGGCAGACTATGAGATATTCGAGAGCCCTGAAAGTGAGCATTCTGAAAAAGGTCATGCCGCCTGAGAGCCGGAGCGTGACGGAGGTAAGCCGGGAAACCGGGATCAATTACCAGACGATCAAGAATTGGATCAAACAGTATGAAACTGGTACCTTTGATG
>Ga0233420_10000414_pt1 | contig 18515 bp, 13 predicted proteins | sample Watercolumn_Mata_4_FD_183009 | JGI IMG/M metagenome (GOLD analysis project Ga0233420, IMG submission 183009) | Freshwater microbial communities from Lake Matano, South Sulawesi, Indonesia - Watercolumn_Matano_2014_102_MG | ecosystem: Environmental > Aquatic > Freshwater > Lake | place...
TAATCGCGACATAATCAACAACCTTCCTACAAGAGGGAGATAAAGTTGTTTACAAAGTTCCGAGAGTACTTTACTAAGCTCCGGAGCTTGACTTTGGGGTAGCTTTACTCCGGAGCTAACCTACCCCACTACTATACTCCGGAGCCTACTATTAGGAGCCTACTATTATGGACATCATCGACCAACAAAACTTGGAAAAGGGAAGGCATAGCATTTGGACCTTCTTCATAAGGAAGAAAATAATCGCTTTTATTTTGATTATCGGCATTTCAATCGCAGGACTAATCTCAACTTTCAGCATCCCAAAAGAAGCAATGCCAGAAGTGAAAATCCCGCTGGCCATCATAATGACAGTCCTCCCAGGAGCAAATCCTTCGGATGTCGAAGAATTGGTAACCAAACCCGTTGAAAAACAGGTAGCCGGCGTTTCAGACCTTTCCGAATTCAACTCATCTTCAACTTTTGGAGTATCAATGGTGAGCGTCCAATTCGACCCGAAAGTCGACACCAAAGACGCCATCCAAAAATTAAAAGATGCAGCTGACAACGCAAAATCAGATCTCCCCGACACGGCTATCGGCCCGGAAGTAAAAGAAATTTCATTCTCTGACTTCCCTATTATAACTTTCGCACTCGTAGGGAATTTTTCTCAACTGGAACTCAGTCAAATAGCGGACAACGTATCCACAGAGTTAGACACAGTCCCCGGAGTTTTGAAAACCCAAATAAGCGGTGAAGTAAAACCGGAAGTATCCATATCTCTAGACCAAAACAAACTCGAGAATGCCGGACTTTCTATTGTAGACATAAATAACGCAATCAAATACGCAAACATGGATATGCCGGCAGGAACAATCAATGTAGACAAAACCACCTATTCAATCAGATTCCAAGGCCGTACAGAAAAAATTCAGGACTTGGGGAAAATAGTTTTAGGACCCGGAATTCTTTTAGAAGACATTGCAAGAATCGAGCTCAAAACGGATAAACAAGGAACTCTTTCCAGAATTTGGCAGCCAGTAGCAAGAAGTCTTAGCCAAAATTCCACCAAAAACGCAATCTCAATCTCCGTCTACAAAAAAACCGGCGGAAACATCCTGAACGTAGTAGACACAGCAAAAGCAAAAATAGAAGACCTCAAAACAAAGAATATCATCCCAAAAAACATGGACATCGTAGTCGCAAGCGACAACGCAAACTACATCAGAAAAGATCTGGGAAGCCTGACAGAAGCCGGAATAGAAACATTTATAATAATCATTATAGTTCTATTCCTAGCGATCGGGCTTAAAGAAGGAATTATAGCAAGTCTATCCGTTCCTCTCACGCTATTCGTCACAATACCAATCTTAATTTACCTCGGACAAACTCTGAACTCTCTCACACTATTCTCAATGGTAATAGCACTAGGAATCCTTGTAGACACAGCAATCGTGATGATGGAAGCCTATAACATAAATATTTCAAAAGGATTTAATTCAGTAGATGCGGCAACCGTTGCAATCGAGACATATAAATGGCCGCTTATAACCTCAATCCTAACAACAACTTTCGCATTCGTTCCAATGCTCACTTTGAGCGGAATCATCGGGCAATTCATCAGAACTCTGCCAATTACAATAACGATCGTTCTCATATCTTCACTCCTGTTATCAATCGTATTAATCCCAGCGGTAGCCATTAAATTCATTAAACCAGAAGTAAAAGAAAGACACAGCATCCTTCACCCAGTCATCGAAGCAATCAAAAGATTCCAAATCGGCAATTTGGCAAAATTGATGGAAAGCAAATTCAAACGAATAGTACTGATTGGAGGGACATTCGTTGCTTTTATTTTAGCCATGTTTCTCCCTATTTCGGGAATCCTGCAGGTAGAAATGTTCACATCAATAGACGTCCCCTATTTCACAATTTCAATAGAAACACCAAAAGGAACAGTCCTTGAAGAAACTTCAAAATTAACCGCAAAAGTCGAGAATATTCTGGAAAAAATCCCGGAGCTGGATAACTTCGTAACCATAGTCGGCTCATCCCAAGGCTCTGCTCTGACTCACGAAAGCATGTTTAGTAGCGGAGCGAATTTAGATAGTAATTTGGCAAATATCACAGTGAATCTTGTTGATATGAAAGACAGAAAAAGAAAAAGCTACGAAATAGCAGAATCACTAAGAAACGAAATAAAATCAAAAATATCAGAAGGAAATATCACCGTTGTCGAACAAAAGGAAGGCCCACCATCCGGCGCCGCAATCACAATGAATATCAACGGCGATGATATCCCAACTTTAAAGAAAATCGCACATGATATCGAAGGATTTTTGAAAGAAATTGAAGGAACAAAAAACGTGGATGACAGCTTAACATCAGGCTTGAATGAATTCGTATTCAAATTAGACAAAAACAAACTCGCCCTCCACGCGCTGAGCGGAATCGAAGTCTCAAATATCATCAGCAACATAACTCAAGGCGTAAAAGCCACAACAGTAAGTTTGGACAACGAAGACACCGATGTGATCATAAAATATGCCAATTCCGATTTCACAATTTCCGACATTGAAAATATTAAAATTCCTTCGCACAAAGGATATATGATTGAGCTCAAAGAGCTCGGCAGTTACACATTCCAAGAAAGTTTATCAACAATCGCTCACAGAGATCAAAAACGTTCGATTGCAGTGACATCCGAAGTAGCGCAAGACGCAAATTCAATCCAAATAACTCAAGAAATCCAAAATAAATTAAAAGACTATCCTCTACCAAAAGGCTACGTGGTAGACTATGGTGGAGATTTTGAAAGTCTAACAGGATCATTCAGTGATCTAGGTATGGCGATGTTGATCGGAGTAATATTGATCGCACTCACTCTTGTAATCGAATTCAATTCAATCAAACAGACGCTTATAATTTTATTCACAGTACCAATGGGTTTGATCGGAGCTATCCCGGGACTTTGGATTTTCGGGCAAAAATTCTCATTCTCAGCATTTTTGGGAATAGTCGCATTATCGGGGATTGTAGTTAGCAAGGGAATTGTAAAAATAGACAAAATCAACGCAAATCTTCATCAAGGCAACATGGGCCTAAAAGAAGCCATTCTGGAGGCCTCTGCAAGCAGGACCCGCCCAATCCTCCTCACAACCGTCGCAACAATAATTGGCGCCATCCCAATCGCTTTAACAGACGAATTCTGGCGCGGTATAGGCGTTGCTTTAGCAACAGGTGTACTTGCTTCCGCATTCTTGGCCCTATTTGTAACGCCAATAATGTACTTTTCGCTGGAGAAGAAAAACACGAAACATAATTAAACTACCATGGAATCCCCCCCTGACGCAGATGCACGAGACGAAGACAGAGACAGAAAGTTAGCTTTAGCACTTGAACTTATAGATGACTTCATTAAAAGCCTATCTCAATTTTGTACACTAGAAATGTTGCCTGGCAAAATCACCCAACATTTTTCACGCTTACATTGGAAAGTTCATCAAATGCCTGACGATGTCGACGAAGATAAACCAACTTGGACAAATCTTGGAGGCCCGATGACAAGAGAATTTCAGGTTCAAGGACATACAGTCAGAATAGAGTATGCATATGGAATCGATTTTAAAGGAAAGACTTCAATTCCTCCCTCCATTAGATTTAAAATTTTTTGAGAACACCGCCAACAGATTCAAGCTTTGGATTTGCAACTATATAATTATGTTACTCTGGCGCTGTGTTTTGTTGTGTAATTCAACAGGTTAATTCCCGGACCGGTCCGCCGTTTTCAGGTTTGGAACGTTTCAAAAAAAATCGAGCCAAACAGATATGTCAAGACCATGGGGTTGACCGTTTACAGGTTTGAGTTTCGCAATTCACGTTTTTAAAGTATAATTTATGATACACTCGAGCCATGTACGCACAAATCGCATTTCAGCAAAAGATCGGAGATCAGGAATTTCTTACCTACAAAATTCCGGAAAATTTTCTGCCAACCTTGAAAATCGGCCAGTTGGTAGAATTCCCTTTACGGAAGAAAATTCGCACAGGCTTGGTTTGGCAAATCACCAAAACTGAACCTTCTTTCAAAACCTTTGAAATTTCTAAGATATTAAACGAAGAACCTCTTTTAACTCCTCTGCAAATTGAATTAGCAAATTTTATCAAAGACTACTACTTCACACCGCTCTTTAAAATTCTAAAACTTTTCATCCCTTCTAAAATCTTCAAAGGCAAAGAAATGCGCGTAAATAAAAAGACCAAAGAAGAGAAATTACCGACAAAGAAAGACTTCAACAACCTTTCCGCAGACCAACAAAAAGCTTTCGACACTATTACAAACTCACAACAAATTCCATACGTAAAACCAGAAAATCCAATTGAACAAAAAAATAGCGCACAAACAGGAATAAACATACCAGTGAAAACCGCCTCCATGAACAAATTTTTAATTCATGGGATTACCGGTTCCGGAAAGACCGAAATCTACATCCACCTTGCCAAACATTACCTCGATAAACAACAACAAGTCCTAATCCTCGTTCCAGAAATTTCCCTCACTCCGCAAACGGTCGAATACTTCGAATCACGCCTTCAAGTCAAAGCCGCGGTCATTCATTCAAGATTATCCGAAGGAGAAAAATTCAAAATGTGGAAAGATATCAAGTCAAATCAAAAACCTTTAGTAATAGGATCACGCTCAGCAATCTTCTCCCCCTTCACAAATCTCGGCTTGATAATCATCGATGAGGAACACGAACATTCATACAAACAAGACCAGTCTCCTCGCTATCTAACTCATACAGTAGCAGAAAAAATTCAAGAACTTTCAACCAAATACCAAAACAATCCGGTCAAACTCGTATTGGGCTCAGCAACCCCAAGCATCGAAACCGCTTTCAGATACCAAGATGTAACTCTCACTTTGAAAAACCGCATCGGCGAAGCCCGCTTACCAAACATTCAAATCGTCGACATGCGTGAAGAATTCAAAAAAGGAAATAAATCGATTTTCTCAGAGATACTAGCAGAAAAAATCACAAAAACTTTAAACGAGAGGAAACAAGTAATCCTTTTCTTAAACAGACGCGGTTCGGCATCTTCAATAGTCTGCCGTGACTGTGGGTACAAATTAACATGCCAAAACTGCGACATCCCCATTACATATCACGCAAAAACCCTCGGGAAACCAGTAACAATCTGCCATCACTGCGGACAAATAGGGAAAATACCTATAAATTGCCCAAACTGCAAAGGCCTCAATATTCGATTCCTAGGAATCGGCACAGAGCGCATCGAAGAAGAGACAAAAAAATTGTTCAAGAACGCCCACGTACTGCGAGCAGATAAGGACACAACCTCTCGCAAAAACAGCTTTGAACAAATTTATAGTTCGTTCAAAAAAGGAGAGACCGACATCCTCATCGGCACCCAAATGATAGGCAAAGGCCTCCACATTCCAAACGTAAACTTGGTAGGAGTCATCCTCGCCGACATCAGCCTTAACCTTCCGGACTACAGAACTTCAGAAAGAAACTTCCAACTCCTGACCCAAGTAGCAGGACGCGCAGGGCGCGTGAAAGAACCCGGTGAAGTAATTATCCAAACATACAACCCCGATCATTTCGCCCTGCAGGCAACACAAAACCAAAATTACAACTATTTCTACAACATCGAAAGAGCCCAAAGACAACTTCTCAACTACCCCCCATTCACTCAAATGGCAAAACTCAGCATCGAAACCAAAAAATTCCTAGACGCGAAAAAGAAAGCCGAAGAACTGGAAAGTACCCTGAAATTAACATTATCAAAAAACCAAGAACTCAAAAAAGACGTTACGGAAATCACAGCATACCCCGCTTTCATCCCAAGACTCCACAATAAATATCGTTATAGAATATTGATTAAGGGCCCAAATCCATCTAAACTTCTCAACAAAATAGATCAAAAAACTCTGGAAAATATAAAAATCGACATCGACCCAATTAGCACAAGCTGACACAGCACGAAATTAATACATCAAACAAACTAACCTTCAGCAAAACACAGTAACGCAACAAGAAATGCCAAGTACCAAAAAACATCAAAATCACACACAAGATCTTTTCAACAAAATCAAAAAATCAATCAATGGATCCTTGGAAAAAGATCCGGAGTTTAAAAAAATCCTAGCCCAACTTACGCAATCAACGAGATCAGCTCAATCACCCCAGTCTAAAGAAAAAACCAAGGCAAATATTTTGAAAGCCGTACGAACAAACGACTTCAGCACCATCGAATATCCGAAAAGAAGTAAAAAATACAACTCAGTCATAAGATTGGCTTGCATTAGAGTAAAATTGCTCGCTTCAGCAATAGAAAAAGCCTTCAAAAACAATTCGAAAACCAACATCAGTCATGAAGAAAAAACTACAATCCTCCATCTTTTAAAGATGATACAAATAATCAACGAAATCTATATCAAATGGAGGTCAGAACTTTACCCGCAAAAACTTTTGCAAAGGCTCAATTCATCAAAAACCCCAAAATCAATCTTAGAAAAAATAGGCTTGGACGATCCATACGCGATAATTCAATTCGAAAACAGTTCATACAAAAACGTTCCATACTGCCTGGCGTTCCCAAGAGAATACAAAGACTTAACTAAAACCATTAATTCATTAATAAAAGGATTTAAAAATCACAAAAACACCCACCTTTTAGCCTACCTTAAATCATACAAAACAGCCATAAACTGCAGTGAGAGCAAAAAAGACAAAAAAGGCGAATGGCTATCCGTTAAACTTTGGAAAGAAGTCGACACAAAATGGTTGAAATGCGACGGCAAAATCCAATTCGCACATGGGATTGAATATGCATACACAAAAGAGATAGACCCGGCCGGAATAAAAATAATACCGGAACTCAAACTCCCACTAATAGTCACAAGGCCAGATACAGCAAAATCAATCGAAAAAATGAAAAACGAAAATTCAAAAGTCCTTGGAAAGTTAACAAAATTAAATTTAAACCAATTCAAAACTTCGTCAGTCGAAATGATAAGCATGATATGCGAAGGAGGAAACGCCCTGGAAAACCCTGGAATCGCTCAAATGGGCCCAAACTTTACGGACATCCAACAAAGTTACGGAGTCAAATCATACATTGAATCAGAAGAAGAATTGGGAGAAGAAGCAACAGGAGATAAAATCACAAAATATATTTTCGCCAATGAAAATTACAAACGAGACTGGACACTCAAAAAAGCCGCTGACTACAACCACTACTTCGCGGATTACATCGGAGGACACGAATTAGGGCACATAATTCTTGGAGGTAATATCGAAAAAATTGAGGAAGCGAAAGCCACTTGGGTAGCTATGACCGCAATTTTTGAACGCACAAAACAAAAAAAATTATCAAAAAAAGTCGCGGAACAATTAATGAAAGAACTAATTAAATCCTCTTTCAGATATTTACTGGAAATAGAAAGTGACGAATACGGATTGGAAGGAAGAATAGACTGCAAACTATTTCTGGAAACCGAACTAATGTCCAAAAGACCAGATGGGAAATACGATTTCAACAAAGACAAAATAGAGAGAACTTACAAAAAAATCGAAGAGACATTATTCGAATTTATAAAATTATACGGCACCAAAAAATACAAAAAATGGCTGAAACAACTATTGGATTTTGGTAAATATAAAAGTTCAGTCGAAGACCTTATCACTCTTGCGAAAAAAGGGAGTAAAAGCTAGACAAAATCTCCGTTCTAAACTATCTTTCCAGCAAAGAACAGGCAAAAATGCCACGTACACGAAGCCATACTTTTCAAAATTAACATAAACCTATGAAACGAATTCTTTCAGGCGTACAGCCAAGCGGGAACATTCACTTAGGAAATTATCTGGGTGCAATTCGTCAGCACATCGAAATGCAAAAGAACTTCGAATGCTTCTTATTCATAGCAGACCTTCACGCACTAACAACTGTAAGAGATGCAAAAAAAATGCACCAGCTTATTTTGGAACTCGTCAAATCATATCTCGCACTCGGACTTGATCCGGAAAAAACAGTATTCTTTCAGCAGTCAGCTCTGCCGGAACATCCGGAACTTTGCTGGATTCTTGACACAATCACCCCAATGGGCCTCCTCGAACGCGCCCATGCGTGGAAAGACGCGCTAAATAAAGGCAAGGGCGCAAAAGACGCTACTGTCGGCCTATTCAACTACCCTGTCCTTCAAGCCGCAGATATTCTTCTTTACAAACCAGACTTAGTTCCGGTCGGCCAAGACCAGAAACAGCACATCGAAATGACTCGCGACATCGCGATTAAATTCAATCAAACATACGGCGAAACCTTTAAATTACCAGAACCATTTATCAAAAAAGAAGTCGCTGTCGTCCCGGGCACCGACGGCCAAAAAATGAGCAAATCATACGGAAACACAATCGACATTTTCGCAGACGATAAGACATTGAAATCTCAAGTAATGAGCATTGTAACAGATTCAACACCTCTTGAAAAACCAAAGGACCCCACAAAATGTAACGTCTTCGCAATATACAAACTCCTCGGAACTCCGGAAGAAGTAAAAGCACTCGAAACCAAATACCGCAAAGGCGGTTTCGGCTACGGAGACGCAAAAAAACTCCTACTGGCCAAAATATTCGAGACATTCGTAGACGCCCGCAAAAAGAAAGCAGAACTCGACGGAAAAGAAGATTTTGTCAGAGAAATTTTAGACAAAGGCAGTAAAAAAGCAAAGGCAGTAGCTTCGAAGACTTTGGAAGAAGTAAAAAAGAAAGTTGGACTAATTTAATACTAGAGTCCGGACCCAAAAATTCCATTGCACTTTTTCCAGCATTAAATTAAATTAGCCAAGTAGAGAAATTCAAAAGAAATTAACCGTTTTTTAAAAAATTGTGTAAATATATCTTTGTTACCGGAGGAGTGTGCAGTTCCTTAGGTAAGGGCATCGCGACATCTTCAATCGGAGCACTTCTGAAAGCATCAGGCTTCAAAGTGTTCACACAGAAACTCGATCCTTACCTCAATGTCGACCCCGGAACAATGAGTCCCTTTCAACATGGAGAAGTATTTGTAACAGATGACGGAGGAGAAACAGACTTGGATCTCGGCCACTATGAAAGATTCATAGACACTCATTTGTCGAAACTTTCTTCTGTCACGACAGGAAAAATATACGGACAAGTTTTGGAGGAAGAACGCCAAGGGAAATTTCTAGGGAAAACAATTCAAATAATTCCACACATTACAGACGCTATAAAAAACGCAATAAAAGGAGCGGCAAAAGAATCGAAATGCGACATAATGATGTGCGAAATTGGGGGAACAGTCGGAGACATCGAAGGACTCCCCTATCTCGAAGCAATTCGCCAACTCCGAAATGAACTCGGGCAAGATAATACTTTATTCGTTCACCTAACACTTCTCCCGTATCTCGGAGGTTCAAAAGAATTAAAAACAAAACCAACTCAAGCAAGCGTACGAGAACTGCGCGCAATCGGAATCCAGCCGGACTTCATTATCGCCAGAGCTGACTATCCGATTAAAAAAGACCACATAAAGAAGATTTCACTATTCTGCGACGTCCCAGAAACCCACGTAATCCCCGCACAAACCGTTAGCTCGATCTACGAAGTCCCGTTAAATTATCAAGAATATCACGTCGCACAACTGGTAGCCGATAAATTAAAGCTCGGGAAAATCACTCCGGAGTTGAAAGACTGGAGAAGTTTGGTCAAAAAAATAAAGGCAAAAAAAACTAAACTAAAAATCGCATTAGCTGGGAAATATACAGGTCTGGATGACGCTTATTTAAGCATAGTTGAGTCACTGAAAATCGCTTGTTACCATCAAAACAGAGCACTGGAACTAATATGGATCGACACGGAAAAACTTGAAGTAAACGATAAAAAAACATGGAGAGAACTCAGATCGGCAAAAGGAATTTTAATCCCGGGAGGATTCGGTTCACGCGGAGTTGAAGGGAAAATTATGGCCGCTCGTTACGCCCGCGAAAACAAAATCCCATACCTCGGACTATGCCTAGGAATGCAGATAATGACAATTGAATTCGCAAGGTTCGCATTAAACGATAAAGAAATCACTTCGGAAGAATTTGATGAAAAGAAGAAAGTCTCTCCCGAAAAATACATTATCCATTTCCTCCCAAATCAATCAGAAACAAGAGCAAAAGGAGGAACCTTAAGGCTTGGATGCTATGACTGCAAACTTAAAAAAGACTCACGAACTTACAAATTATACAAAACAGACTTGATTCATGAACGCCATCGCCACAGATATGAATTCAACAATTCCTATAAAGAAATTCTCGAAAAACATGGTTTGGTTTTCCCCGGTATAAATCCTCAATCAAATCTCGTGGAAATCGCGGAAAACTCTCATCATTCGTTCATGATCGGTTCTCAATTTCACCCCGAATTTCTATCTAGGCCAAACCGACCACATCCTTTATTCAAAGGATTTATTGAAGCCGCAATCAAAAATTCGAAATAAAACTACTGCGGAACACCCCACCAGCCAAACCGCAAACACACACATGTCATTGTCTACGACAATATTTTAGAGTAAACTTCCCTCAAGCTGATACAGAGATTTCCTCTTCCCTATGGCAATTTTTAAATACACAGTTGCAAACAAGCAAAATAAAAAACTCGCAGGCTCAATCGAAGCTCCGGATGAAACATCTGCAAGAGCAGAACTGAACAATCTCGGATTTTCAATATTGGAATTGGCATTAAGCGATGAAGTAAGTCATAACGAAACACAGCCAGAAAAAACATCTGAAGGTCATATTAAATTTGTATTCGAAGCCATAAACCCACAAGGACAAAAAATCACGGGGACAATTTCAGCATTGGAAGAAATCGCGGCATACAAAAGACTGACAGAAGAATACGACTTAACGGTAACCGCTATATGGAAAGAAGGCTCTACTGAAGATCAAATCAAAAGCGCAAAATCACATGGGACATTCTCACTTCAAGAGATGCTGGACAATGAAGAAAGCAAAAAATTATCAGTTGAAGCAACCATTTCACAGTAACAACAAAAACAAGAATTAATCGTCCGGACAAAGGTAGAAAACATCCTAAAACAAGTAAACGAAATTCTCCTCGAATATGAACAAGACATTACTCCTGAACAGAAACACGAAATTGATAAACAAATAGACAAACTTTTACGTATAAAAAATTCAACAAACACCGAATACATAATCACAACCGCAGAAGAGCTTCTAAATTTTATCCAAGCCCAGGAAGCAGAACTGAAGAAGAAAAACTACCTCGAGAAAAGAACAAGATTAAAACTTCGAGTGAAAAACATGCTCGACAAACTTCATGAGTCCGGCAAGCCAAAAACTCTATCTGAAGACATAGTTCAAAACATTCAGAAATGGCAGCAAAAGTATGTACAAAAAACCGTAAAAATTCCTTGGTACACAAAACTCATAAACACAACATTATTAAAAATCAAAAAAATATTCGAAACTCCGGAAGAAATTAGACTTTTAAAAAGCCAAATTAAAAACTACAACACCCAATTGATTGAATATATAAAAATCTACTTCAAAGAACCAACGAAAGACTACAAAGCAAAGGCAAAAGAAGCGATCAAAACAATCTGGACAATGCGCAAAAAGGCCATAAAAATGTTGGCCGAGACAAAAAAACGCATAAAACAAGAGAAGAGCTTAGCAGCCGGGAAGCAATCTTCGAAAGAACTAAAAAAAGAATTTTTCCAAAGAATCCAAGAAGATATTTCGGAATTCACAGGCTGGCTTTTGGCATTTTATTTAATATATTACTTCGTATCGTTGTACATGACATCAAAGGATTTTGGCCTTGGACTGCCAGAAGCCTTTCCAAAGAGTTTGAATTTTTATGACACCCAAATCTTCAAATATATATTAGCCATCATTTTCCTGCTACACACAGGATTCACGATAAAAACTAATTTCTTCGAAAAAACAAAACTGGCAAGCCTGATAATTTTCCCGATTACCCTTTTTATGATTATCTTTGTATTGGTAAATTTCTAACCTTAACATTAAAAAAATGCTTCCAATAATTTTTCAGACAAAATACTTCACAATCCACTCATTATGGCTCTTCCTCGTCATTGCTTTGATAGCAGGAGTTATAACATTTATTAAATTGGGATTAAAGAACGGACTAAAACTGCAATTTCTGACTGAGAACACCTTTTTGATCTTAATAGCATCGATAGTTGGAGCAAGAATTTTTGCAATCATTCTCAATTGGAACACGTTTTTTTACGAATATTCACAAACAACTTTCCTGCAAATATTTAAAATTTGGGATAAAGGTTTGTCATTCTGGGGAGCAGCGGCGTTTGGAATAACAACTCTTTACCTGCTGTGCCGAAAAAACGACCAGAACTTCTTGAAGTGGCTGGACTCGTTGATACCGGCATTCCTCGTAGGACTTTCTGTAGCAGCCATAGGAACGTTTTTAGACGGAAGATGGTATGGAAACGAGACCTCACTGCCATGGGGCGTGAATTTCGAAAGTCCATCGATCAAATACACAGTTCCAATCCACCCAACGCAAATATACATAATGCTTTATTCGGCGGTCATAGCCACCATCGCTATCGTAATTAAAGATCATAAATTTTTCGAACCGGCAGGCAAATTGGCAACATTATCCATTGCGGCATTCAGCTTTCTAAACTTCCTGCAGGAATTTTTAAGAGGAGACGACGTAACAATGGTATTTGGAGTACGTTTTTCACAAATAATTTCGCTTCTAGCCCTGATATTATCTTTGACTTTTTATTTCGTTTACTATAATAAGAAAGCCGAAGAAATAAGAACAAAAACTCCAAAAATTAAAAAAAGAACATTTTAACTAAAACAACACATGTTAGAATTCATCAAAGCAATCCCTGGATACTTATTTGAAAAATCACCCGGACAAGCCTTCAGTTACTATACAGCAATGCTAGTTTTAATAGCTCTTTTGATAGCGAGCTCATTCATCTTTAAAAGTATACACAAGAAGAGAGTGCAAAATCATGATTTCGTCTTCAAAAAAATGTTCAAAAAAATTCCAGTCAGATTAGTCTACTTCGCCATAGGCTTGCTGTTCTTTTTAGCAGTCAGATATGAAAACATCCCCTATTTTTCAATGAGATTATGGCTTATTCTTATACTTTTGGGATTCCTGGCGATGTTGGGATATTATCTCTACAAATACCTAAAAGTTTACCCGAAAGAGCGCGATAACTTTGAATCACGCCCAAAGGTAGACGCAACATCCAAGTACCTGCCGAATAAGTAGCAGTTATTCCAATTTCAAAATCTTATACTCAACAGTCCCGGCTGGAACCCTGACCTTGATTTCGTCTCCAACTACACATCCAAGCAAGCTTGAGCCAACAGGCGACTCATTTGAAATTTTACAAGCTATAGGATCAGCCTCAGTAGATCCAACTATAGTATAAACTTCAGGTTCATCCTTTACTTTGGACAAATTTCTCAAATGAACAGTTGTCCCAAGCTGAACACGCTTCTTGCCAGAAACCCCCTCTTCAATAATCTTCGCACTCTTGATCTTTTCCTCAAGCTCCAAAATTCGCCCTTCAACAAACGCCTGCTCATTTTTTGACTCCTCATACTCGGAATTTTCAGACAAATCTCCGTAAGAAATAGCCTCTTTTATACGCGCAGCAACCTCCTTCCTCTTAGTATTTTTTAAATAATTAAGCTCTTCTCTTAATTTATCCAATCCTTCTTTAGTAATTAAAGTAGCTTTTTGACTTTCACCAGGAGCAGACATATCATCCAAAATATCCTCAGCTTGAACAACTTGAACACCTTTTTTTACTTTTTTTGGCATATAATTTTGAAGATTAAAATATTTTTAAATTCATTGGCAAATACAGGATTTCATCCTGATTCGTCTGTTATTCAGGACGAATTTTTACACTGGTAGGATGTTCTTTTAATTTTTGTAAAACCTTCGCTTCAATCTGTCGAATTCTTTCACGAGTGACATGGAATTCTTGCCCAACTTCCTCAAGAGTATGCCCAACCCCATCAATCAACCCAAATCTCATTTCTATAATTTTCCTCTCACGAGGAGAAAGATACTGAAGCATCTCACGAATATTTTCCTTTAGTAGCTGTCTGTTAGTAGACTCAGACGGAGACAACGCCTCATCGTCCTCAATAAAATCACCAAGCTTGCTGTCTTCCTCCGTCCCGACAGGCGCCTCGAGAGAAACAATATCCTGTGAAATCTTTATAATATGGCGAACCTTCTTAATATCCATATCCATTTCAACCGCCAACTCTTCAACCAATGGCTCACGCCCAAGCTCCTGCACAAGCCGCCTCTGCGCGTGTGTCAATTTATTTATCGTTTCCACCATATGAACAGGAATCCTAATCGTCCTGGCCTGATCGGCGATAGCACGAGTTATAGCCTGACGAATCCACCACGTAGCATAAGTTGAAAATTTAAATCCCCTATCCGGGTCAAATTTTTCAACAGCGCGGAAAAGCCCGATATTTCCCTCCTGAATCAAATCCAAGAAAGAAAGTCCGCGACCGATATATTTTTTCGCAATACTTACAACCAACCTCAAATTTGCCTCGGCAAGACGAGACTTCGCAGACTGATCCCCTTTCCTGATTCTTTTCGCTAAATCGATTTCTTCCCTTCCGGTCAGCAAATCGACTTTCCCGATTTCACATAAGTACAAACGAATCGAATCATTCGCAATTTCTTTGAGTTCAACGTCATATTTAACCTCTTCTTTCTTCTTCGGTTTTTTTGCGGTTTCAGCCTCAACTGCAAGCCCGGCAATCTCCTCCTCCAAATTAACCTCCTCCTCATCACCCCAAATCAAACTATCTTTCATATCAAGAACTTCAATCCCAAGCTCCATAAACAACGTATAAATTTCGTCCAATAAAATAAGATCGCGCTCAATATTTGGCATAGCCTTCAAAAGCTCCTGTTGAGTCACAAACCCTTGAGTGCGTCCTTTTTTCACCAACTCACGAACTTCAGGAGAAAACTCAGCCAACCTATCATCAGAAGGATTTTGAATGAATTTTTTTGTTCTAGCCATAAATCTTATGAAGTTAATAACTTTTGGAACTCCTCAAGAAGCAATTTCTTTTTATCTACATCGGAAGCAAGATCGGCTTCTTTCAACGCTTTTTCAATCCGCAATCTCTTATGCATCATGCGATCTTTCTTTATCTTGTCAATTAATTTTTCCATCTCAAGAGCAATAGCTTCCTTCGAAAATTCACAATAACTCTCCTCCGCGAATAATGACAAAAATGCAACTTTTTCGCTTACATGAGCCATCTTCTCGCCATCGAAATTCCACCCTTTTTCCTTGGTACTCGTAGGAGTATACTGAGACTTCATCTCTATGTAAACATCTTTTAATTCATCGCTAAAATCTTCCTCCTCGCTGACATTATCTTTCATCAAAGGGAAATATTCGGGATATTGCAAAGAAATACCGACAATCACACTGATTGCATCCGGCTTCGCTCCAAGACGAACATCTGAAACGGCCTCATTCACTCCGAAGTCATCCCTTAAAACTTTAAAATTATCTATTTCGTCATATAAAAATTCCTCCTTTATTTCCAAATATTTTGCGACGATACGTACAAAATAATCGGTTTGGACACTGCTTTTAAGGTTTTTTAAAAGAGGGATAATCTCATCCAAAAATTTCCTCCGCCCCTCTAAAGTTTTCACATCAATATTTTTGTAAAGGAGGTTAGTATAAAACTCCAAGAAATCATCGGCAGAATTAATTAACTTCAGAAACTTTTCTTTCCCATCTTTTTTATTCTCAAGCATAAAATCAGCCGGATCCTTAAATTCTCCTTCCATTTTCAAAGTCTTCATATTCAAATCCAAATTCTGCATAACCTCGTAAGCCCTCTTTGTAGCCATAATTCCAGCGGAATCGGTATCAAAACAAGACACGACATTTTTCGTAAACCTTTTTATAAGCCTGACTTGATCAGGAGTAAAAGCAGTTCCACTACTCGCAACAACATTACAAATCCCCGCTTGATAAAGAGAAATCACATCAAAATACCCCTCAACAACAACAACTTTATCATTTTCCTTTATTGCCTTCTTCGCATGCGAAAGCCCATATAGCACCCTGCCCTTGGAATAAATAGGAGTCTCGGGAGAATTCAAATATTTCGGCTCCTGATCGGCCTGCAAAGCACGCCCGCCAAAACCGATAACTCTTCCCATATAATCAAAAATCGGAAACATCAATCTACCCCTGAATTTATCATACATAGACCCTCCGGAAGCATCTTTCAAAGAGAAAAGACCAGACTTCACAAGAACATCATGTTTAAACCCTTTCTTAATTAAAAATCTCTGTAATTCGTCAAAAGAATCGGACGCAAAGCCAATCCTGAATTCCTTGATCGTATCCTTTGAAATTCCTCTTTTCTCAAGATATTTCAAGACCTCTTTGCTTTCATCACTGTCATCGAAAAGTTTCTCTTCAAAAAATGAACAAGTCTCCTCATGAATCTCCATCAAATAATCCTTAATTCCCTTCTCACCTTTTTGCTTTTTATCAAATTTCTTCCCATCAACCTTAATCCCAGCCTTATCCGCAAGAATCTTTACAGCTTCAGGGAAATCGACTCCTTCAACCTCCTGAATGAATTTAAATATATCTCCACCCTTATGACAACCAAAACAATAAGCTATCTGTTTCTCGGGGCTCACTATAAAACTCGGCGTCTTTTCACTATGAAAAGGACAAAGAGCTTTGTAACTCCTTCCAACCTTTTTCAAAGTAGCGTAAGAAGCAACAACATCCTCTATATTGAGCCGCGCCTTGATTGAAGCCACAACGTCACTCATAAAAACCCGTTAAGTAAGGTACTTATATACCAGATTCAGAATATTTTTCAATAGTTTTGACTTCTCTAACTTCCATTTGATCTTCATTCCATCCACTTTTGCCAAATTTTAAGTTTAATTCTTACTTCAATTTACCAATCTTAATCTCTCAATTTTACTTCAGCCCATCATTTCAACTTCAACCTGATTTTTACTCTAATTCTCATGCTCCCATCTTAACATTTCGCTTTTACTTCTTATTCCTGCCCGACTTAATAACAATTCCACCCACCAAAACCAGCATTAACACAAACAAAGAAATGATAATGAAAAACTTTTGTTTTGTACTAGTAGCCAAAACAGCAACAGCCCCAAATATTAAAGATAATCCGTAAACTACAAAAAGAACCCATTTTTCACTTAATCCAAGAGATAAAAGCCTGTGATGCAAATGTTTATAATCCCCTTTCCACGGCTTTTTCCCTTCAAAAACTCTCCTCAAAATCACCCATCCCGCATCGAGAATCGGCACCCCAAGAACCAGGAAAGCAGTTGCTACCTTCCCCCCCGAATAAATGGCAAGTGCCGCGAGCATGAAACCCAGGAAAGTACTCCCGGTATCCCCCATCAACATCCTCGCCGGCGGAAAATCAAAAATCAGAAACGCCAAAACAACAAACGCCAATATCAATGCAATCGAAGCCAAAGTCGCCTGCGAAGCGATATCGGCATGAATCCCCGGCCTAATACTCAAAAAGAAAATAGTAATCGCGGAAATGAAAGTTACTCCTGATGAAAGCCCAGGAACACCATCCAAAAAGTTCATTGTATTCGTCACAAGCACAATCCAAATCACAGTAAAAATTGCTCCCAATACCGGAATCCCATACAAAACAATCGTATTCAAATCAACAATCCCCCCCAACGGATTCGAAATAGATAGAATCCCAACCCCAAAAAAAACTAAAATTATAGCGGCAATAACCTGAACAATTAATCTAAAAATCGGATTCAAGCAAAAATAATCATCAAAAAATCCGGTAATGGCAATCAAAGAAGCAGCAACAAGTAGTCCCAATAATTCCCTGGAAAACGGGACAAAAATACACACGCAAATCATAAACGCCAGAAAAATCAGTATCCCCCCGTAATAAGGGATTGGCTTTCTCTTGAACCCATATTTCTCCGGCCGATCCATAAGTTTTAGCTTTGGAAAAAATCTAAACCCGACCAGCACGAGAAGTAACGAAACAATAAACGCAACCAAAGCTATAAGCCCGTAATGATTCATGGCCGGATTGTACGACAGAAATTTGTTAGATTCAACCAGAGCTGTGCAATATTCATGTCGGCCAGTACCAGAATAACCACGCCTATCATACGAGAGTAGACCTTCGGGTAGCGATAATTTCAAGCTTGCTATGGCAGCAATCACAACAACGATTCCCGCCTGTATTAAATGGGGCACACACAGTTTTGCCAAGCTCCACGGTCTGAAGGCCGGAGCTTGCGGCTAAAGCCTGGTCAACATCAGAGCAAAGAATTTTGTCTATAAGGCACACTGACCAGCTTCTAAATCATGCAAGCAGTGAGTCCTGTCTGTATTTTCGATAAAGCATGTCAGCA
>Ga0233420_10000415_pt1 | contig 18441 bp, 24 predicted proteins | sample Watercolumn_Mata_4_FD_183009 | JGI IMG/M metagenome (GOLD analysis project Ga0233420, IMG submission 183009) | Freshwater microbial communities from Lake Matano, South Sulawesi, Indonesia - Watercolumn_Matano_2014_102_MG | ecosystem: Environmental > Aquatic > Freshwater > Lake | place...
AGGAGGCTATGCGAGGGGCGGATATTTTTATCGGCGTTTCCGCGCCGGGAATTGTAAATGGAGAGATGGTTAAATCAATGAATCGCGACGCGATCGTGTTCGCGATGTCCAACCCGACGCCGGAAATTATGCCTAATTTGGCTAAGGCCGCCGGCGCGCGAATTGTGGCAACCGGCCGGAGCGATTTTTCGAATCAAATCAATAATGTTCTAGCGTTTCCGGGAATTTTTCGCGGCGCCTTAGATGCTAAGGCCAAGCAGATCACCGAAGAAATGAAACTTGCCGCGGCCCGCGCTCTTGCGGATTATGTCGTTGAGCCGACCGAGGAAAAAATCATCCCGAATCCTTTGGATAAAAATGTAGCTGTCATTGTTGCCGAAGCGGTAAGGGGAGCGGTGTAGAGCCGAACCGAAGATATTTTACAGCCGTAGATATAGAATAAATTTTGAATACAAGTAATTGTTTTGTTTATTTCTGGATGATAAAATAAATGAGATGCGGGATATTAAAACCCGCCGTAAATTAAAATATATGTTCGAAATTACTGCCGTAGAGCGACAGATGTTCTTTCAATTAATTGTGGCCGCGATTTTAGGTGGCCTTATCGGCCTGGAACGCGAATATCGTCACCGGCCAGCCGGATTTAGGACTTATTTTTTAGTTTCTTTAGGAGCGTGCCTTTTTACGGTTATTTCAAGGTATTTTCCCGCAACAGACATAGATTCAACGCGTATCGCGGCACAAATTGTAACTGGCATCGGGTTTATTGGCGCCGGCGTTATTTTTAGGCAGGATGAAAAGATTGAAGGAATAACTACCGCGGCCGGATTATGGGTCGCGGCGGCAATCGGTATGGGCGTAGGAAGCGGTTTTTATTTTATTTCTGTCGCAGCCACGGTATTGATTTTGACAGTATTGCCATCGTCTCAAAAAATCATCAACATGTTTAAAAAGTAAATTGTGGATACCGGGTCACTCTAACAAGTTGTTATTTTAGCAACTCGGTGTCGTAGAGCAGTATGGCGGAAATTTTATCCGACGCAGGTTTAACTTATAATGACGTGCTTTTGGTCCCTAAACGATCGTCAATTCTTTCCCGCAAGGATGTTTCTACCGAAACAAAACTTTCGCGAAATATTAAATTATCGATTCCAGTTGTTTCGGCCAATATGGATACGGTGACCGAATCGGAAATGGCGATTGCGATGGCAAGATGCGGCGGCATTGGAATTATCCATCGTTTTTTAACCATTGAAGAGGGGGTGGCGGAAGTTTTGCGCGTGAAAAGATTAGAGGCATTAAACGTTGAAAATCCGTATAATTTGAATCCGGAGATATCTCTTGGAGAGGCAAGAGTAAAAATGCGTGAATGGGGTGTTTCGGGCGTTTTGGTCGTAAAAGAAGACAGAACTCTTGTCGGGATTCTTACGGCGCGGGATGTTTTATTTGAAACCGACGCGTCAAGAAGGATTAGCGAATTGATGACGGCGCGCGAAAAATTGATTACCGCGTCTTATGGCATAAAGCTTGAAGATGCGAAGGCGATTTTGCACAAGCACCGTATCGAAAAATTGCCGCTTGTCGGTCCGGACGGAAAATTGGCCGGGTTGATTACCAGCAAGGATATAAAAAAAATTGAGGAAAATTCTTTCGCGACTAAGGATGAAAAAGGACGGTTCAGGGTTGGCGCGGCGGTTGGCGTGAAGGACGATGAAGAGCGGGTGGATGCGCTTGTTTCCGCTGGCGTTGACGCGCTAGTGATTGATATCGCTCATGGCCATTCGGATTTGGTTATCGCGGAAATCCGACGAATCAAAAATAAATACCCCAATGTGGAGGTCATCGCCGGCAATGTGGCGACTGCGGAAGCAACCAGCGATTTGATTGAGGCTGGCGCTGACGCGGTCAAAGTCGGTGTCGGCCCGGGCGCGTTTTGCACGACGCGGATCGTTGCTGGAGCTGGTTTTCCGCAACTTTCTGCAGTTATGCAGTGCGTTCGCGCGGCCAATGGCAGCGGCGTGTCGATTATCGCCGACGGGGGTATTCAGCATCCGGGAGACATGTCCAAGGCGATAGCCGCCGGCGCGTCTTCTGTGATGGTCGGCGCGCTTTTGGGCGGGACGGACGAGGCGCCGGGCGTTACAATGATCAGAAACGGGCGAAAATATAAAATATCGCGTGGAATGGCGTCGTTCGGCGCGAATATGGGACGGCGCGCGAACGGCAATAGGCCAGCTGATAATTCGGCGGTTATTGATTATGTGCCGGAGGGGGTGGAGGCGATGGTGCCTTACCGCGGAACCGTTGCCGAAGTAATTCAACAACTGGTCGGCGGGCTTCGTTCAGGAATGAGCTATTCAAACGCGAGAACGATTGTGGAATTATGGCAAAACGCGGCATTTGTTAAAATGACTTCCGCCGGCCTTCGCGAAAGTTTTTCGCACGACGTGGAGGTAATACAATAATGATTTAGCATTTTAAAAAACAAATTTTTATCAACTAAGAAAACAAAAATCCCACTTAAGATGCGCGCCGGAGTGGGATTTTTGTTTTAATGATTAAATTATGGTTTTGTATTCGGGGAAGCGGTTGATAAGTCAATTCCGGCAAAGGGGTTTTTGAAAGCATCAAAGTTTGGCGATGGGCGTGATGTCTTCAGTTGCAGATTTTGTTTGACTTTGTTAAAAATTTCGATGCCCACCGCCTCTATTGCGAATTCTGTTTTGAGTTTCGAGATTGTCGTTGCTTGAGTGATGGTTTGATAAAAATTGTTATACAAGAAAACAGTTGTAAAAGCAGTAACAAGAAAGATTGCGACAAAAATAATGACAAGATTTATTTTTAACAAAAGATTTATTTTTATCTTCATAATTTTAATTCAAATTATTATGCCACTCTGACGTTACGTCGGGGCAAGGTCCGATTTATTTTTGCCAATAGGTGTAACCTTTTAAAAGCGCACGTACGCTGCCCGAAATATCGCTCGTCTTTGAGGCGATGGACATATTTTCGATAATTAAATAAAATTGCGTTTTTGCCAAATTATCTAGATATTTTAAGATGTCTAAATAATCGCCATTTAAGCTTATCTCAATGGGCACCTTTCGTTTATTCTGCATAACAGCTTCTCCATTTTTAGTGTCAAAATTAATTGTTTGTGAAACGCTATATTTATTAGCAATTGCCTCAAGCGCGGTTATAAATTCAAGTTCCGCGCCTGTCCGCAGAAAGATTGCGTTAGTTAGCTCGGGAATTTTTGGACTTAACTGGTTGTAATTTTGTATAGACTCTCGAGTGTTTAATCTGTTCTTATAGCGAGATTCTAAGAGCGTTCTTTGTCCCAGGATGTCCGCATTAATTGCTTTTATGCTTTTTACGGTCGGCGTAATTATCAGAATAACTAAAACTAGAATCAAAATAGATAGAATAACGATTGAGATAATTGACCTTAAAAAACGTTTATTCATAGATAGTTGTTCAATTATTGTTTTTCCGGCGCCTCTTCGGGTAAGATTTTATCGATCTTTATGTCTGTAGTGAAAGAAAAATTTATATTATGGGGCATAAGCAAATTTACAAGCGGGAAATTAATGTTGGTGAGATAGGGGATTCTTTCTATATGCTGTTTAAAATTTAAAAGATTGGCACGCTCAACCGCGAAGCCGCTTATAGCCGCTGTCTTTTCGTTTTTATTGATACTTATGTTAAAGAGCCGAACGCCGGCCGGTATTTTTTCATTTATGCCCGCGAGAAACAGCGACCATGGAACAAAAGCTTGCTGTACTGTCGAACAATCCTTTAAATCGTTATTTATTTTTTTGATATTTTGGTTAATTAGGCCGAATTCCTGATTTATCAAAACATTCTGCGCTTTCATGGCGTTGAAATTATCTTCAAGCATGATCTTAGCGGCCAGAAGAAGCATGCTATTTATAATCAAAACAAAAAGAATAATCTGCATCATATTGCTGGTGATGCTAAAAGCAAGATTTGTTATCATTTCTTGTTTTTTATGCGGAGGTAATAAGTTTAATGGCATTATATGTTGTTAAAAATATCATTGGTTGCTGCCCGTTTAGCAAGGCCAATGGCAGTTGTAAGTGAAAGAAATTTGTTCTGGTTAAGGATAAGAAAGCGAGGTTTTTTTAAAGATAGCTGCGGCATTGCCCCGCTTGTTTTTATTTTGAGTTCTCGCGCCAAGGTATTTCCCAGCTTATCCATATTTGCTCCACCACCGCAAGTTAATATTTTTTCTACAAGCGCATTAGGGGCGACATATCCCTGATAATAACGGATAGCCAGTCGGACATTTTCAATCAATTTTTTTAAGTGGTTGAGCAGGATCGGCTTGATGGATGTTTCGCACTTGGAGGGGTCAAGCCCGCATTGCAATTTTAGTTTTTCCGCCTCTTCAAGATTGATTTTTTCTTTTTCGGCGATCGCCTTGGTCAGCAGAGAACCGGAGATTTCGCTTGAAATACTAAGGCGCACATTGTTATTTTCGCAAAAAATGATTTCCGTACGCGCTCCGCCGAAGTCAATAATTACGGTTGTTCGGTCTGGCAAGGAGGCGCTTCCATCTTCCAAGAGCGCTCGGACAATAGACAGGCTTTCTGGCTCAAGGACAAGCGGCGTAATTCCGCTTTCTTCAAAAAATGCGAGATATCCGTCAATCAAACTCTTTGGCGTTGCCCCGACCAGGAGCTTTGTTTTGCCGCTCGTCTGCATTTCCACAGTTTGCCAATCAAGATAAAGGTCATCAACATTGGCTGGGATCTGTTTTTCTAATTCTTGCTTTAAAAAGGAAGCGATGTCCGTATTGGCAGCATTCGGTACAATAATTTCTTTGAGAAAGGTCCTGTTTTCTGGAAGCGAGGCAAAAACATTTTTTAAGTTTATCGGGCCATTGACTGCTTGCTGGAGCAGTGTTTCTAGGTAGATGCGCAGCTTTTTCGCATCTTTAATTTCTCCGTCTTTAACTAGGCCGGACGGGATTTCTATCGCATTGTAATTTTTTAAGAAATACGATCGTTTTTTATGTAATCCCCCGCGATATTCAATCAAGGCGACTTTTAATGAAAAGTCGTCGATATCCAGACCAAAGGCTCGCGGCATGATGTCTAAAAACATAATTTATTTATAAATTGACTATTGATTTTTAGCGTTCAGCGCTTAATATTTGTGATTATGTCGGTTAATCTAAAGTGTCGGGTGTTAACTACATTTCCTGCCAAGTGCCCTTTTTTAACACCCAACTGCCGTCGGGACCAGTGGAAAATGAGGCATTGGCAAGGCCGCTTTCGTAAGTAACGGTGGCTGATTGCCCTATTTTAAGCAGAAGGGCAGTTGCTTCTTTAAGACCAACGGAATTTGAAAGACTTATAGCGCCGTTGGGCGCGAAAAGAATCGCCGTAGCGGTGCCGTTAGCCATAATTATTGCTTCATCCCCGTCGGCGGTTCCCGGATACTCGGAAATTACAAGAAGATAGCTGCCAGATACGCCCGTTCCCGAAAGTTGTGCCTGATTTCCAATATTAATTTTTCCGCTTACCACAAGCATAGTGCCATTTGCGCCGAATACGGGATCGATATACACAGTTGATTGGTTTTGGAGAGTAAGATTACCGGTAATCCAAACTGGTCCGGTTATTTTGATTGAAGCGCTACTGGAAAGTGATACGTTTCCATTGATTTTTCGCGGCCCCAGAGAAAGCGTGTCTGACTGCGAGAGCGAGATTGAATCGGAAGTCCCGCCTGCGGCGGCCGCGTCTTTCCATTCCTGCATCTGGCCGGAAGAAATCGGCATATTTTGCGGGGCGGGGTCTGGTTCGCCGTTTCCGGAATAGGTGTGTCCGCCGACAGTTGTGCCGGGTGTGCTATTGGCATAGGCGTCACGAATAATCGTTGAATCATTGATGATCGCGGCGCGACCATCGCGTCCAATCCACGAATCATCAATGAGTTGGGCGTAAGCATCTCTGTCTACATGGACATTGGAAAGCGTGTTGGCTTTGGCATCATTGCCGACAGCGACATCTTGGATTTTGGTGGTGAACCCGCCGGACCATATTTTAAAATTAAAATCGCCTCCGGCGTCGGTCCAAGTCGGCGATGAAGCGTTCCAATTGGCGCTAAACATCGCCTTTCCGTTTCCGTAACCATTTTGGTCGTCAAGCCCTAGCGTCCAGTATTTTGAAGATTTGGCGCTTGTATCTATTGAGAACCAATAGGTTGTATTAGCGAGAAGGCTCGGCGGCAAGCTTAAAGTTACATCAACCCAGCTGTAATTGGAGGTTACTTGGGATGCATTGAGAGTGCCCGATCCCAAGACAATTTTGCTTGGGACGCCATTCATATCGGCGAGAATTCTTAAAGTGGCATCTGGCGGCGCGCCGGTTTTTTTAATATATAAAGATATCTTATTTAATGAACTATCAGTAGAAATTTTAAAACTTTGGGCAATATCAAGTTGGGGTGAAGTTTTACCGAAGAGAAAAGCGCTTCTTTGCGCGGTATCTTCCTGGTCATTAACAAGAGCTGTTCCGCCGGCGACGATTGCGTCGCCGGTTATCTCTGCGGAATTTCCGCCGATAATGGAGCCATTGGTGTAAACATTGCCAATAATTGTCGCCGAGTTTTGCATTTGAATGCCGCCGAGTCCGGCCTGAATGCCGTAATTAAAATTGATTACGTCGGTATTTATAGTCACTGATGTTTTGAGCGTCACCTGCTCTTGCGGGTTAGCCGCGTTTGGAATATAACCGGTTGAGGTAATGCTTTTGGTTAGCGTGTCAATGGTAGTAATGCTGGTGGTAAAGGTTCCGCCTCCAAGCGCTATATTGTTTTCGCCGACATAAGTTTCGCCAAAATTTCCGCCGCACCTATCGCCGACAGTTTGATTGAGACAAAAAATCGCTTTTTCAATTCCGGCCTCGGCCAAGGTGCGCGCCGCGATGCGCTTATTGACGTCGCGGCTTTCTTTTGAGAGATTAAGACTGCGGTTAACAATAGCAACGCTTAGCGCTAAGACAATTCCGACAAAAATGGTGGCCAAAATGAGCGCCTGTCCGCGATGATCGCATGTTTTTTTTCTATAGACAACGTGTTTTTTATGAGCGCGATATTTTTTAATCATTGTTTATTTTGAAAATATATGCTTGTGGAATTGGAGAAAATTTTTTGCTGGCCGCGCAGGGTTTTAGTAATCTCAAGAAGAAAAGTTATTTCGGTTGAATTGGCGGGCGTACTATTATTATACCCAAAAATAACCTTGGAAGCAAACTTTGAAAGAAGGCGGCTGCCATCTTTTCTAAGCCCAGTTCCGGCCGCATCGGTATATTCATAGAAATAAGTTGAGGTTGGACTTTTTAAAAAACCAAGATAATCGTAATAATTAGCGACAATGTTGCCGGAAAGGTCTAGGTGCGGAAGTTCAAAAACGGCAGTACTGCTAGACGAAGTTAGGAGTGTGCCGCTAAAATTATGCGAGGCAACAATCCCGCGGCTTTCTCTAGCGAGTTTGGAAAGTCGTTCCATAATCGTCAGATTTTCGGCATGAATATCGTTTTCAATTGAGGAGGCGTCATAAATTTTATAATGGCTCACGATCGCCGAATTGATGGATAACACAAAAACGGTCAGAAGGGCCATACCGATAATTATTTCAACCAAGCTGACTCCCGCTTTGTTTGTCTTCATAAAAAATTCGCGAGTTAACTATAAGTTTTTTAGCGTGATTAACTCCGCTGATCTTGTTTGGTTGCTCTCTAGCCAAGTAACGCGGACAATAATCGTTTTGAGCGTGGAGATACTGGGAAAAGTATTGGCTATAGTGAGATATCCATGCCCTTCGGGAAGATCAAAAAGGCCAAAGCGGGCGAAGGCGCTTGGAAGGGCGCCAACTGCATCGGCGTCAAAATTCCAACTGTTGGCAAGAGTGCCGGTAATATCGGCATTATCTATACTAATTTTTGTGCCGTTTCCGGAAAAGAAGCCTAATTTTCCCTGCGCAAAGGCATTATCGCTTGCGCTACCGACTTGCGTGTCGTTCAGGAAGAGGGTTAGATTGGCTCCCGAAGAAGTAGCTTTAAGTTTATACCAGGTGTTCGCCGTAAAGGTTTGCGACGCGCTCCAGAGTATTGTCGTAGCGCCATTTTGTATTTTTTCCAAAGATAAAAGGTTATTTTTGATGCTTAAGCGGTAATAATTTTGGGCGTCTTTCGCCCGAATAATCATTCCCGCCAAGGTTGAGGTGGAAATGGAGGTCGTGAGTTTTATTTGTGCCTCAAAAGAGAAGTCGGAATAATCGCCGTTACCCGGTAAAATTAACGCGCCCGAAAGACCGGTTTCGGCAATACTCCGGGTTACATCAAGCGCAAGAACGTTGTTACTGCTTGGGGCGGTTGCGTCATTTATCACCTTCCAACCCCCTTGATTATAAAAAGTATTTTTTAGGTTGCCGTTAATAGTATCAATAAGATCGCTTGCGGGGAGATTTTGCACAATTTCCAGTTCTTCAGAAGCGACGCGGTAAGCTTGTTCTTCAAAACCGATTTTGCGCCCGAGCCGCATCGTGTTTATGGTGGTTGCTAAGATGAGGATGATTATTAACAAAATTCCAAGCGAAATTAGGATTTCAATTAAGGTAATCCCTCGCGGTTTTATTTGTCGTCGCTTGATGATTCGTATGCGGGCGGAAAGAATCTTCATAAATTTTTATAGTTTAACATTTAGATCTGTTCGGAAAGCGAATAAATCGGCGAGATTACTGCCACTGCCATGCCAGCCACAACCGCGCCCAGGAAAATAATAATTACCGGTTCGATGATTGACGAGAGCGATTTGGTGATATCGCTGACCTCGGCTTCATAAAAATCGGCGAGCTCGGCAAGCAATTGGTCGGTATTGCCAGACCGTTCTCCGACCGCGACCATTTGCGTGACGAGAGGCGGGAAAAGGTAAGGATATTTTTTAAGATTGTCAGTGATTGAGGACCCCTCTTTTAATGTATCCGCGGTTCGGTTAAGCGCATTGCTATAGGAGATATTGCCGACCACCGTCGCTGTAATTTGAAAGCTTCTTATAATTTGGATATCGGTTGAAAGGAGCGATGACAGCGTGCGCGAGAATCGCGCTAAATTTATCTTTTTGATGATATTGCCGAAAATTGGGATCCGAAGCAGAACGTGATGGAAGACTGGTCGGCCGCGTGTGCTTCGTACGGTAAGCATAAAAAGCGTGGAAAGTATTATGACCGCAATTCCTATGTATATTCCATAATTGAGAAGGGAGCTACTGATAGCAATTAAAATGCGCGTTGCGAGCGGAAGCTTGATGTTGATATCGGCAAAAATCGAAAGAATGCTCGGCAAGACATAGATAATCATCAGAATACCGACACAGACGGTAGCGGCGACAATTACTATCGGGTAGGCCATAGCAGATTTTATTTTAGAGAGAAGTTCGTTGTCTTTTTTCATTTGCAGGGAAATTTCTTCAAGGTTTTTTTCAAGCATCCCCGAGGCTTCGCCGGCCTGAACCATGTTTATTACGAATGAAGAAAAGATTTTTGGATAACGCGCGAATGAGGTTGAAAGCGCATCGCCTTTTTCGACCGAAGCGCGGATTTCATCAATGACGCCTTTGAACTTTTTATTGTTCGTTTGCATAGCGAGCGTTACCAGCGCTTCGGTAAAGGATAAGCCCGCCTTAAGCATTACGCGTAGATTTTCAATAAAAAAAAGTTTTTCTTTAAGCGAAACTGTTTGATATTTGATGAGAATTTTGGAGACCGTCTGTTTGAAAGACACTATTTGAGATTTAATATTTAATATTTGACATCGTTGTCAATTATCGAATATTAAATATTAGGTTTATTCTTGCGTTACGCGGAGCACTTCTTCCAAACTTGTTAAACCACTGATAGCCTTAATAAACGCATGATCTAGCATTGTGATCATCCCTTGGCGCACGACTTCCCTTTGGATTTCCGACGCATCCGCGCGTTTGTGGATTAGTTCAATAATCTGCTTATTAGCTTCAAGAAGCTCATAAATGCCCATTCGGCCCCTGTATCCTTCATTGCATTTATCGCATCCTTTTGGTCGCTTGAAATCGACATCGGCTAGATCCTGGTTTGTTTTTAAAATTTTTAGTTCGCGCATTTTTTTGTCACTGCCTCAATATCTATCTTTTTGTGTAGCTCCTCAAGGTCTACTTTTGTAAGACGGTATTTTTCCGCGCACAGCGGGCAGAGTTTGCGCGTAAGGCGCTGGGCAATAATGAGATTTGTAGTAAACGCGATCAGGAATGAGGGTATGCCCATATCAATCAAGCGCGGAAGGGAAGTTGCGGCGTCATTTGTGTGGAGCGTGGAGAGAACGAGGTGTCCAGTCAATGCTGAATGGACAGCGATGTCCGCGGTTTCCACGTCGCGGATTTCGCCGACCATAATAATATTTGGATCTTGACGGAGAAGAGAGCGGAGCCCCACCGCAAAAGTGAACCCAATGCGTGGGTTGACCTGACTTTGGTTAATGCCGGCCATTCGGTATTCTACGGGGTCTTCTATGGTGGAAATGTTAACTTTTGGAGAATTTAAGACGCTTAAAACAGAATAAAGGGTTGTGGTTTTACCGCTTCCCGTCGGACCGGTCACTAGCAAGATGCCGTGCGGTTTAGCTATATTGCGTTTTAGGATTTCAAGCTGCGATGGCTCAAACCCGAGTTGTTCTAAGGTGTAAGCCTCTGCGCCCTCGTTTAGTAGACGCATCACGATTTTCTCTCCGTCCATTATTGGGATAATAGAAACACGGACAGAGAATTTGGCATTTTGCGCCGTGATTTTGAAGCGGCCGTCTTGCGGCAAGCGATGCTCATCAAGTTTTAGGTTAGAAAGAATTTTAATGCGCGCGACAATGCCTGCTTGTACCAATGCTGGGAGCGTCATTACATTTCGCAAGATGCCGTCAATACGATAACGCACGGCTAGCTCTTTTTCTGCCGGTTCAATATGTATATCTGAAGCGCGTTCAAAAATCGCATGCTCCAAGAGGCTGTCCACGACGCTAATAACTGGCAGGTCTTCGGCTAGTTTTTTTAGTTTCTCCGGCTCCTCTTTTTGTTCTTCGGCCTTGGTAAGCGCGGAAAATTCGGCCTTTAGAGAAGTGCGGTATTGCTTTAATACTTCTGCGAAAATTCGCGGAGTAGTTAGATGAATTGACGATTTTAATCCGGTGCGACGGCTGATAAATTCGAAGATTTGAAGATCGTCCGGGTTGGTTGTGGCAAGCTTCGTTTCTTTTTTATCTTGTTCAAAAGCGACGACATAATGCGTTGTGGCGATAGATTCCGGAACAATATACAAAATATCCTTACGGATTATTCGCGATTCGAGGTCAATAAAAGGCAACTTTAAAATAAGAGCCGCCTCATGGTAAAGCTTGTCTTCCGTGATCAATTTATCTTCCAAGATAACTTGCTCAAGGGATACTTTTTTTCTTCCGCCTTGGCTTCAACCGCTTTAATATCAGCCGCTTTTAAGAGCTTGACTTCGCGCAGTAATTTTTTCACTGTAAGGTCTGATAGCATATGTAGTATTTTTTCAAATTAGAGGATTTTTATATTGCCCATAGTCTAATCGCACCACTCGTGCAGAGTGGAGCGCATGATTGGCTACGGTATCCTCGCAGCCCACTCTTTATAAGGGCTATTGCTATAGGTTAATTATAGCACAATATAGCCCAAATAAATTAATTAACATATATATTATATCATATGTAAGATCGAATAAATAAATGAGGCTTCCAATTATAAACTTATTATGATAATCTATTTGTATATGGAAATCAAAAAATTGATTAATCCTCTGGCTCTTTCTGATCGTATTGTCTGGTGGAGCTTTTTTGTTATAGCGCCATTTATAAATATACTCTCCTTTGTTTTGATCTTGTGGAAAATTTTACCTCTCCGCTCCTCGCGCGACGCTTTCGCCTTGCACTATAATGTATATTTCGGCATAGATTCAATTGGGTCGTGGTATCAAATGTTTTTTTTGTCCGCCTTAGCGTTAATTTTTACAATTATTAATTTAATCATCGCCTCGGTTTCTTACAATGCTAGTCGTACGTTGGCATATTTTGCGATCGGAATCACGCTTTTTTTGCAGGTTTTAGTTTTTGCGGCAACGATATTCACGGTGCTTTTAAATCTTTAACGGTATGTCAGATTTTTGCGAGAGTTATATCAAAAAAATAGATTTTCCAGCGCGGACGCTCGAAGATTTTATTCGCGAGATTTTTATTGCTTGGAAGCGCATCCGCCGCTGGCAGGGAAAAGAGGGCGCGAGTTATGAAAACGATTTAGAGCACAGTTTTAAGACCGCCATCCAAACGATGCTTTTTTTGGAAATTGAGGGGCGCAAAACCGGAATTGACCCGTTTGAAATGCTCGTTCTTGCGGTGCTCCACGATGTCGGAGAAGGTTGCACCGGCGTTGATATCCGTTATGACGTTAAAAACGATTCGCGGATGCGCGGCGCGCTCGCCATGCTTGAGGAAAAGAATTTTGATTCGCGATTCGGCGAACTGCCTCGGGGAGTCAAGGACGAGCTCGTCCGCATTTATCACTTGCAAGATGATAAAAATGCGTCCGGCGGAAAGTTTTTCGCGGCGGTGGAGCAGATGGGGTATGCCTTTTTCGCGCGTGAAGAAGTGGCAATGCCGAATCTTCTGCCGTCCACAGTGTTGGATTTCGCGCAAGTGATTGAGCGGGTGCGCCGCGATCTTCCTCCATTGATAGAGGATTTTTCGCGGTTGAAAGATTTTGTCGCGCTGCTTTTTGTGCCGGGCGCGAAAAAAATTGCCGAGCTGGAATTTGAGCCGCTTGTTCGCCGGATTATCGCCTCATGGAAGTCCGTTAAGGCCTGGCCGGAATTTGCGGCCGAGGAGGATCTTTTGGAGCGGGTGATGAAGGGCGTGTTTTTGGGATGCGCGATGCTCGCGGTTGAGCGTCGCGAGCGGCCGAATTTTGACGCTTATAAAGTGCTTTCCGCGCTTTTGGTCCGCAATTTCAGCAAGGCGACATATCCTGTTTGGCCGTGGCGGATGAAGCACGATAAAGACTTTCCCGATGGCGCGAGCGACGAGCTTGAGCGCGAGCATTTTATGGCAATGGCGAAGGAATTTCCGGAATCAATGCGCGCGTTTCTTTCCGATTGTTTTGAGCTGAAAAAGGACGCGCAGTCGTTTGAAGGAAAGATTTACAAGGCAATCAAGCTTTTTGGTTACGGGCTTTTTGCGCTTTACGAGTTTGAGCGCGGCGCTCGCGAATATGGCGAAGTGCTTTACAATGTGACAAAAGTTTTGGATCCGCTCTCTGAAGAAATCGTTTCGCTTAAAATGTTTTACGCCCCGCTCCGCCCACGTTTTGACTGCGGCGCGCTGTATTGGAAAGATTTGCACAAAATAGCGTAAAACTAGATATCTCGGTAAAAAATTAACCCGTCAATTAGACGGGTTTTTTTAAAAAGGAAATATAATCCTTGTACCATTGAATTTTTTCTCCGAGCGGCATTTTTTCAAGCTCGGCGTATCGGTTTGCCAAATCAAGATGGATGAAAATATCGGCGTGGCATTTGGGGCAATACTCGGCGGTTTTATCTGGTTCAAATAATTTTCCGCCGGGCCTCATAACACACTCAGGGCTGTCGCAATGTCCGACTCCAAGCGCGTGTCCAATTTCGTGAATAAGGGTGATGCAGATTTCTTTGTTGAACAAGTCGATATTTCCATGAGATATAAACCGTAGTATCGGAAACATTGATGAGATTATGGAAACCGTCCCCTTGGTCGGCAAGCCGAGATCGCTTACGCCCTCCGCTAAAAGTCCGTTTGCCGCGTGATACAAAAACGCGTCGGTTAGGCAAACAACGCGGGTTTCTTTCGGTATCCGATCGCGGACATAGTTTGACAGCCTGTCGGTTTCGTAAGCGGTTCGTTCTTCCAGAAAACAGTCATCGGGCAGGGCGATTTCTTCAAGGCATTCGCAGGCGACGCCGTAGGTCGCGTCAATCGTCAGGGTCGCGATTTGCACAAATGTTTCAGGAATATTACCGAGCGGTAGAATTTTAAAGACAAAATTAGGATAGCTTTGCCCGCGCATCTTTGTCTCCTTGCAAGGAACTATTTTTATCTAATCATAAAAAGATGGCCAGCGCAACCATCTTTTTTGTAGTCCGTAGTCTGTAGTCTAACTCCGATATCCCGCTGTTGACCCAAGCCCTCCGCGGTTTGGGCTGTCAATCGTTGCCGTTTCCTCCAGCTCGCATTTCTCGATTTTGGCGATGATGACTTGCGCCAGCCGCTCGCCGCGCTTAACTTCCACCGGCGCGTCCGTAAGGTTTAAAAGTTCAAGATGCAATTCGTCATTCGGGCCGCAATAGTCTTGGTCCAAGATGCCGACGCAGTTGGCAAGCGTAAGGCCTTTTTTAATCGGCAAGGAACTGCGCGGCGCGATCATTGTCATATATCCAGGCGGTGTGCAGATAATCAGATTCGCCGGCACGAGTTTAATTCCGCGTGGTGGCACCACCGCGTCTTCGCGCGAGCCGACGTCAAAAGCCACTGAGCCCGGAGTTTTGTATTCGGGCAGGGGCAGTGTGGGATCAATGCGTTTGATTTTAAGTTTCATAGTACTGGTGGTTGAATCGTTTCCAATATCACCGCACCCTCTTTGGAGGGCATCTTTTCGATTTCACTACCGAAGATTTGTTGGATGCGGGCGTTCCACCCTGGATTTTCTTTGTAAATATCGACCACGATGCCGGCGGAGCGTAAGATTTCTATCACCTGCTCGCATCGGTAGAATTTTCCGATAACAACACGTTTGATTTTGGCGGCAATGATATATTTCGCGCAGTGGATGCAGGGAGAGGATTTGGTATAAAGGGTCGCGCCGTCAGTGGAGAGCCCGCCGACAATCGCAGCCTGCAGAATCGCGTTATGCTCCGCGTGGATGGTGCGGACGCAATGTCCCTCTTCCATCAAGTGTCCGGCTTCGCTATCGCAATGCGGCTGGCTAGCGGGCGAGCCGTTATAGCCGGTAGAAATTATCCGGTTGTCTTTGACCAAGACTGCACCGGCGCGAAGGCGGTCGCAAGTGGAGCGCGTCGCTACAATCCGCGCGATGGCCATAAAATAATCATCCCATACCGGACGGGAATACTCCATACTATTGACAATTTTTTATTAACGATTTATAACTAAATTAGAATTATTAAGAAAAAAACCCTGCTAAGGTTTTGTCCTTATCGGGGGTTTTTTCTTTTTAGTTCAATTTTTCCTTTTATTTCATTTAAAAAAGTGATTGGCGCGCCAGTGCGTTTTAATAGAATAGAACACTTTTCATTGGCGCTGGGCGACAAAAAAGTATAGCCGGCTTCTTGCAAAAAGGCGTATAAGTCTTTTTCTTTTGGCACTAAACCTATAAAATAGTATGCCCTGACAATATTATATTTATCTGTAAGCCATTTTCTAAAACGATGGAAATCCAATTTCCATCCGCAGTCATTAATCCCGCGGTATAGGTTATTGCCGTCTATGTAGGCGTAATTTTTTTCCATATGTTATATAGTGCGCATCTTTACAGTTATTTTATCGCATCCTTGTCAAAAATCCAAATCGTATGTTAAGCTGTTTGAAACACTGTTCTTTTGTGGGGAGGAAAAATGCCGCGTTTCGCAAAATATACTCGCGAAGGAAAAGTTTGGATGGGTCTTTGTATTTTGTTTGCGTCCGTTATGTTTTTTACAGTATTATTTTGCGTGAGCTGTCTTATTTTTAAGAAACCTATCTTGTATACTCAGGCCTTTCCAGTTATTTTGATAGATGCGCCCTTTTTCATTGCAGCGTTGGTTGGTTTCTGGATGCGGGAAGAGCATTGCCTTAAGGGCGATGTCCCAGAAGAAGATTCCGAAGGGATCGTTTTTCAGGTATACAATGGCGGCGGCAAGGGCTACGGCAAAGATGCAAAAAGAGAGTTTAGAGTTATAGAAGGGAAGGGCAAGTAGCGCGCAAAATCAAAACCGTCCCGATGGATATCGAGGCGGTTTTTAAATTATCTATGGAAATCGGCCAGCAATCTCCGCCAGAGGCGGACAGGCGCGAGAATCCTAAATAGACACTCTCATAGCCGGGCCCATTGAGGGGGCGAGGTAGACGTCTTGTATATAAGTTCCCTTGGCCGAAGCAGGTTTTGCTTTGCGGACGGCGTCAATGACGGCGAGAAGGTTTTCTTTAATCTTCGCGCTCTCGGTGGAAACCTTGCCGATCATCTGATGGATGTTTCCGGTGTCGTCATTTTTGAAAGTAATTTTTCCGCGCTTAACTTCTTCAATCATTTTTTTGACATTCGGCCCGACTGTTTCAGTTTTCGGATTAGGCATCAGACCCTTTGGTCCCAAGATTTTTGCGACTTTTGCAAGCTTAGGCATCATATCCGGGGTGGCGACGGCAACTTCAAAATCGCACTTTCCGGATTTGGCGATTTCGTTGATCAATTCCTCGCCGCCGACTATTTCCGCGCCGGCTTCGGTGGCCTCTTTTTGTTTATCCGCGCTTACAAAGGCCGCGACTTTTTTTGATTTGCCGAAATTGTGCGGCAAAATTATCGTTCCGCGCACTTGCTGGTCGCTTTTTGTGGTATTAATCCCCAGTCGAAAATGGATGTCAATGGAAGCGTCAAATTTAGCAACTGAAACTTTTTTTGTAAGTTCAATCGCTTCGTCTACAGAATAAACCTTTTTGGGGTCTACCATCTTTTTTGCTTCTTCGCGTTTTTTGTTCATATAGTGATTTGACTACGGACTACCGACTACGGACTACGGCTTGTTCTGTATCCTGTAGTCTGTCGTCTGTGGTCTGTGGTCTGTGATCTATTCTTTCACCTCCAGCCCCATCTGTTTGGCGGTTCCTTCCACCATTCTCATCGCGGCGTCAACGTCAGTAGTGTTTAAATCTGGCATCTTTTTTTCGGCAATTTGTCTGATTTGCGCGCGCGTTACCTTGCCAACTTTTTCGCGATTCGGTTTGCCCGAGCCCTTTTCAATCCCGGCCGCTTTTTTGAGAAGTTCCGGCACTGGCGGCGTCTTTAAGATAAAGCTATAAGTGCGGTCCTCAAAGACCGTAATTTCAACTGGCGTAATATCGCCGCCCAAATTTGCGGTCGCGGCATTGAATTTTTGGCAAAATTCAGCGATATTAAGCCCGTGTTGGCCGAGTGCCGGCCCTACCGGCGGCGCCGGGTTGGCCTTGCCGGCTGGAATTTGGAGTTTGATGATGGTTTTTATCTTCTTAGCCATATTCTTGTTGTCTCAAACGAGTGATGGTAGAAGCGCCCATCGCGTCTTTGATACTTTTTTAATTCGAAATTCGAATCTCGAAATTCGAAACAATATCTAAATTCAAAATTTTTTAAATGTTTTAAACTTTTGAATTTTGGTCATTGGAATTTGTTTCGGATTTCGTGCTTCGGATTTATATTTTTTTAATCTGCAGGAAATCAAGCTCCACCGGAGTCTCGCGGCCGAAGAGATTGACGAGTACCTTTACCTTGCCGCGTTCGGAATCTATTTCGGCAATTTTGCCTTCAAAATTCTTGAACGGTCCGTCGGTGATGCGTACGGCGTCGCCAACTTCGGCATCAAGTTTGTATTGCGGCTCTTCCACGCCCATGCGTTTTTGGAGCGTTTTAATTTCTTCTTCGTCAATCGGAGTCGGGGTGGTGCCGGCGCCGATAAATCCGGTGACATTCGGCGTGTTTCGGACAGCATACCACGAATCGTCGGTGACGACCATTTCGACCAAAACATAGCCGGGAAAAATTTTTTCGGTGATAACCTTGCGCTTGCCGTTTTTAATCTTAATTTTCTTTTCCGTAGGAATTAAGACATTAAAAACCTTATCTTCCATGCCGTAAGAGGCGATTCTGCGCTCTAAATTTTCGGCCACATTCTCTTCGTATCCGGAATAAGTGTGAATTGCGTACCATCTGCGGCCTTGCCGTATTGTTTGTTTTGGCATTATTTTGCCGCCCACTACACTTGCTTGGCAATTGTTAAATTGGCAAAGTCAAGCGCGGTTGAGCAATAAAGGGCGATTAACTAGCGAGCAGTATGTAGTAAGCAGTAAGCGTTTTTGCGTACTAGTTGCTACGCGCTACTTACTACTATTTTATCAAAATAAATTTTTGCAATCCGAAATTAAAGATATAATCCATTACGCCCAAGAAAATGGCGACGCCCAAGCTTACGCCGATTACAAGAAGGGTGTGGTTGGTTGTTTCTTTTTTTGAGGGCCAAACGACTTTTTTTAATTCCGTTTTTGATTCTTTGACGTAGTTTATGACTTTATTGATTGGTTCGGACATATATTTTGTATTCAGCTT
>Ga0233420_10000416_pt1 | contig 18438 bp, 17 predicted proteins | sample Watercolumn_Mata_4_FD_183009 | JGI IMG/M metagenome (GOLD analysis project Ga0233420, IMG submission 183009) | Freshwater microbial communities from Lake Matano, South Sulawesi, Indonesia - Watercolumn_Matano_2014_102_MG | ecosystem: Environmental > Aquatic > Freshwater > Lake | place...
CAAAAAAATCGTGATAGTTGGTACGAAGGCAACGATAAGTTCAGAAGCATACATAAGAGAGATAAAAAAACTTTTACCGACAGCGATTGTTTTTCAAAAAGCATGCCCTCTTCTAGTGCCTTATATAGAAGACTCCAGCCGCAATAAAAAAGTTTTAGATTTGCTTTTAGATGAATATTTAACCGGATTTAAAAATAATATAGATGCATTGCTTCTTGCCTGTACACATTATGAGATTATTGAACAAGAAATAAAAGCAACAGTTGGAAATAAAATTGAAGTTATTTCTCAGGGAAAACTTGTGGCTGAAAAGTTGTTAGATTATCTAAGAAAACATCCTGAAATCGAATCGCAGCTGGAAAAAACCGGAAAAGTCGACTATTTTTTTTCGGATTCCAATTCGGATTTTAAAAAATTAATGAAACTTTTTTTAGATGGCTAAAAATTTAATTGTAAAAAATAAGTTTTTTTTACCCTTGATTACTATTCCTTTAATATTGGCAGTCATCGGTTTAGTTTTTATATTTGAAGCTTCGGCAATCAGATCGGTGAGCGACTATGGTGACAGTCTGCATTTTTTCAAATATCAATCTATTTGGTTAGCAGTAGGTTTTTTTGTTATGATGTTTTTTTCTTTTTTTGATTATAAAAAACTTTATTTTTTTTCGTTTATTTCTCTTGCAATAACTATCATTTTGCTTATGGTGGTTTTGATTCCCGGTATCGGTTTTCAGGTCGGTGGTGCACGACGTTGGATAGACTTTGGTTGGTTTAATGTTCAACCGACAGAGTTGGCAAAATTTTCAATAATTGTCTATCTATCTTCGTGGTTTATCCATAAAGAAAGAAGAAGATTTATGTCATTTTTGTCACTAACCGGTTTTTTGATTTTTTTGATTATTCTTCAGCCTGATATGGGGACGGCAATTATTGTCTTCATGATAAGTTTAATTCTTTATTATTTTTCAGGAATGAATATTTTTAATTTGATTCTCCTAATACCTATTTCAATAAGTGGTTTTTTTCTTTTAATAAAAGCTGCACCTTATCGACTCAACAGATTGACAGCTTTTTTTAATCCGGCAGCAGATCCACAAGGAGTAACTTATCATATCAATCAGATTTTAATTTCTTTATCTCAAGGAGGCCTATTTGGTTTAGGATTTGGATCTTCTCGTCAAAAATATCTTTTTTTACCTGAAGCTCATACAGATTCAATTTTCGCCATTATTGCTGAAGAGTATGGATTTATAGGTTCATTATTATTGATTATTTTATATTTTATTTTCATATATAAAATATATCATATTGTCAGGTTGGCGCCTGATAAACTTTCAAAGTTGATCGCGGCGGGAATTTTTGCTTTTTTTAATCTACAAATAATCATCAATTTATCGGGTATGGTGGGACTACTTCCACTTACCGGAGTACCTTTGCCGTTTATTTCATACGGAGGTAGTAATTTGTTGGTGTCATTTGCGCTTATAGGAATAATGTTAAATATTGAGAAACGAATAAAAGTATAATTAAAATAATGAAAATTCTTATTACAGGTGGACATCTGGCTCCGGCCTTAGCTGTTATAGAAGAAATAAAAGCAACTAGGCCGGACACAGAAATTATTTTTGTAGGCAGAAAATATTCGCTTGATTCAGAAAAAACTATCTCGCTTGAATACAAAGAAATGGAAAGAAGAAAAATATTATTTGTTCCACTTCAGGCCGGGAGATTAACAAGAGTGCTTTCGATTAAATCCTTGAGAAGTTTTTTTCGGGTACCTTTAGGATTTTATCGGGCTTTTTTTATAGTAAAAGATTTTCAACCGGATATAATCTTTTCATTTGGTGGCTATCTTGCCTTACCTATCGTTTTTTGGGCAAGTATATTTAAAAAACCAATATTTACACATGAACAAACAATAAATCCAGGCACAGCTAATAAAATTATTGCCCGTTTTGCTAAAAAGATATTTGTTGCTTTTGAATCAACTAAAAGACATTTTCCAAATGATAAAACGATTGTGACAGGTAATCCGCTTAGAAAATCTGCTTTTAAGATAATAAAAAGACCCTTGATTATTAACAAAAATAAACCCGTCATTTACATTACCGGCGGTTCACTGGGTAGCCACAGCATCAATGTGCATATTGAGCAGATAATATTAAAGTTGGTTAAGGATTTTATTGTAATTCATCAGACAGGAGATACTAAAGAATATCAAGATTTTGAGAAATTACAGGAAATCAAAAACTCTCTTACAAAAGATAATTCGGAAAGATATATTCTGGTCAAACATTTTTTTGAAACAGAAATTGGCTATATATATTCGTTGTCAGACTTGGTAATTGGAAGAGCAGGAGCCAATACATTTTTCGAATTACTACAGCTGAAAATTCCTGCGATTTTCATACCTTTACCTTGGTCTTCAGGCCGAGAACAGCAACACCATGCCGAGATTTTTGCTAGAAACGGAATTGGTGAAATTTTTCATCAGATTGAAACAAGCGATAAACTTTATCGCTTGATTGTTAAAATGATAAAGAACATTGATTATTATCGAGATAATTTTAAATCTCTAAGTTATCTAACGAAAAAAAATGCCAGCCAGTACATCGTCAACGAAATTTTTAAGAACAATTAAATGGTTTTTACGAACTGTATTTTTGACCATTTTTTTTGTTTCGGCAACTTTTATTTTTATCGAAGTCTTTAAAATAAAGCAAATTATTTTAAGCAAAAAGATTGCCATTATCTGACTGGACGAAATCAAAAATCAAAATATTTTTTTCCTATCAAAAAAAACAATAGTTGATAATCTATTAAAAAAAAATCCTTCATTTAAAGAACTATCTGTAGAAGTAAGATTGCCATCAACCTTGATTTTAAATATAACTGAAGACAAACCAATCGGTGCCTTGTCAGTTAATCAGGGTTATTTTTATCTTGCAGCCAATGGAAAAATTTTAAGGAAAACCAAGCTGTTTACAAAAAATGCACCACAAGTCAATTTTTATCAAAAACTGGATTTTTTGACTTATTCTGCCGGTGACAGATTAAATTATAAAGAATTAATTATGGCTTTAGAACTTATTGATTCATTTAATGATCTAGGATATAAAGTAGATAAAGTTGATATCGGCGGAACCAATATGATACTATTTAACCAAGACAAAAAAGTCATTATTTTTAGCAGTGATAAAAAAGTCGAAGAACAGATCTATCAGTGGCAGGAAATTGTTAAAAAATTCAGAATCGAAGGTAGATTATATAAGGAAATAGATTTGAGATTCGATAAACCTATTATAAGATTTTAATATGGCAGATCAATTAATTTTTGGTATTGATATCGGTAGCAGTAAAATTGCGACCATGGTTGGTGTAAAATCAGAAGAAACAGGAGAATTAAAAATTATAGGCTTTAATACTACACCGGCTCGAGGAATACGCAAAGGATTAATTGTCGATATCAAAGAAGTGACCGACGTAGTTGAAGAGAGCGTTGAAAAAGCAGAAAGAATGGCAGGCCATAAAATAAGCCGTGCTTTAGTATCGGTAGGAGGTCCTCATATATCTTCTTTAAATTCTCATGGGATTGTCGCCATAGCCAATCCGCAAGGAGAAATTTCCAATGACGATGTCGACAGGGTGATTGAAGCGGCGCGGGCAATTTCATTATCGACTACTAGACAGATAATTGAAGTTATCCCGAGAGATTATATTGTTGATGGTCAACCCGGTATAAAAAGTCCGGTCGGAATGAGCGGTGTCAGACTTGAAGTTGAAACACATATTATTACGGCTTCTTCAACCAATCTAAAAAATATTGATCGTGTTTTAGATGATCTAGGGATTGAAAATCAAGGATTTGTTTTTTCAGGATTAGCGTCTGCTGAAGCTACCCTGACGAACACGGAAAAAGAACTCGGTGTAGTTTTGGTCGATATCGGTGGAGGAAAAATTGATATGGCGATTTTTGTCGATGGTGCTTTATCTTATTCATCTTCGATTCCAATTGGCGCCCGACACATTGTCAATGACATTGCCGTCGGATTGAGAGTATCACTTGATTCTGCAGAAAAAATAAAGCTTTATTTAAGCAAAAACTTAAATTCCAATAAGAAAAAAAATCTGCAAATAAGTCTTAACGAATTAAATCTTCCTGAAAATGTTACGGAAGTGTCGCTAAAAACTTTAGTCGACGGAATCATCGCTCCCCGCTTGGAAGAAATTTTCAAACTTGTTTTTGAAGAGATTGAAAAAAGCGGTTTTGGACAACAGGTGCCATCAGGTTTAGTGATTACTGGCGGTGGGGCGCTAACCGTTGGTATGCTTGAGACTGGAAAGCGAGTCATAGGTCTTCCGATTAGGATTGGTATTCCGGAAAAAGTCACAGGATTAATAGATGAAGTTAATGATCCTCAATTTGCCTCGACAACAGGTTTGCTTTTATACGGTTTAAAAAATATAATGACAGAAGAAAGTGCCGGATTTAAAAATTTCAGCCGAGTTTTAAAAGATTTTAAATTTGGTGGAAGCATTAATGGTTTAAAGAACTTTTTTAAGCAATTTATCCCATGAGACCAATGAGTCTCATAAGACTTATATGCTAATAAAACCTAGAGCAGGGCAGGCGGCAAGAATAAAAGTCGTTGGAATCGGCGGAGGAGGAGGCAATGCAATATCGTCTATGATCGCCGAAGGAGGGATAACCGGAGTCGAATTTATTGCTGTCAATACCGATGCCCAAGCTCTTTTAAACAATAAAGCAACAATTAAGATCCAAATTGGCGAAAACCTCACTAAAGGTTTAGGATCTGGAGGTGATCCGGAAATCGGCCGACAGGCATCGGAAGAATCTCGAGAAAGACTCAAAGAAGATCTGACCGGAGCCGACATGATTTTTATTACTTGTGGAGAAGGAGGCGGGACAGGAACAGGTGCATCGCCGGTGATTGCGGAAATTTCCAAAGAAACGGGTGCTTTGACTGTTGCTGTTGTCACTAAACCTTTTGAATTTGAAGGAGTGAAAAGAAAATTTACTGCCGAAGACGGCATTGCTCATTTGAAGGAAAAAGTCGACACCTTAATAGTTGTTCCCAACCAAAGAATCTTAAGTGTGGTAGACAAGAAAACACCCATTCTTGAAGCGTTCAGAAAGATTGACACAGTATTGACATCTGGAGTTAGAGGGATAGCAGAACTAATAACTACTCCAGGATTGATAAATGTCGATTTTGCGGATGTCAAATCAATTATGAGCAACTCCGGCACCGCTTTGATGGGTATGGGAGTCGGGAGCGGAGACAAGCGAGCAATCGCTGCTATAAAACAGGCGATTTCCTCACCGCTTCTTGATATCTCTATCGAAGGATCAAGAGGAGTTCTATTTAATATCACCGGAGGTCCTGATTTGACAATGGCTGAAATTGACGAAGCTGCTTCAATTATCGCCAAGTCAGTCGATCCGGATGCAGATATTATTTTTGGGGCGGTAATTGATGATAGAATGATGGATCAATTAAAAGTCACCATAATTGCTACCAAATTTGACGATAATAAATTGAAACTTTTTAAATTCAGAAAAGGAGACGAACTGGAGAAAGAGGTAAACAAGTCTGTTGAAAAGACTCAAGCGGCAGAAGAACTTGAATCAGGCGAAGATGAATTGAATGAAGATGAAGAATTAATGGAAGATTCTTCTGAATTCGATATCCCTGCATTCCTTCGTAAAAAATAGAAACACTTAAAAACCAATTGCTATTTTTTTGAATTTATTTGTCATTAAATTAGCCAATTGAGAGATAGGCTTTCCGTAATTAGCCTCTGTTAGATGAACATCATATCTATCGTTTATTAAAGGTCTTAAAAATTCAAAGATTGCAACGGCAATGAAATTTCTCATTCTTTCAATTCTTTTTTTTAATTCGTCAGAAACAACTATTTCTGTAACAGGTTTGTAATCGGAAAATACTCTTATAATTTGAGTGTAATGGGTAATTGTTCTTAAAATGCCAAAAAGCGCATCACGAGACATATGTTCAAATAAGGGCTCAAGTTCCTTTGATTCAGATAGATCTTGAAAGACCAATTCAAATGCATGTAATTCAATCTGATCAATCTGCGTTCTTAAGGATAAATATCTATCAAAAAAAGGTTTGAAAAGCATTAAATTTTTACCCGAGAAAGAACCCTTACTTGATTTAATATTATGTTTTTCGGCTCGATTTATTGCATCTGCGTCACCAGTATAATTAAATCCTTTAACACCTGCCTCTTTATTTTTGCCTTCAACGTTTTCAATAAGCAAATAATATTCTTTTTGGTATTTAAAAACGGGGACAACCGAATACTCAAGCGTTTCATGAGGCTTGATATACCTGCCTTGCAATGCCTGATCTAATTTATGCCAAAATATTTGTTGAAGACCAAAATATGCTGCGGCACTTGTCGCTTCATCAGTTTCTTTATATTCATCTAATGGGTCATAAATTACTCTTATTGGGTCAAAACGATAAACTGAATCGTCTAAATCGCAAACGACTAATCTGTTTCCAACACGCTGTTTTAATGGTTCAATTCCATTTTGAATAAGATAGCTTTCTAATTTGCGATCAACCTCCCAGGTATCCCAAGCTAGTAAATCAAATCCTTTAATAGGAAGCCATGAAGAACCTGATGTTTTTATTGCTGGTTTAAATTCAAATTGAGGTTTTAAGCCTTCATTCATATTATTATAGGATATTATATCAACAGAGAAAACGATATTCAAGGCCCCAGTTCTTCCAATTGCGAATAAAGATGTTTATATTATAATAATTGAATACATATGTTTAAGTCGATTAAGATTAACCAAAATTTTCCTGAAATGGAAAAAAAGTGGCTGAAGCATTGGTATGGAAAAGGAATAGTCGGCAAATATTTGAATAAGAATAAAAAAAGTAAAAAATTCTTTTCCTTCATGGATGGGCCGATAACAGCCAACAATCCGATGGGAGTCCATCATGCCTGGGGAAGAACTTATAAAGATCTTTGGCCGAAGTTTCACAACCTTTTGGGTTATCAGGAGCGGTTTCAAAACGGATTTGACTGTCAAGGTCTTTGGGTTGAGGTCGAAGTGGAAAAAGAGCTGGGATTGAAGTCAAAAAAAGACATAGAGAATCTTGTTCCGGGAGACAGGTTTGCCTCGATTGCTAAGTTCGTTCAGCTCTGCAAGGACAGAGTAAAAAAATATTCAGGAATTCAGACGGAGCAGTCAAAGCGTCTTGGATATTTTGCCGATTGGGAACACTCTTATTTTACAATGAGCGATGAAAACAATTATATGATTTGGTTGTTTTTGAAAAAATGCTTTGACAACGGCTGGATTTATAAAGGTCACGAGTCAGTTCCTTGGTGCCCCAGATGCGAGACGGCGATCTCCCAGCACGAAATGCTGACAGAAGATTATAAAGAACTGGTTCATGACTCAGTCTATTTTGAACTACCCATAGTAGGTCGGAAGAAAGAACATCTACTTGTTTGGACAACAACTCCTTGGACTATTCCTGCAAATATTGCCATAGCTGTAGATAAAAATTTCGAATATTCATTGGTTGAAGGAGAAACAGGACTGCTTTTCTGGATTGCTAAAGACTTAGTGGAAAAAGTTTTTAAAGGAAAGTACAAAAAGATTGTTAAGACTGTAAAAGGCAAGGAACTCGTTGGATTGAAATACGAGGCTCCTTTTGACAATTTACCGGCGGTCAAAAAAGTTGCACAGATGAATCCTGAAAAGTTTCATATTGTTTTTGCCACAGACCAATTAATACTTCCTATTACAACAACCGAGGGAACAGGTATGGTTCATACAGCTGTATCAGCTGGTACAGAAGATTTTTTGATGGGTAAGAAGCTTGGATTACCAATGATCCCTGTGATTGCCGATAATGCCGATTATATCGAAGGATTGGGATTCTTAACTGGTAAGAATGCCAAAAAACATCCGGAAATAATATTGGATTATTTAAAAAATAATAAACACAAAAATGGACAGCATTGGGCTTTCGCTATAGAAAAATATAAACATCGCTATCCGGCTTGCTGGCGGTGCAAAACAGAACTTGTCTGGAAAGTGGCTGATGAATGGTACATCGCTATGGATAAAGGTAAAAGACCCTTAAGAAAAAGAATGATGGAAGTGGCAAAAAAAATCAAGTGGATGCCTGAATTCGGGCTTGATCGCGAATTGGATTGGCTGAAAAATATGCATGATTGGTTGATATCAAAGAAAAATCGTTATTGGGGACTGGCTCTTCCTATCTATGAATGTAAAAAATGCGGTAGCTTTGATGTCATCGGATCAATAAAAGAGTTAAAAGAAAAAGCTGTTTCCGGATGGAAAGAATTTACAGGACATACTCCACACAAACCATATATTGACGAAGTTAAAATCAAATGCAGCAGATGTAAAAATATTACTTCTCGAGTCGACGATGTCGGTAATCCGTGGCTTGATGCTGGAATTGTTCCTTATTCTACAATCGCGGAAAATAATCAAGGTGAACCGCTGTATACAAAAAATAATAAGGAATGGAGAAAATGGTTCCCCGTTGATTTTATCACCGAATCATTCCCCGGTCAGTTTAAAAACTGGTTCTACGCTATGATTGCTGAATCAACCGTTTTAGAAAACGAGCCACCTTTTAAGCGAGTTCTTGGATATGGAACATTACTTGGCGAAGACGGTAGGCCAATGCATAAAAGTTGGGGAAACTCAGTCGAATTTAACGAAGGTGCCGATAAAATCGGAGTAGACGTTATGCGCTGGATGTTTTCTCGACAGAATCCTGCTGACAATATGCTTTTTGGTTATAAAAAAGCCGATGAAGTCAGGAGACAGTTTTATTTGATGTTGTGGAATGTTTACAAATTTTTTATTGAATATGCAAATTTAGATAAATTCCAAATTACAAAATCCAAAATCCAAACAAATTCCAAATTACAAAATCCAAAATTAAAATATATTTTAGATCAATGGATTTTGAGTAGATTTGCTTCAACCTTACTGAAAGTCGAGAATAATATGAAAGAATTTAACGCTAAGGATTCTGCTCAGGAAATTGAAAAGTTTGTCAGCGATCTTTCTACTTGGTATATTCGACGCAGCCGAGACCGAGTCTGGGTAAACAGTGATGATAAAACCGATAAACAAAGTTTTTACTCGACTCTTTACTTTATTCTTGTAAATTTATCCATAATTACTTCACCCTTTATGCCTTTCATAAGTGAAGAAATATATAAGAATTTAACAGATGGTGAGTCGGTTCATTTGGAAAATTGGCCCGCCTTCGCTAAAGCTTCGGCGGGTAAATTTAAAATAAATGAAAAGTTAGAAAAAGAAATGGATTTAGCGAGAAAAATTGTCGAAGCAGGACACAGCAAAAGAAAAGAAATGAGTGTCAAAGTCAGAGTTCCTTTGGCGAAATTAGAGCTTTCAACTGAAGGTGATTATTCAAAAATTTCTCCGGAAATTTGGGAAATAGTACTTAAAGAACTAAATATTAAAAACATCAAAGTTAATAAAACTGTAAAATATCCAAAAAAAGAAGTATTAGTCAGCAGGGAACAATTAGCATATGAAGGAGAATTACGAGATTTCTTAAGAAATTCTCAAGGTAAAAGAAAAGAACTTGGATTAAAACCAACCGATTATATTGATCTACCGATTCCTGATAAATTTGTTAAAGACGCTGCTCTAATTAAAAAGAAACTGATGATAAAAAATAAATGAATCTTTTAATTACATCTGCCTTCCTGATTTTATTTGGATTGTTTAATTTGTTTGGCACTAGTCAAACTCTTTTTTACCGACAACTGATCTACTGTATTATCGGTTTTGTCATTTATTTTGTTGTTAAATCTATTGGGCGTCACTTTTTTGAATTAAATGGCAGATTTTTTTATTGGTTTTTTATTTTTATATTAGTAATAACGTTTATAATCGGAGTTGAGGTGAAAGGATCTCGCCGCTGGCTCGATTTTTATTTTATCCGTTTTCAGGCAAGCGAGTTTTTTAAACCTTTTTTCGTTCTGTTTCTTTCCCAATATTTAGCTACTAAAGATATTTTTAAGAATAATTTTACTTTATTGTTTAAGAGTTTTTTGTATTTTATAGTACCGTTTATCATCATCTTTAAACAACCCGATTTGGGTAATGCAGTTACCTTTCTTTTTATTTATTTGGTGATTATATTTTTCTCAAATATTCCAAAAAAATATTTTACTTACTTTTTTGGAATATCAGCCTTATTTTTACCTTTAACCTGGTTTATTTTAAAAGATTATCAGAAATCAAGAATATTAAGTTTTTTTAATCCTCATTTTGATACTCAGGGCACTTCTTATAACATGATTCAATCAATCATTACTATCGGAAGCGGAAAATTCCTTGGCCGCGGATTAGGACTCGGGACTCAATCACGACTTTTTTTCCTTCCGGAAAATACAACTGATTTTGCATTCGCTTCACTGGTTGAACAGTTCGGTTTTTTTGGAGGTTTTATGGTAATTTTTTTCTATTCACTTCTTATATATTTTGTTGCCAAAAGAACTATTAAATTTTATTTCGAAAGAAAGGAGAATAAGTTCAAATTTCTTTTTTGCCTAGGACTGCTCTCATATCTGACATTTCAGTTTTTTGTCAATGTCGGAATGAATATGGGATTACTGCCGGTGGCAGGTGTTGCTCTACCTTTTATATCTTATGGTGGTTCGTCAGTTTTAGCGTTATTAATAGGATTTGCTTTATTACCTTAAAAAATTTCTAATTTCTAATTTCTAATTTCTAATCAATTTTTAAATCTTAATTATTTAAAATTGAATAAAAATTAAAAATTTAAAATTGAAAATTGTTTTTTATCAGGTATAATTTATTCTTATGGTTACGTTTGCTGTTGTAAAAACCGGAGGAAAACAATATCTGGTTAACGAAGGATCGGAGATAACCGTAGATAGACTTAATGTTAAAGAAAAAGACAAGATTGAACTTGAAACATTGATGACTTTTGATGAAGAAGGTAAGTCAGTCGATCTTGGTACTCCAGTTCTAGAAAAAAAAGTTCAAGCAGAAGTCGTTTCCAATACTAAAGGTGATAAGCTAAAAGTAGCAAAGTTTAAATCTAAAGTCAGATTCAGAAAAGTAAGAGGATTTCGCCCTTTTTTAACAACCTTGAAGATAGTTAAGATATAATTTTTAAAATTTTCATAATATGGCACATACAAAAGCTCAAAAAACAGTCAGAGGAAACAGGGATTCAAGATCTAAAAGACTGGGAGTAAAAGTATATGGAGGTAGCTTGGTAAATCCTGGAAATATTATTATTCGTCAACGAGGAACCAAAGTCAATGCCGGCCCGGGAACAATGCTTGGACGCGATTTCACCATCATGGCGCTTAAAAAAGGTATAGTTAAATTCTTCCAAAAACAAGGAGAAGCCTACGTAAGCGTTGTATAAAGATTTCGTTAGGTTTACTACTTATTGTCAAGAAGCACCGCTTTTTAAAAATAAACTTAAGTGTCAACTTCGATTAATCAAAGTCGTTGGAAAGACATATCGTGCAAATTTACTCGTTGTGTTCTTCTAACAAATACTTTTGTAGCATATAGTCCGTTGACAAGATCTACTTCGATTAATTAAAGTGACCTATATGACAAGAATTTCACGTTATCACGTTGAAGATAAAGTCTTAGAAAAACTATATTATTTAATGTTCGAAGTAATCTCCAGTATGGATGACGAAGAAAATTTTACAAATATAATAAACGAATTACTTTCGCCTACAGAGAAGATAATGATTGCTAAAAGGATTGCGATTATATATCTTCTTATAAAGAAAATAGACTATATTAATATTTCTGATGTTATAAAAGTGTCATCAGAGACAATCGCTAAATTTCATAAGATTATGATTGAGAGTGGAGCTATTAAAACTGCTTTAAAGAAATTAGTCGCGAATGAAAAAGTTAAAGATTTTCTAGAAAAATTATATTTAGATTTAAGAGGACCTGGGACATATGGTGTAAACTGGAGTTCTGCATGGAGACAAAAAAATGAATTTGAACGTAGAAAAGTAAAAGGAATCTAAACGACTTACTTCGATTAATCGAAGTGTAGTAAAATAAATCTATGCAGTATTTAGTGATAGGTAAAGATGGAAAAGATAAAAAAGCAAAAGATAGAAGATTGGCGGCAAGAGAAGCGCATTTAAAATTAGGTGATGAGATGGAAGTATCGGGTGAAAGATGGTATGGGTGTGCAATTTTGAATGATAACGGAAAGATGATTGGTTCGATGGCAGTTTTGGATTTTTCAACTGAGAAGGAACTAAAAGATTATTTTAAAAAAGAGCCATATATTCTAGGAAAAGTCTGGCAAATAATAGAAGTATACAAATGCAATGTAAAGAATCCCTGGAAATTTAACCGATCTCAATCTTTTTTTGAAAAGAGAGGATACAAGAAAATAACTTAGTGTAAAATATCTTCATGGATGATTCTATCGAAAAATTAAAACTGGAAAAAGATATTTTTAGTAAAGCAAAGCTTGTAAGATTTCTGCTCAAAGAAAAAGATATTAAAGTAATGGACTTAGCCGCGAAACTTTCCTTAACATCTTCTTATATCTGTCATCTTAACCGGTTAAATGAAATCCCGGAAATCATTATTGATGGTTATTATTCAAACTTAGTCAATATTAGTCATCTGTTTATATTATCTCGGATTAAAGACAAAAAGAAAATGCTGGAAATATATGAAAAAATACTTTCTGACAATTTGACAATTAGACAAACCGATGATCTCATCAGTGAACTTATTCATCAGGTGAAGGCGTCAGGTAAATATCTTATTCCGGAAGAAAAATTTAAATTAAAAGAAGATTTAGAAAAAAGATTTCCGAATATGAAAACTTCAATTACCCAAACCAGAAGCAGAACAAAAATTAATTTAGAACTTAAAGGCAGCTTAGAGGAAACTTCAGCCAAGACTAAAAAGATTTTTAACGAATTGCTCGGGGCAGAGGATTTGTGATTCCGCCCATCTTATCTACAGGAAAATAACGATAAAAAACCTGACCGATCAAACTTTGAATCGGCACGGAACAGAATTCCCTAGAATCTGAAGACCGCGGTCGATTGTCACCCATGACAAAGACTTCGCCATCAGGGACATTATAAGGCTCTCCATTTTTGATACAGCCGCCTTCCCATAAATTAGTTGTCGCTGCGATATATTTTTCATTTAATACATTATCGTTTAAAGAAACCTCTCCATCCGTGATTGTTACTTGGTCGCGAGGAAGACCAATCACTCTTTTTATATATTCGATGTCGGGATTTTTTGGAGATTTGAAAACAACAACGTCTCCTCTTTGCATACTTCTGAATTTATAGGTTACTCTACTAGTAAGAATATATTCTCCTGTATGGAATGTTGGTTCCATTGAGGCGCCTTTTACCTGGTTTGGCGTCAGTATAAATAGGTAAACAACTATAAACATCGATCCAACAAAGACAACTGTTTCCAGAATATCCATAACGAAATCTAATAAGGATTTTGCAACATTAAGCATAGTTTTTTATTGTAGGGAACTCTGAATAAAAATACAAGGCATTATATATAATATACATTATATTAAAGGTCGCTTAGCTCAATGGCAGAGCGCTTCATTCACATTGAAGAGGTTAAAGGTTCAAATCCTTTAGCGACCACATGCTATATTATATTTTTTAGAGCTTCTCTATCTGTTAAACATAAAGAATAGTTAAATATAGTCTACAGACAAGCGAATTCATAAAGTCTATAAAGTCTGTAAAGTGAAAAAAATCATCTTATTGGCTTTAGCTATACGAGTAATAGGAATTATTATTTTCCGAAACGTCGATAACTACGATTTACAGTCTTATCTTCAAGTTGGCGAATTAACACTTAAGGGAGAAAATATATATCCTAAAATAGCAAATCTTCATCATCCATACTTTCCGCTGTTTCTTTACGTCGAAGCACTTGGAGCGTGTTTGGGGAGATTAGGGGGATTAGGGCGGTTGGGGACCATTCTTATACTAAAATTGATTGTTAGTCTTTTTGATCTAGGAAATGTTTATCTAGTTTACTTACTTTCTAAGAAAAACTTAAATACGGCATTTTTATACGCTATTAATCCTGTTTTGATATTGATTTTTACTCTGCACGGTCAATTTGATGCAATTCCAATATTTTTCTTTCTTTATTCACTTCATTTAATCAAAGTAAGAAAAGAAGCATTTTCCATACTATTTCTGTCGACAGGAATAATGGTCAAGACTTGGCCGCTATTATTTTTTATCCCTATTTATAAGCGTTTAAAACTTAAAAAATTAATTGTTTTAGTTTTAATTTTACCAACTTTTTCGATAGTTATATATTCTTTATTTTTTAAAGCGAATATTTTCGATATTGGAAAAACGATTGTAAGTTATCAAGGATTATGGGGACTTTGGGGTCCTTGGATTTTTTTAACAAATATACGGCTGCGTTGGCAAAAATTATTTATAGGTATATTTTTATTAGCTTTTTTTTTGTTTTCATTTTTAAAAAACTCAAAATCGGTTTTCAAAGAGATTCGTAATTTGTTGTTTTTCTTTTATGTTTTTACTCCAACTTTTTCTATTCAATATTTTTCTTGGTTAATCCCTTTTTTAACAATTGTTAAGCCTAAAAATTATTGGCAAATAGTTATGTCTGTTGCAGGGTATCTAGCACTTTCTTATTTGTCGTGGCGATCGACTTTGATTAATCAAAGTGTGTTGATGATTTGGGGATTTATCCTTTGGTTTTACTTAGCTTCGGTTTTTTGGATGGCATATCGAAAAAAATATTTTGTCTAGATGCTTCGAATCTTTACATTTGTGAATTCTAGTCCGTTGATCCTCATAAGACTAATGAGTCTAATAAGACTTATATGTCTCATTTGAAGAAACTATTTCTCTTATTAGCAACATTTTTTTTACTAGTTTTGCCGGTGAGAGCTTTTGATTTTGTTAAAGACTCACAAAATCCTTTAACCATTAACTTTATCAATAACTATTCAAAACCACTTCAAGCCCATATTTTTAAAAAAGATGATCGGTATTACGGAATTTTGACAGCCAGAAAAGATTCGGAGAGCTATTTTTCTTTGGTTTTGATCAAATCCACAGATGGGATAAGCTGGACGATGGAAAAAGAAATTTTACGTACCGGTTCGGAACTTTCGAACGCAAGATATCTAGAATCTTCAGCAGGAAACAAACTTTTTTTAACGAAATTTGATAGCGACGGCAAATATAGAATGTATCTTAGTGATTGCGATTCCGATTTTAACTGCAGTTCTAATTTTCAACCGGTATTAAATATTGATCCCGGGAATACGACTGAACAAAATGGCATGTTTGCGGCGTTTCCCTTTCTACAAAATAATAGAGTTTTTCTTTTTTATGGAGTCTGGGGGATCGACGGATTCAAAATAAGGTTGGCATATTCTGATGATTGGCAAAGTTGGATAAAGTGTCCCAATCAGTCAAATATTGTTTATGGCGGAGACGGACCTTTTGTTTATGAAAACAATAATAATTTATATCTTTTTTATCACCGATCAGACAGCAGTGGAATAAAAATGGCAAAAACAAGTTTTCCATTGAGCTGTGATTCTCAGTTTGAAGATCAAGGATATCAGTTAACTAAAAGTCAACCTTACGATTATCAGCATATGTTTTTTCCTTCGATAATAGATACCGGTAATAATTTAATTATCTATTACACAGGGAGAAGTCAAACAGGCGAGAATCGTCTCAGTAGAGCATTGACGCCTGAACCTACGCCAACGCAAACACCAACACCGACTCCTACTCATACTCCCACACCAACAATCATTCCAACAATCATACCTACACTGACTAATACTCCGACACCTACGTCAGCGCCATCGAAAGTACCAATAGTTATTATCCCAGGGTTTATGGCGTCGTGGAACAGAGACGCGATACTTTTTAATAAAAGCGTTACCCAATCTCAATGGAAGATGCTTTCTTTCGTTAAAGAATATGACGGGATAATAAAGACTTTGGATAATTTAGGATATACAAAAAATCAGGATTATTTCATATTTAACTATGACTGGCGAAAATCGATTTTAGAAATTGTTGGAGATTTTAATAGCTTTATTAATCAGTCAGTCTTTGTTGAAGCCACGGCTGGTAAGCAATTTTCAATTGTCGGTCACTCGCTAGGTGGTTTAGTTGGGAAACTTTATCAGGAAAGATATGAGAACGAGAAAGTACATAAATTAATTTCTGTTGGTTCGCCGCACCAAGGTGTCTCCCAGGTTTACAATGTGGTTGAGGCCGGAGAAATCGATAAAAGTAATAGCTATTTTTGGTTGGCTGTAAAATCTGTCATAAATCTTAACAGAAACAAACTAGAATCTGATAGGGGAATTGTCAATAGACTATTTCCGGTTCTAAAGGATCTGTTTCCAGTCTATAACTTTTTAAAAAAAGACGGAGTCGAGATTCCTATCTCGGAAATGACGATTAAGAATGAAGTCCTATCTAATGAGTCTGATTGGTCTCATGAGTCTAATTTAATTTCTTTAGTCGGCGAAAAAGGACCGACATTAAAAGGATTTAATGTTGTTGAACCTAATTTTGCAGATAAATTACTGGGAATATATCCTGATGGTCGGCCAATTTCCTCTTTTAATGACCTTGGCGATTATCTCGTTCTTTCATCAAGCGCTAAAATAGAGCCGTCAATCAGCTTGAATCTGGATCATGGCGAGTTGATCTATAAAAAAGAGGCAATCAAAAAAATCCTTGATCTATTATATATACCTTATAAAGACGAGCAAGTGGTTGAGGGTAAAAGAACGAGATTAGATCAAGCACTGGTAATTTTTCTCAAGTCAAGAGGGAGGATGGAGGTTAGATATAGAAACGAAAAATATATAGATCAAGATGGGATAATAATTATTGAAAATCCTAAAAGTGGAGAATATATGTTGAATGTTAAGGGTAAAAAATCCGAAAATGATGAGATTTTTATATATAAAATAGGAAAATCCAAGGATGTTTGGGAGAAATTAGGAATGAGAAATAATCCCGGTAAGATTAATAAATATAATATAAAACTTTAATTTAAGTAAATCTGCTTGCTTTCTTTATATAATCTGTTACAATTCTAGTAATAGTTAATAATATCCTATATATATTGACTTTTGTAAGAATAGTATTAAAATATACTTAAATTTTCATGAAAAGAAAATTAGGGGATAGAATCATCTCTCTAATACTTTCCTTCAACTTAGTTTTTAATAACTTAACTCCTTTTGTATCTTTAGCTACAGTCCGAGCTCAAGATGTCACTCCGGAACCAACTGCAGAAGCGACAGTTTCTCCTACAGTTGATCCTACACCTACGTTAGAAGTCAGCCCAACAGAATCAGTTTCTCCTACAGTTGAACCGACTCAGGATGTCACGCCAACAGAAACAGTCGATGTCACTCCGACAGTTTATGTGACACCGGTTGAAGAAACGACACCAACGGAAGAGCCGACGTTGGCACCTGAGGAAGCGCCATCAGTGCCTTCTCCACCTTCAGATAACAATGGATCTTCAGGCGGATCGAGTGCATATCCGACTCCAGAGATGAGCGTTGAACCTTCACCTTCTCCTTCACCAACTCCAGAAGTTTTTCAGTCTTCAGCTTTAATCGGGACAGTTGAAACTCAAGTTGTTGAATCATACTCCTGCCGTGCAGATTCTTTGAATGGATGTTTAATAACAGATAAAGCAGATTATGCCCCAACTGATGTTGCAGTAATCACAGGTTATGGATTTGCACCAAATACTTCATACACACTGCGCGTATATTCGACAGATGAACCAGCGACTGATAATTCATATCAGATAACAACCGACTCAAATGGCAGTTTTACCTATAGCTATCAATTAGACGGTAATTATAGGCCAAACTATACTGTTGAACTCAAAGACAATGGAGGATTTGTAGTCGCTACTGTCACATTTACTGACGAGAAACCTGAAAATCCTCCGAATCCAGCGGCAGATCTTGATCAGTGTAAAAATGAAACTGCAACTTCACCTCAAAGCCCTTGTCAATGGGTAAATGGTAGTTTAAATTCTAATCAGGCCCACTATGTAGAGGGACTTTCTGTTCCTTACAGATTAAGAATGACGAATTTAACTAACGGAGCGCATTCTGTTATTTTAGGATACGATGTTAAGCATAGCGGAGCACATGCAATTGATTTCTTAACACATTATAATCGATTGGAACCTCATTCTCCTTTCGGTCATACAGCTGAAACCATTGATCCTACGTCAGGTGTAATGGGATTAGGTTCACCTTTAGCATACCCAATACC